>Ga0209181_10003826_pt1 | contig 22868 bp, 21 predicted proteins | sample MAT05_FD_187208 | JGI IMG/M metagenome (GOLD analysis project Ga0209181, IMG submission 187208) | Freshwater microbial communities from Lake Fryxell liftoff mats and glacier meltwater in Antarctica - MAT-05 (SPAdes) (version 2) | ecosystem: Environmental > Aquatic > Freshwater > Ice > Liftoff...
CTTTAAAATTTTCAAAATCGCCTTTAAAGATATATCTAAGGCCGTTTTTTGGCAAAGTCACCAGCAACAAAAAAACGAAAAATACCGCCAAGCGCCCAGCGTTGAAATTGCGGCGCATGAACAGCATTCGGTTGCGTGTAAGATAGAACGTTTTGGCCGTGCCCATTTTGCCAAGGGTGAGGCTTTCTTTGTGCCAAACCAGCGCGCGAGGTTCCACCCAAACTTCAAAACCCGCCCGACGGATACGCTCGCACCAGTCCAATTCTTCATAGTAAAGGAAAAAACCTTCCCACATCGGGCCAACTTGTTCCAGCACCTTCCGGGGCACCATCATGGCTGCACCGTGGGCGTATGCAGTGGGGCGGGGCTGAACGAATTGCCCACAATTTGGTTCGCGCTCACCCAGGGTGAGGTTTCGTCCCGTAAACGGAGAAACCGGGGTCATTCCAGCGTATTGAACTATGTAAGGAGGCCTTTTGCCGGACACGTCGTTAGCCTCCGGTTCTGGGAAATAACAGATCAAGGGACTCACAATGCCTGTATTGGGGTGGTTTTCAAAATGTTGGAGTAGTTGTTCGATGCATCCAGGTTCTATTTCAGCGTCGTTGTTGACAAAAAAAATATACTCGCCACTTGCAAACGGAAGCGCCAGATTGTTGCCGCCCGCAAAACCAAAATTCCATTCGCTGCGGATATATTTTACCTCCGGGTACCCGGCCTGAAAAATCGGAGCTGGGTTTTCTCGGCTGGCATTGTCTACTACAATTATTTCTACGTCCGGGCAGCCTTGTCGCCGGATGCTGTCGAGCAAACCACAGGTAGTGGCTGTTTCGTTGTAATTGACTGTAATAATAGAAACCATAAACACTAAACGCTAAACCCTCCACATCAAACATCCTCCTTTTGTACGAATACCCGGAAGGTTTTGAGCGCAATTCTGAGGTCGGCCAGTATAGAATATTTTTCTTGCGAATAAGCAATATCAAGGCCAATGCGCTCCTCGGCGGTCATGTCAGGTTGGCCTCGTTTGGAGACTTGCCAAAGCCCCGTAATGCCTGCCGGGGCCAAAAAACGGGCACTCCACTCGTCACTGGTAAGCGTTTCGGCTTCGTAAATTGGGAGTGGACGGTTGCCAACCAGCGACATCTCGCCGCGCAGCACATTGAAGAATTGTGGCAATTCGTCAATGCTGTATTTTCGGATAAACCGCCCGACACGAGTAATACGGGGGTCTTGAGCGATTTTGACAAAAATGGGTTTGCTGCTGGACACCCCATTTTGGTATTGGTTGAGATGGTGCATCCCAATCAACTGGTCTTCTGCGCCCGCATGCATCGAACGGAATTTTAGGAATTCAAAAACTTGATATCCCGAACCCACACGTTTCGACTTGTACACCACCGGCCCTTTGGATTCGAGCCAAATAGCCAACATGACAGGAAGCCAAATCCAAGCAGTGAACGCGATGCCAAGCGTAGCGCCCACAAGGTCGAAAATGCGTTTTTGAAATGGAATGCGGAAGCCAAAGTTTTCGCGCTTTACCCGATTGCATGCTTCCAATACCCTAGGCTTGAACTGGTTGAGAAACTCTAACCTATTTTCTAACATTTGCCAATCCACCGGAACCGTGTAGCAATCGTCCACGCCATTGGCGGCAAGGGCCGTTTTGTTGGCGGGTTTTCCTTTTTGGGTGAAAACTACCAGTGGCACGGAGCAGAGATCGGGGTGGGCAGCCATTTGTTGCGCCAATCGGTAGTGGTCGTTTATGAGCCAGTCCAATTCACACAAAACTGCGTAAGGCAGGTGGTAGGTAGCCAGCTCCCCTACACGTTTTCCCAGCCATAAAAAGGCGAGAAAACCGTTGTTTTCCATAGCGTACTGGTAGGTTGAGCTTTGATACGGGAAGTTGCTGATATTAGAATCAAAACTTTCGTCAAAGCCCACAAAGAGCAATTGTCGCGACGTCGCGAGTGTGTATTCGGAGGTGTGCGGGTTGGGATGCATGATTAAAAATTAAGCTAATCGGTGTTTGTTGTGCTTGTCCCTGCCTCTCAGCCGACGATATCCATCAGCCGATCTTGCAGCCGGGTAGGGCTGAAAGGTTTGGCGAAATACTCATAAGCGCCGAGCATCTTGAATCGGTGTTCTTCGGCTCCGTCGTCGGAATTGCCGCTGCCCAACACGACCACAGGGATATCGGCCCAAAGGCCACTACAGCGCAGATTGGAGAGTAGTGCTGCGCCATCAAGCACTGGCATAGCAGAATCGGTCACGATGACATCGGGCATTACCCCTTTGCTAAGCCAGCTCATGGCCTCGAGGCCGTTTTTGGCCCCCACCACATCAAATTTATCGGAAAGGAAATTGCCAATAATTCGGCGAAGACCATCATGGTCTTCTACGAGAAGTAACCTTCTATTCATAATGTAATCGATGTTTTGGTCAAGATTAAACCCACACAATGGTGTGCGTCAAATAGTGTTTGATTCTGTTCAGTAAACAGATGCTTCGACAGAAGGAGGGTGGATTAAAATTAACGCGAAATAAGTCCTCGTACAAAAAGTACAGAGGCAAAGATTAAAACCTGGGAGGTTTTGAAATAATTCAACTGATATATGCTAGTAAGCGCACATGAATTTTCTCCATGCAAAGGTGTTTGCTTTAGTATCAGGTGGCATTACAAAGTTCCAAAAAAAACTTGCAAAATTCACATGTTCAGCCCAACAGAAAACCTCAAAAACCATCTTATGAACAAATCAGGCAGCTGAACTTCCTCGTTTTCAGGAGTGCTCTACCCTGAGATCAAATAGCAAGTATTAAGCCAAATTTTCTAGGTCGTAAATAACAGCGACCTGGGCAAGAACATCTCCAACCACAGGGTTTAGATAAAACAAAGATAATGCCGTTTACAAAAAACGAAATCCCTTTGGGTTAATTTGTAAGTGCTCTAATTTTACAATTTTTGAAATATTAAATTTAAAAGTATAGATAATCAACTATATATCAATAATATAAATTCAATCATTCCCCTATTTACCCTTTGGGTTCAACTGGTTTAATCCAAAATAGCTGCATTCAAATAGCCCAATTTTACTAAAGTGCAGCTATCCGGCAAACCCTCGCTTTACCTTTGGCACTTCAAATCCTTTGCGCGTGCTCGAAATTGTCTTTTGGTCGGGGCTTGCCCTCATTTTTTACGCTTACCTTGGCTATGGGCTTGTTTTATGGGCTTTCGTGCGCATCAAACGGTTGTTCATCCCCTCTATTGCCCCAGAGGCAACCCAACTGCCGGCGGTCACATTCGTTGTTTGCGCTTACAACGAGGAGGATTGGATTCGTCAGAAAATTGACAATTCTCTTGCACTCGACTACCCGCGTACCCTTATCCAGTTCTGTTTCGTTACCGACGGATCTGACGACCGTACGTCCGAAATTGTACGCAATTACCCCTACCCTTCCGACCTGCGCTGGCAATTGCTCCATCAGCCCGAACGGCGTGGCAAGATCGCCGCTTTTCAGCGTGCCATGCTGCAAATAGAAAGCCCCGTAGTGGTCAGCACCGATGCCAACACCCTCGTGAACCCCGAAGCCATCCTCCGAATTGTGCGGCATTTTGCCGACCCGCAGGTAGGTGCTGTGGCTGGAGAAAAACGGATTTCGATGGCCGAAAAAGACGATGCCAGCAGCGCGGGAGAGGGTATTTATTGGAAATATGAGAGTCTTTTAAAAAAGTGGGACGCTGAACTTTGGTCGGTCGTCGGTGCAGCAGGCGAACTCTTTGCCTTCCGAACCGAGTGCTACGAACCGGTACCACCCGATACACTGGTGGAGGATTTTTACCTTACCATGCGCATTGCACAACGCGGCTGGCGGGTGCAGTACGAGCCGGGTGCCTGGGCTTCAGAAGCCTCCTCCGCCTCTGTGGCCGAAGAAATGAAACGCAAGGTCCGCATCGCTGCTGGAGGCCTACAGGCTGTTTGGCGGCTTGCACCGCTCCTCAACCCACTGCGCTACGGGGTGCTGAGTTTCCAATACGTATCACACCGTGTGTTTCGCTGGACGCTGGCCCCGCTATTATTGCCAATCTTGTTGATAATCAATGTTTTGCTCGCACTACAAGGCAATTCATTTTTTCAAATTTTGCTATTGGCGCACGTCCTTTTTTACCTTTCCGCATTCGTTGGCTGGCTTTTGGAACAGCGTAAATTGAAAGTAAAAGCACTTTTTGTGCCCTACTATTTTTGTCTAATGAACTGGGCGATGTACGCCGGTTTTGTACGACTCCTGCGCGGCCGCCAATCCGTGTTATGGGAAAAAGCGAAACGGTCCACCAACGTCTAAGATATTGCGCTACCTTCTAACCAGTTTGCCCGTCACGATCTGCTCCCCTACACGCAATCTCCAAATACCGAGGCTTCCAGAAGCAAGCGCCGAACCCGGTATTTCCCAGCGATGCAGGCCTGAAGCGAGATTTTTCTCTTCTGAAAAAACAATGCGGCCAGTCAGGTCAAACACCTCCAAAACGGCCGATTTGGCACTTTCCAATTCCACTTCTAAAAATGTTTGATTCACAAAAGGATTGGGGCTGGGGACTCGAATGCTCAAGCCTCCGAGTTCTGGCGAATGAGTGGCTACTAAGCCTTTGTAGGCAGAGCCTATCGTATAGTAGAGACTGCAGTCGCTGCCCACTGCGAAGGTCCTCATGGTAGGGTCATCGTGTACAACCGTTAAAATCGTGTTCAAATTTGCCGATTGAAGTGTTGTGAGGTGTATGTAAAAAAGTGGAGTGTCCGCCGGGACAAATAAATTAAAGTAACCCGAAGCGGAAAATTTAAGCGCACCTGTGAGCGTATTATAGGTAGCGAAAGCAGGAGAAACGATATCAATCAGACCATCGGAAATCGAATCATATCGCGCCAATGTCGGGTCGAGGAAAAACTGAGCTTGCAGGCTACCGAGGTCAAAATCCTTATCAAATTTCACAGGGATAGCCACTGGAACACCCGCCGAAAGCTGTCCTTGCGGTAGCACGAGGGTGATAGAATCAGTTACAATTGGAGGGGAATATGGTTCCCCATTCAAACTCGCATCGCCGTCCACGTCCCCAATTTTTATGCCCACAACTTTTGCAGTATCGCCATCCAAAGCCGCCAGCTCGGTGCTATTAATTCCCGATAGACAAGCCAGTTGAAAGGGGTTGTTTGGATTGGGGAAAATGCAATAGTCAGTGAGGAACAGCCAGGAAGAGTTGTTTGGCAATACCGTGTATATCCCTAATAACAACTTCCTGAATTCTACTATATCGAAGGTGTTGATAGAGCCAGATCGGTTTGCGTCGGCGGCAATCATCGCATAAGGAGAAGGCAACGGGTTGATGCCTAAAATATGCTGGGAAATTTTGCACTGGTCAATGACGCTGACACCGTTGAGATAGTCCGTGTCTGGTACTGACGCACTGTATTCAAACGAGGTGCCCGGCAGATACTCGCTCAATATCACGGTCATGTCAACGCAGGATCGGCTGGTGTCCAAGATGAAAACCTGGGGAGAGTAGGGAAACGATGGATTGGTGGCTTTGAAGGTCAAAACTGTTCCTTTAATGGGTCGGCTGTCTTTCCAAAGTTCAGCGCAAAGTTGGAAACGAATGGTGTCTTGTGCCTGTAGTCCAAAGGAAAACGAAAGAAAAACGAGGGCGGTGAAATACCGATTCATAGAGACGAGATTTATAGAGTTAGCAGAGAAGTCCTACGGGAAGCAAGACCTTATCAGTTACAAATCTAGTCAGGAATCAGAGAAAGTATATGTAATAAACCGGCTTTGACCAAATTGGTCAAAATCTCAAGCCTCATTATTCCGAATTAACGCCTCTTCCTCCCGCTTGGGGCGCTTTCTAAAAAATTTCGGATCTACCACCAAAAGCCCAAAAGATTCCCCATCTTCCTTATCCCGCTTGGAATGGTGCGTGCCGTGCGCCCGCAAAATGGCGCGGCTGTATTTGCTGTCCAATTGTTTGAACCAACTAAACCGGCGGTGGATATACACGTCGTGGATAAGGAAATAGGTAAGCCCATACAACGAAATACCCACGCCGATGAAGAGCACCCAGAAATGGGCCGTAAGCCCCCCGATCATATAACAAGTCATGCTGGGAATGGCAAAAACAAGGAAAAAGCGGTCGTTTTTTTCAAAAAAACCTTCTTTTTCGTGTTTGGGCAAGTGATGGTCTTCGTGCCAGTTCCAGAGAAAACCGTGCATCACAAACTTGTGTGTGAACCAGGCCATGAATTCCATGCCGAAATAAGCGGCCAAAGTGACAAGGGAATAAAGCAACCAAGTAGGCATATCGGAAAGTAAGTATCAAGTTTTAACAATGCCCAAAAAACAGCGTTTGGAGCGATTTGTTTTTACTTTTTGGCAGACCTGTAAGGTTTTTTTAAAGTTCAGTGTCAAGGAATTCTATTTTTGCCCAACTAAAATCAACTTTTGCCATGCTCAAAACTTATACCCTCGCTGCATTGCTGTTTGCCCTCTCTTTTCAATTATCCGCCCAAAATGATCACTCGTTCCAATGGCGGTATGAGTCAAAATCCGGCGCCCCCATGTTTCAATTGGATGTGTTGCCGCTGGCTGACAGGGGCTATGTATGTTCAGGCTTGATAGAAAGCCCGGTCGGAAGCAACTTTTTCTATCCCTGTCTGTACCGCTTAGACTGCCAAGGTAAGGTAGTATGGGCCAAAATGTTCAACCAGGCTACCCAGACACCCAACAACACAAGCGGGCGTGTGCTCAAAATCTCGGAGACTGATTTTGTGCTGGTGAGTACCGTCGGATTTTATTTCACCAGTCCCCGCAACGACCTCTTTTTGGCTCGTGTAGATGGCGATGGCAACACGGTATGGACGCGGCGCATCGGCGGGGGCACCAACAATCAGGATGTAGCCCATGCCGCTATCGTGGCCTCAGACGGGAACATAGTAATTGCTGGCCAAACAGGCTCCTGGGGCACCGATGCTGGCACGAACAATAACTACACCGACCAGTATTTTATGAAGTTAAGCCCGGCGGGCAACATCCTCTGGACCCGCACGGTGGGCAATGCCCAAAAAGTGGACCGCGCTTTCGACATCGTGGAACTGGCCGATCAAAGCCTCGTGGCGGCAGGCTCCTACATCCACACCGGCGGCACCTTCTACGCAAATCTCCTGAAAATGGACAAAAACGGCACCGTGCTTTGGCACAAGGTTTTTGGAGAAGGCACCGCTCCACAAGCCAATCATGCTTATGGCGTGCTACCCACTTCTGACGGCGGGCTGCTGGTGACCGGTTCTTCCACCAATTTGCAGACAAATTTTCAGGGTTACGATGACTTCCTCATCGTCAAAACCGATGCCAACGGCGAGGTGCAATGGTCGCGCGTGGTGACTGGAGGCGGACCCGATTTATTCGAAAATGCAAGCGGTGCTGTGGAAAAGCCCAATGGCGACTTTGCCATCATGTGTGCCACCAGTTCATTCCCAACCATTGGTTTTGTGGGCAACAAGTACGCATTGCTCACACTGACACCGACGGGATCTTTGGTAAATTTAAAAACCTACAATCTCGGAAGCTCGCACTATCCACGCATCCTTCGCCACCCACAGGAAAACAGTTTCCTGATTTCTGGCTTCACCAATTGGACGGGCTATGGCGGCAACGGCAACCGCTTCGACCCACTCCTGATCAACCTGGATACCGATTTTGAAGTAACCTGCACCTACAACGACTACACGGGGTTCACTTCGCTTTTCAACCCTGCTTTCGACTTTGACGACGCTCCCGGCACATCCGGGGCGGGTGGAACGGTAGTGAATGACCTCGCCGATGCCTCCAATTTTGAACTGCTGCAAGATGTGGTCTGTGAATTCAGGCCCTACGAGTCCTGCTCTCCTTTCAGTGCCGTAGAAGAATATGCTGCCATGCAACAAGGTTTTGAGGTGTTCCCGAATCCTGCCCGCGCAGACAGTCCTATTTCGCTGCGTTGGGAGGGTATGGATGTTGAACAGGTCAATATTTGTGATGTACACGGCAGGCTTATTCGACAGTATCACCCTGTTCCGGGCGCGAGCAATTTGGATGTGCGTGTTGATTGGGCGGGGGTTTACTGGGTGTATTTGCAAGGAGGGGGGAGGAGTTGGGCGGAGAAAGTGGTGGTAATAGGGCGATAATTCCCATGCTTATTGACGGATGATCAAAGTCATCTCGCCAAAAGACACTGATTATTAATACACCCCGAAGTCTTTGGTGGTGACAAAAACAATAAAACCCCCGCTCGAAAGTTAATAAGCCCATTCAGAAAATGCATTTCAATTCGACGTCCTGTTCCTTCACAATATGTTCCAGCGCATCCTTCTATTTTCGGTTCTAAGTGCTTTTTTCTTCCAAACCCTCCACGCCCAGTGCATCTCCGGCGATTGCAAAAACGGGCGCGGCACCTATATTTTTCCCTCTGGCGCCAAGTACATCGGCGATTTCAAAAACGGTGAAATTCACGGTGTAGGGGTGTGCTACTACACCAACAAAAGCAGTTACCGGGGAGAATGGAAAAGCCGCTACCCGGAAGGCAAAGGCACCAAAACCTACGCCGATGGCACTACCCGCACCGGGCTTTGGCTCAAAGGCAAACCCGTGGACGAAAACGGCACCGTGTTGGCCGAATACATCGCCAAGAAAAAAGAAGAACGCGCCGATGATGGTACCAACATCCAGTCAGGCTGTATTTCAGGCGATTGCCAGAGCGGTCAGGGCACTTTTGCTTACCCAGACGGCAGCAAATATGAAGGGAGTTTTACCAATGCTAAATTTGAAGGCCCAGGCTCCTTTTATTTCTCCAACGGCGACAAATACGTCGGTAATTTTAAAGAAAACTACCCCGATGGAGAAGGCACCCGCTTTGTGAAAGAATCGGGCGCAAAAGAAACGGGCGAATGGAAACAAGGCGAATTTTTGGGCAACAGCCTGGTACAAAGCGGCAAGGTTGGCTGTATTTCGGGCGACTGCGAAAGCGGCAAAGGCATCTTTGTTTACAAAGAAGGCGCAGCCAAATACGTCGGTACCTTCTCCAATGAAATGCCTCACGGTTATGGCATCTGCGACTACGCCAACGGCGACCGATACGTGGGCGAATGGCAGGCTGGAGCTTTCTTTGGCAAAGGCGTTCTGAGTACGCGCGAAGGCACGATAATAGATGGCTACTGGCGCGAAGGCGAATATGTGGGCAGGGATCAACCCACTGATTACGAAACCGTTGCGGTATTTGAAAAGCCGGCCCCTCCGCCCGTGGCAATGCCCCAATCAAAAGTTTGGGCCCTGGTGGTCGGTGTGGCATCCTACGACCACATGCCCGTGCTGCGTTACACCGATGACGACGCATATCGTTTTTATGCCTTCCTCAAAAGCCTTGAAGGGGGCGCATTGCCCGACGAACAGGTGCGCGTGCTCATTGACGAGGAGGCCACCCGCGAAAATGTGCTGGGAAATATGAACGAACTCTTCGGAATGGCTGGCCCCAATGATCTCATCATTTTCTATTTTTCGGGCCACGGCCTCAACGGTTCGTTCCTGCCCATTGATTTTGACGGGTTCAATAACAAAATCGCCCACGAAGAAATCGCAGCCGCATTTAACAAAAGCAAGTCACGTTTCAAGCTCTGCCTCGCCGATGCCTGCCATTCGGGCAGCCTGATCGCCATGCGTTCCGTTGAGCCAGAGCCGGAACTGGTAAAGTTTTATTCCAGCCTCGCCAAATCGGTGAGCGGAACGGCCCTCCTCATGTCGAGCAAAGCCGAAGAGACCTCGCTCGAATCCTCTGGCCTGCGCCAAGGCGTTTTCAGCCACTTTCTCATTCGCGGCCTTAAAGGAGAGGCGGACATGAATAAGGACAAGGTGGTGACGGTGCAAGAACTGTTTGATTTTATCAACGACAAAGTGCGCGACTACACCGGAAACCGGCAAAGCCCCGTCATCAAAGGCACTTACGACCCGAGGATGCCTGTGGCGGTGGTGCGATGAATCATTTGGCCATTCGAACGTCCCGCAAGAATTGTTCGTCGTCCAGAGTTTTTAAAAATGCAATGCGTTCAATTCAAAATAATGGGGCGCTCTGCCTGCCATGATTTGCTTTCCAAGCGCAACAGATAGCGGCCCGCAGGCAACTGCCCGACTTCTATTGGAATCGTATTGAGGCCGGGTATAATTTCTAATGAACCCTGTTTCACCAATTTGCCGTCGGCAGACCAAAACGACATTTTTGCCTTTTCACCGTTGGCCGCATTCAGACGGATGGTAAAATTTGTTCTGGCAGGGTTTGGCGAAAGGTCAATATATAGTGCTGGCAATGGATCTTCAATAATAGAAACTACCGTGTTGTTGCGACTGACCAGCCACAAATCCGGGTCAAACACCAAACTAGTAGGCGAGAAGTCAAGCGCAGCCGTGAATTCTTGCCCACTGAATGTATGGTTCAAAACCAGCACCGTATCCTGTACTCCATTGCTCAATTTTACGGCCACCGGCATTTCAAAAAACGAAACTGAAGGGTCTGAGGTCGTTTGCAGAAGGGTTATTTTTACATCGTTGGTTGGGCTTACTGACCACTTGGTTTGGTAGGACGGGAATCCTTTGCCATAAAACCAATCGGCAAAAAACTCGTCGAGATTGGCCCCAGAAACCATTTCCATGTGGGTTTTGAAATCACTGGTCTCAACATAGCCGTATTCTAAGCTGGGGTCGTTCACATAGTTGTAAATTCCAGCAAAAAAGATACTGTCTCCAAACTTCCAGCGCAACATGTGGAGCAGCATGGCTCCCTTGGCGTAAGAAAGGCGGCTGTTGAATATCCGTCCAACGCTGGTGGTATCATCCACCCAGACTGAGCCATCGGGGATAAGCGTAGCTTTATCTATGCGATCGGCTTTGTAAAGCTCCCAATATTGCGGTTGGAGGTAATTGTAACAAAGACCAGTGCAGTAACTGGCAAAGCCTTCATTGAGCCAAATATCTTCCCAAGAAGCACAGGTTATTTTGTCGCCAAACCATTGGTGTGCCAATTCGTGAGAGAGGAGGTCAAAACCAAAAGCGGAGACAAAACTCATGGTTTGGTGCTCCATTCCGCCTGCTCTGCTAAATTGGGCGTGACCATATTTCTCTGCTTTAAAAGGGTATTGACCAAAAAGTTGGTTGAACATCTGGAAGACGGCCACATTTTGGTTAACGCCAATTTGGGCATCGGCCAAGCTTTCTGGATAGACATAGTTAAGTATAGGCGTGGTGTCGCCCCCAAACGGCGCAGGCACCGTAAAGACAGTGTAGTTCGTCACCGCTATTGCAACCAAGTATGCTGCAACAGGGTAGCGATGTCGCCAATGTGCTGTAATCCAACCATTTGCCGTCGTTTCAGACTGTAAAAGTCCGATGCTTGCTGCCCGATATCCCGCAGGGTTGGTAATGAAAATATCAACAGAATCAATTTTATCATTGAGCGCTTGTTTACAGGGCCACCATTCCATAGCACCATACGGCTCGGAGAGCGTCCAAAGAACCGGAGTCCCCGCATGAGTATCTATTCTAAAAGACCCAAAACCCGTGGAATCTGGTATGCCCTGATAAAAAAACGTCAAAGAATCTGTCAAAAAAGCAGGCAATTGTGCAGGGAATTGCACCGTGATTATGTCGCCATTTTGAGAAAAGGGCAGTTTTTGGCCATGGAAACGAATGCTATCCATGGTTAATACCTCCGAAAAATCGAACTCAAGGCTGGCAACTGTTTCCACAGGCTCGAACACGGTGAGCACCGTTCCCTGAATGTATTTTATGGCTGGGTCTACGGTCCAGTGCAGTCGGCAATAGTGAATGTCGCTGCGATTGTCGGCACTGTTCTGAAGGTCGCGGTCTGAGGCCTTAGGGTGGGCGCGAGTCCAAGCCGCTTTTTCGCAATCAATGAGGTCTTCGAGCGGGTCGAGAACCTGAGCAAATAAGGCACTTGAAACCAGACAGCAAAGGGCGAAAAAGCAGCATTTTTTCATGTCAATAAATTTGTTGAAAAGGAGAAGATGGATGAAGACTATTTCACGCCGTATTTAGTCGGGTTTTCTAAAAAGGTTTCTTTGCAGCTTGGGTTGCAGAAACCATAGATTTTACCGCCGTAGTGCACGGTGTCTTCGGTTGTTTTGTCCACTTTCATCTCGCAAACCAGGTCTATATCTGTAGCCCAGGGCAGCGTTTCGGTGCTGGATGCGGTAGCGGTTGAGGGGGGCGTTTTAGGGGCACTTTGTTGACAAGCAGCGAGCAGGAATATAGACAGCGCTGTGAAGGATAATATTTTGATAATCATCGTCAGGTCTTGCTGAATGTGAAGTTTTGAGATTGCAAAGATAAGCCTTGGGAGTTAAGGATATTGAACACGCATCAGGCACGGATTAGACACTGATTTTAGCCTTAGAAAGAGCCAAAATCCGCGTCTAATCCGTGTTCCACCAGTTCAATCATCCTTAAGGCTTCACCGAAAATTTTGTCGTTTTGGTCGTCTTATTCCCGTTGTGGTCTTCTACTACAATGCTCAGGGTAACCGCCGTTTCTGCGGCTACGGCTGGCGTCCAGAGTTCATGAAAGGTGTACTCCGTTTTGTCGTGAACCATCGGCGTAGCCTTATGTAATTCAACACCATCAGAATCTTGTGTGACTTTGATCTCCATCTCATGGAGACTTTCGTCTGTTACGGTACCTTTAATCGAGACTTCTCCTGAAATGGATGTATTTTCTACTGGCGATTCAAGCGTCAGTATGGGAGCAGCAGTGTCATTTTCATCATGATCGTGGTGTGTGTCGCAAGCGGCTACGATTAAGAGGCAAAAGGCCGCGAAAAGAATGGATTTGATTTGCATAACAAAAGTTAGAATTTGAAAATGAAAATTGGAGGTATTATGCTGGTTTTTTAAAGTATTAACGTCAAGGGCAAAACGGCGCTTGTATGCCTTTTGCACTCTGAAGCAGGTTTATTCCACCACGATTTTTTTCACCGCGATGCCTTCATTGGTAAAGATTTGAACGAAATAAATACCCAAAAGCCAGCAGCGCCACTGTGAGAAACAGTGTTCGCATATTACATGAAATTGAAATTATTAAAAGGGCTCGGAACGTGGCTTCGAGCCTACCTGCCAGACACTTTTGTTTTACTCCAAGACCTACTAAGTCTTACGTAGGAAAATGTCCAGAAAGCAGGAGGCCGAGAAAGTGTTCAGGCGGGAGGCCTGAAAATATCAGCCATAGGTGCATCGGGCAAAGTAACCCGACTTGGCGGCAGCGCTACCGCACTCCACAACGCTGTGTCAACTATATTTAGGTAAGCAGGACATTGAAAAAACAACTGGATGTCCTTGATTTCGTGAAAGTTTTCGGGCAACTGAGGTTCCTTGGAATTGTTTTTTTCGCGTGCCGCCATTTGCTTTTTGAAAGCGCATTTGCCATCGCAGTGCAGGCTGGGCTTGTCCTTGTTTTCGCATTGGGCCACGTATGCAGCGCGATTCCATTGGTAGTGCAACGTCCAAGCTGTCCGAACAGACGCTTGGCCAACAATGCCGCACAGAAGCAATAAAGAGAGGAACCGTTGCATACTTTGAGGAGCAAAGATACTGCAAGGAATGAAGGAGGAATGTCAAATTTTTGCCACACGGAGTCAATTTATAATTTATCCAACACCTTAAAATTAGTTGTGCTCGTGTTTCGCCGTTGTTGGCTCATATTGCCTTCGACCTAAATTCACCGGGTGACTTTGAGTCAGCGGGTGAATTTAGGTCGGAGGAAATATGAGCCTGTGTTTTTTCAATAGTCAACTGTTAAAGTTCAAACTTTTGAAATCAGATGCCCTCTTTCCGTGTGACGAAAGGCAGTTCTTAACGTCTTTTTAACGATTTTGAAAAAACGGGGTCTTTTTCCCACACTTTTTGCAGTTTTTTTCGTGCCTTTGTGGACTGAATCACAGACCTAGTGCCGCGTCCATCAAATAACCCATGAATCTGACGGCCATATTTTCCGCTCCTTCTGCGTTCTTCGTCGGTTAAAATGTCCCGCATTTAGCCCTCCTCACGCCTTGATGAGCAAAAAATATGCCTTCGCATTTTCATGGGTTATTTGGTGGACGCGGCACTAGTCTGTTAAAATCCGCCTGAAGTGACTGCAGTCGCAACGAGAAAAACTTCGACCTCCGCCACACTTTCTGACTCGCAACTCATCGCTCTTTATTTGCAAGAGCAGGACGCGCGACACTTCAGTCAGCTTTACCGCCGCTATGCAAGCAAAGTGTTTGCTAAATGCATTTCTATGCTGGCTGACCATGGAATGGCACGAGACGCGACACAGGATGTGTTTATCAAGATATTATTGAACCTTTCAAAATTCACCGAACAATCTTCCTTTTCTACCTGGGTGTATTCTATCACTTACAATTATTGTATTGACCTGATACGCAAGAAAAAGAAGAATATCCTGATTTTCACAGAAGACATGGGCCGGATGGGCACAGAAGCCGATGCAAATATCCCCGACAGTGTGATTTTGGAAATGGAGACCAACCGCTTGGAAAAAGTGATGGACAAGCTGCCAGTAGGGGACAAGGCGATCCTGGACATGAAATACACCGAGGATATGTCCATCAAGGAAATTGGCGATGTATTGAATAAAACCGAAAGTGCCATCAAAATGCAGATAATGCGTGCCAAAATCAAGGCACAAGGCATTTATGAAGATATGTTTGGCACTGAACCAATTGGAGCATAAATAATCCGCACACCTATTATAGGAACGCGACACCAATAGCTTAGTCATTTGATGCCACCCTTTGTTCCATCATACGGCCCCTGTTTTTCTTTAAATAGCCCCACTATTCGCAGAAAAATAGGGTTGTCTGATGAAAAAATGGTTGACCTAAAATGACTAAGTTATGCGTGCTGCGTTCCTAATCACTTGCGCCCAGTCTTCGGCGCACAAAAAAGGCCGATATGGACAACAGCTTAAAAAAGTTGCAAGCCGAGCGAGAAGCTATGTTACCTCCAGAGTTGGAGGATCGCATTTCGCAGCATGTTGGCACCTTATCGTTGTTTAGCAATGTAATCGAAGTATTTGTGCCCAATGCACTTCAGGTCGTGGTTCGGCTGGTGGGGGGAGAAGAATTGCCTTGCCTCAAAAAAGCCACCCGTCGAGCAGCACGTGCCAATATGGACTGGCGAACGCCACCCGCCCCTTCTTTGCCCAACCCGCTCTAACCTGATCTTCGCAAACTATCTTCTTCAACCTATATAATGGAATCTCTTCCTGTTTCTGGCCCTGTTGCTCAATTGATTGCACAGTTCTCTGCATTTTTCCCTAAGCTTATCGGGGCACTCACCATCTTGTTCGTGGGTTGGTTGGTGTCGCGGACGGTAGGAAAGATTTTGAGTAAGGTATTGGCAAAAATCGGTGTTGACCGTTTGGCAGAGATCCTCGACGATATTGATTTGGTGCAACGGACGGGCGTATTGAAGGACAAACTTTCGGCCATCATCGCCAAGATTGTCTATTATATGATGATGCTCATCTTCATCATTGCAGCCACTGAAACACTAGGGGTAGCCGCTATTACCCAACTTTTTACCGACTTAATGAATTATCTGCCCTCGCTGCTCACGGCCTCGGTTGTGTTTATGTTGGGGCTGTTTTTGGCTGATATGGTGCAGGGGGCAGTGGTTACGTTATGCAAATCCTTGGGGGTCGCTTCAGCCAAAATGATTGGCTCGATCGTTTTCTATTTTCTGTTTGTCACAATTGCCGTTAGTGCGCTCACACAGGCGAAAATCAATACAGAGTTCATTTCTTCCAGTCTTGTGGTACTCATCGGCGCTGGCGCACTGGCCTTCGCTGTTGGCTATGGGCTTGCTTCTAAGGACTTGGTATCCAATTACTTGGCAAGTTATTACAACAAAAACAAAGTACGGGTGGGCGACGATGTCCGCATCATTGGAGAACGCGGCAAGGTGGTGCTGATTGACAGCACCTCCATGATCTTGCAGACCTCCGAGCGTGCCATCATCGTACCATTGAGCAAGTTAACCACGGAAAAAGTAGAAGTCTTCTATCCCGACCCGCAGGACAATGATCTGCTCGAAGCGGAGCATTGAGGGGTAGGAGGGTCATTCTCGGGAGACCTTTTTGACTTCGCAAGCAAAATCATGCGTGACGAGTTAACAGGAGCGAGCCAAAACGCCGTAGGCTTGCCATTTTAGTAAAAAAAACAGCCCTCCGCCCTTTCTCATTTGAAAGGACCGGAGGGCCCCCGCCTTCGGTTGTCTTTGCTCTTTCGAGCTTTTATCTTTGAAGTGTGCTTGGGTAATTAGAGCACACTATTTTAATCACAAATGATTTTTCGGGTCTGTTTTGATTTTCCTGTTCAAAGGGCAGCGCTTGTAGTTTTCTCGTCTAAAGCACTTGCTGCTCTTTGTGTTGTTATTTTCAAATGTGGTATGGTTTCTAAAAGGAGCGGTAGCTTTCTTCCGCAAATCGTACTGCAAATATGAACGCTTTTTTGTATTCCCTGTTGCGTAGACCTTGCCGACAACCCAAAAACAGGTCATTTTTGGTTATCGTATTTGTAAAATAATGAAAAAATAATTGATGAAAAAGCAATAATATTGCATTTTAGCTTAAGGTAACGCGAAAAAGAAGGGCTGGAATATGCGAATGCGCGAAATTTTATCAAATCAAAAAAAAGTTTCAAAAATCCGCCGCTTACCGCCAAAAATCCGCCGCTCCTTGGAAAAATGCCGCCGCTTCTGGGAAACGATTCCTTTGAACCCTTGCTTTCCCCTCTTGTAAGCTGTTTACCGAACCATGCTTAAAAACGCCCCACTCAACCAATGAGCGTCCGCTTTGATCAACGTATCCAAGGTCTGATTCGCATTGTGGGAGAATTTGCGGATGTCGCGCACTACCGCGCAGAAGTGTTCGGATTGTGGGCAGTTTTCCTCCACAGCGGCCAACTCATCCAGCACACGCAGCACGGGTTCGAGCTCGCGCTTTTTGCGGTTAATGATGATTTGGCGGATTACTTTCCAAAGGTCTTTTTCAGCGAAGTAAACTTCCTTGCGTTTGCCAGGTGGGGTTTGTTTGGATACCAACTCCCATTCCAAAAGAGCGCGAAGGTTCGTGCTCACATTGCCCGTGGAAATATTAAGTTCTTCTTTCACCTGATCCGCATTGATCGGCTCCGGGGAAACGAGCAGCAATGCGTGTATTTGCGCCATAGCGGGAGTAATACCCCAGCCACCCGCCATTTTGCCCCATGATTCAATAAATTTTTGTTTGCCTTCTCGAATGTCCATGCTGTTGAATGATTGATTCTTGGAAACAGCTACAATGCTAATTATGTCCATATTGTTTTCAAAAATGATTGAAAAGTGTTCAAGGAAGGATGTCTGGAATGCAATCAATTTGTCTTTCTTCCATTTACACGCATCCACTTTCTCTCGTCTCTTGCATCTCCCTACCTTCGCCCTTCGATGCGCTATTTTCTTTCACTTTCTTATCGCGGTACGCACTACGCCGGCTGGCAGGTGCAGCCCAATGCTCCTTCTGTGCAAGCCACTTTGGAAGCAGCAATAAGCACCATTTTGCGCGAAAAAATAGACGTCACCGGATGTGGTCGCACAGATGCCGGGGTACACGCCCGTTTCTATGTGGCACATTTCGACAGCGAGGGCGCCTTGCCCCCTACGTTTTTGAACGGCCTTAACAGCCTTTTGCCGAAGGATGTGGCAGTGCACGATATAAAACCCGTATCGCCCGAATCCCATGCCCGCTTCGATGCTTACGAGCGTAGTTATGAATACTTTGTGTCACTGCGTAAAGACCCATTTTCCACAGAAACGGCCTGGCATTATCCGCTTTATGCTCGACTTGATTTTGACAAAATGCAAGAAACAGCTGCCTTGTTGCCGAATTATCCGGCCTTTTTCCCTTTTTGCAAAACCGATAGCGGTTTGGAGCATTACCACTGCGCATTGAAAGCAGCCTTTTGGCAAAAACACCCTGAGGAACACCAATGGGTTTTCCACATCACGGCCAACCGTTTTTTACGGGGGATGGTGCGCCTAATTGTAGGGGCCTGTGTGCAAGTGGGCAGAGGGCAGTTGCAGGTGGCGGATGTGAAAACGGCTTTGGAGGAGCAAAAACCTTTGAAAAAAAGCCTGAGTGCGCCGCCTCAGGGGTTACTCTTGACAGATGTAAAGTATCCATTCTAATTCTGAAAGCCGGGACTAAGTTTGTCAAAAAAACCTTATTTTTGCACTAAGGAACGGGTGAATGACAACTTGTTCCTAAAATAGAAAGTTATGACTGTTTCCGAAGCTTTTGGTGATGTAGCAGATATCCTTGCACCGCTCAACCCTGCTCAAGTTCTCAAACTTCATGCTCCTTCAGCCATGGCCGAGCGGGTAGAAAAACTAGTGAATACTGCCGAATATCTCAAGAATTCCTTTTTCTCCCTTTTCAGATTGACCATATTGCAAGCTTAAAATACGGCGGTGGGGACGAGCTGGAAAACCTTGCATACGCCTGTCCTCACTGCAACCAGTATAAGGCTACTGACCTGAGCACTTTTTTAGAATCCTGTCAAGACATTGTTGCCCTTTTCAATCCTCGTGTTCATATTTAGGCAGAACATTTTGCGGTAGATCATGGAGAAATTTTGCCAAAATCAAGAATTGGTGAAGCCACTATAAAAACACTTCATCTCAATGATCCCGAAAGGCTCATACACCGGAGATTGCTAATGGAAGATGACCTTTACCCATGAATCACCGTTTTTCTAACTTTGCCCCATGACCTTTTCCTCCAAACTCATCGAAAAAGCCGTTGAGGCATTCGCAACACTACCTGGCATTGGGCGAAAAACAGCCCTGCGGCTCGTGCTCCACATGCTCAAACAAGACAAATTGGCCACCGAACAATTCGCTACAGCCCTTACGGCCATGCGCGAGGGCATTCGCGCGTGCCGTCAATGCCATAACCTCTCAGACGACGAACTGTGCCAAATCTGCACCGACCCGCGTCGAGACCGTTCGCTGGTATGTGTAGTGGAAAACATCCGCGACCTGATGGCGATTGAAGACACGAGCCAATTCCGTGGTCTCTATCATGTGCTGGGAGGCATCATCTCGCCCATAGAAGGCATTGGCCCCGCTGATTTGAATATTGAATCGCTGGAAGTCCGGGCAAAACAAGGTGAAATACGGGAGGCTATTATGGCCATCAGCCCGACGATTGAAGGGGAAACAACTATTTTTTACATTTCCAAAAAGCTGCAGCCCTTGGGGGTCCAAGTGAGTGCCATTGCGCGTGGGGTATCGTTTGGCGGAGATCTGGAATATGCGGATGAGCTCACTTTGGGGCGCAGCATCGTTACGCGCACGCCTTATTCGGGACGTTAGACGGTGGACTTTAGATTGTTGGACGTTGGACCATGGACGTTGGAGGGTAAGAAATAGGATGAGACCTATCCAAACTACGCCGAGTATTATGTCCAACATCCGACTTCATTTTCTGCCACCAAATTGTACTTTTGCCCGCTGATTTTTTCCCAGAGCCGACCTTTTTGACTTTGAATGGAAGACGGTTTTGCCGTTGACGATTCTATGATCTTCAACCAGGCAAAGTCCAACAGCCAACAGTCCAACGTTTTATACATGAAGCAATCCACCATTCAAAACCCAGTCTCCATTAGTGGGGTGGGCCTGCACACGGGCCGAAACGTGACGCTGACATTTAAACCTGCCGAAGCCAATCATGGCTTCCGCTTCCAGCGTGTGGACCTGCCGGACCAACCCGTTATTCCTGCGGACGTGAAGCTCGTTTTTTCTACCAACCGGGGCACTACACTTAAAACCGGTGAAGCGCAGGTTTCCACGGTTGAGCATGTGCTCTCTGCGCTCATGGGCTTGGGCTATGACAATGTGCTGCTCGAAATAGACGGCCCCGAAATGCCCATCATGAACGGCACTTCGATGCCTTTTGTAGAGGCCCTACAGAAGGCAGGGCGCTTGGAATTGGCCGCCGAACGGGAGTATTTCGAAATAACGGAACCCATTTCATATAAAGACGAAGTAACCGGGACGGAATTGCTGGCCCTGCCCTCTGACCATTTTGAGGTGACGGCCATGATAGATTTTAATTCTAGCGTGCTGGGCCCGCAATTCGCAGCATTGCACAATCTGACCGATTATACTGCTGAAATTGCCCCCTGCCGCACCTTTGTCTTTTTGCACGAATTGGAAAAACTGCTCGACCTCGGCTTGGTTAAGGGGGGCGATTTGGATAACGCCATTGTCATCGCCGACCGGCGCATGGATCAGGACGAGTTGGATAATTTGGCCAAAAAAATGGGCAAACCCAGCATCAAAGTGGAAACGGAGGGCGTTCTGAACACGGTGAAACTCCACTTCCCAAACGAGCCGGCCCGGCACAAACTGCTGGATGTAATCGGCGACTTGGCATTGATTGGCAAGCATATCCGAGGCAAAATTGTGGCTACCAAGCCTGGCCATACGGCCAATATTGAATTCGCCAAAATCCTCAAAAAACACCTCGTAGAAAAGCGGCGCCTCATCGGGATTCCAAAGTATGACCCCGAAAAAGAAGCCGTGCTCGATGTGAATGCCATCATGCAAATCTTGCCGCACCGTTACCCTTTCTTAATGTTGGACAAGATCATCGAGCTCAGCGAAACACATATCGTGGGGGTAAAGAACATAACCATGAACGAGGCTCTATTTCAGGGGCACTTCCCGAACAACCCTGTGTTTCCGGGTGTTTTGCAGATTGAAGCATTGGCCCAAACGGGCGGTATCCTCGCGCTGCACAGTGTGCCGGACAAAGGCAATTGGGATACCTATTTTCTCAAAATTGACAATACAAAGTTTAAAGCGAAGGTGATGCCAGGTGACACATTGATACTCAAAATGGAACTCCTCGAACCCATACGGCGTGGCATCGTACACATGCAAGGAACGGCTTACGTTGGGAGCAAAATCGTTTCGGAAGGAGAATTGACCGCACAGGTTGTGCGCCGGAGCAAAGAAACTCCCGCAGGAGCGTGAACACCTTTAACCGCTGACACCTTTTTATCCGCCCATTTATCCGCCGAAGTTTTAATCTGGGTGGAATCTCTGGCGGGAGCAGGTAAATCGGGAAAACCCATTCTAAAGCAATGACCTATACTGACGGCTTCCGCGATGTACACCCAAACGCCCGTATCGGCAACAACGTACACATCGGCAATTTCACCACGATTGAAGAGGATGTCTCCATTGGCGACAACTGCTGGATTGCCCCCAACGTCACTATCATGAATGGTGCACGCCTTGGTGAGCACTGCCGAATTTATCCAGGATCGGTACTGAGTGCTCCCCCCCAAACAAAGGGCCTTTTGGAAGAAGCGGCCGAACTAGAAATTGGCAGCGGTACCATCATCCGCGAATGTTGCACCCTCAACCGTGGCAACCTCGCCTTTGAAGGCAAAACCACCATTGGTGAAAATTGCCTTGTAATGGCGTACGTCCACATCGCACACGATTGTCATATCGGACACGACACGGTGCTTGCGAACAACGTGACTTTAGCAGGGCATATACATATTGGCGAATGGGCTACCTTGGGTGGCATGGTGGCTGTACACCAATTTGTGCGCATTGGGCCACAAGTTATGATTGGAGGAGGCTCGCTGGTGCGCAAAGACGTGCCGCCGTTCATCACCGCCGCCCGCGAACCGCTTTCTTACGCAGGAATCAATTCCATCGGCTTGCGCCGCCGAGGCTTCACCAAAGGGGACATGCACCATATTGAGGACATATTCCGAATCCTCTATGTCCGTGGGAACAGCGTTAAAAAAGCGTTGAAAATTATCGAGTCCGAAATTCCGGACAGTGAACATAAAACCCGCATCCTCGAATTCGCCCGACACTCGAAGCGCGGTATCATCAAAGGTTACAGAGCGTGACCATTCAACTGCAAAACATTGGCAAGCGCTACCGCCTCGAATGGATTTTCCGGGGACTGAACTGCACACTCCAAGCGGGCGAACGATGGGCTATTTTAGGCCCGAACGGATCTGGAAAATCTACCTTGCTCAAGGTGCTTTCCGGCCATTTGACGCCTTCCAAGGGCGATATTTTTTTTGATGACCAAGGCGTTAGAGTCAAGGAAGAAGCCGTTTACAAAAAGATCAGCTATGCAGCGCCTTACATCGAGCTCATCGAAGAATTCACCCTCGAAGAAGCCCTGCGTTTTCATGCCAAGTTAAAGCCGTTTTTGCCAGGCTTCACACCTGGCAGTATCTACGAACTGTTGGCCCTGCCCCGCAGTCGCCAAAAAGAGATCCGTTTTTTTTCCTCTGGTATGAAACAGCGGCTCAAACTGGCCCTCGCCGTTTGTTCCGATACGCCCATCCTGCTCCTGGACGAGCCCGCCACCAACCTGGATGTGCAAGGCGTGGAGTGGTACAAAAAACTTATTTCTGATTATGCCGCCGATCGGCTGGTGGTGATCGCTTCCAATGACCCGCATGACGCGGAGTTTTGTGGGAGGCACTTGAATATTTTGGATTTTAAGATTGATTACCGTTACGCAGTGTAGGCACCGTACCGAAAGTCGCATGAAGCATGAAATTGCAATTTTATGAGGTTAGACTAGTGGCAGGGGCACGAAGTCTTTGACGGTTTGTTCGACTCTTTTGAACTGATACTTTGTTGCGCCTCAGTCATGGAGAGCCCGCTACAATCCTTCGTCGCGCCTAGTCTCATCTCAAAATAATC
>Ga0209181_10003829_pt1 | contig 22856 bp, 11 predicted proteins | sample MAT05_FD_187208 | JGI IMG/M metagenome (GOLD analysis project Ga0209181, IMG submission 187208) | Freshwater microbial communities from Lake Fryxell liftoff mats and glacier meltwater in Antarctica - MAT-05 (SPAdes) (version 2) | ecosystem: Environmental > Aquatic > Freshwater > Ice > Liftoff...
AAAGATAGCGTCCCCCTGGGACGAGTCGGCTGGATAGTTACTTTGAATGAATTATTCTGCCCGGACTTTTTGAGGGGATACCAAAAGTGATTACCCTAAACGAAGATACAAATTACTGATATTCAATCAATTAATACAATTTCGTGAATCGTTTTTCAATTGAAATGTGCAAGATAAATTTTCGCCCTTTGGACAGCCTACTCTCCGAGGTCCGAAATCATAAGTATTTAGGGGCGGCTGTATAGTTACGCGCAAAGAGTTCTTTAGCAAAACTTTGCGCCACGGTGCCTTTGCGAGAAAATCTAAGGAACGCGGCACCAATAACTTAGTCATTTTAGGTCAACCATTTTTTTTATCAGACAACACTATTTTTCTGCGAATAGTGGGGCTATTTAAAGAAAAATAGCGGCCGTATGATGGAACAAAGGGTGGCATCAAATGACTAAGTTATTGGTGCCGCGTTCCTAAACTGATTTTGGCGAGGTACTTAAACGGCACACAAAAAACGTTATTTTTTCACATCTACCTGCAGGCGCCAGGGGCGGTTGGCAATTTCCCAGGCAGTATGAAAGGCCAGCTGGGTGCGTTTGGCAACGGCGTTGAAATCAATTTTATCTGCGGTGTCGGTAGGCTTGTGGTAGTCGGCGTGGGTGCCATTGAAATAAAAGATGGCAGGGATGCCGCGCTGTGCGAAATTGTAATGGTCGCTGCGTTCGTAGTAGCGGTTTTTGTCGTTGGGGTCGTTGTATTTGTAGTCGAGTTCGAGTTGGGTGTAATCCTTGTTCACCTGCTCGTTGATGGCATGCAGGTCGCTGCTCATGCGATCGGACCCGATCACATAGATGTAATTGGGGTTGCCGGCATGGCGCTCATCCACCCGGCCAATCATGTCAATATTGATGTCTACGATCGTTTTGTTCAGGGAGAAAAGGGGGAATTGCACATAAAAATCAGAACCCAACAGGCCCTTTTCTTCGCCGCTGACGAGCATACACACCACACTGCGTTTGGGACCTTCCCCTTTTTTCTTCGCTTCTGCAAATGCCCGGGCAATCTCGATGACCCCGGATGTGCCGGAAGCGTTGTCGTCGGCCCCATGGTAGATGACAGAACTGTCGGCAATGCCCAGGTGGTCGTAGTGAGCGGTCACAAAAACATACTCTTTTTTCATCATCGGGTCGGAGCCTTCGATGAAACCGATGACGTTAGAGCCTTCGAGGTTTTTGACTTCCTTGGCGAGCCGCACCTCTATCTTGCTTTTTACTTTCACCGGTTTGAACTTGTCGCCCTGACGCAGGTCAGCGATGGCTTCTTCGGCTTTGTTTGCTTTTTTGCCCAGAATGGCAACCGCCACTGCCGGTGAGACAAACATACTGTTCACAAAATCAACGCTTTGATTCTCATTGGCCGATCCCACCGGTTTCCAGCCATAAGTGGAGATGAGTTTGCGGTTGTTTTTTACGCTCTCGCCAAAGTTGCTGTCTACGATGAACACCATGATGGCGCCTTTCTTTTTTGCCAACTGTACCTTCCGTTTCCAGTCGAGCGACCACGAAGACCGGAACTCGGAGCGGGTGATGAGCGAGCGGCCATTGTTGTCCATGGGTTCGCCGTCGTAAAAGATCACGGCTTTACCGGCTACGTCGTTTTTCACGTAGTCATTGTAGGTCGAATCTTCGATCCCATACCCCACGAACACGACTTCTTTTAAATTGAGCAGCGGGGTGGAAGGGTTGTACGCCGGAAAGACATAAAAGTCCGTCCGGTTTTTAAATTCCTGATCACCTACTTTCAGGTTGATTTCCTTCCAGGATTCGCGTTGCAACCGAATGGTCTGGAAATACGTGTTGCGGTCGCCTTCAGTGGGCAAGCCCAGGGCTTTGAACTGCCTGGCGATAAAATCAGCCGCTTTCCGTTGGCCTTCTTCGCCGGTTTCGCGGCCTTCTAACGAGTCGGAAGCCAGCACGTCGAGCAACGCTTTGAGGTCGGCAGCCCGGATGCCCTCCGCGTACGGCACCGGGTCGGGCATATCAAAATCGCGCTTGGGTTTGGTCGGTTTAGCAGGTGTGCCCGGGGGGGTGGTCTGTGCCCCTGCGAACGCGCACGCCAGCATCAGGAGCAGCAAGAGACGTAATTTCATGTCTAAGTTTATGATGGTGATGATTTTGGTTGTTGGTTCTTAGTTCTTGGTTCTTGGTTAGTGGTTCGTAAGTAGTTAGCACAGCCGCAGAGCGGCTGTGCTAACTACTTACGAACCACCAATCAACAACCAACAACCGAACCAGTTTTTCGGGCCGCAAATATCCTTTTTTTGATTTTGGCGGAGGCAGGGGATTTGTTTTTCAAAAGTTAACCCAGGAAATCCTGCGCTGACCTGTGTCCGAAGGCAGGGGAATCAAGGGGTATATTCATTGGAAATTCAGGGTACGTTGGTGTTTTGGCGAAACAAATACGCTGGATTGTAATTCATCAAAACAAAACCTTGAATTCATGTTTAAGTTGCAAATGGTTGTATGGCAGCGACTTAACTCAAACTTAACCGACTGCTTGCTTAAGATCAGCATGGGCTGATTCTACATTTGCCGCTGAAAATGTCCTTTTTGGACAAGTTGTTTGCTCCCCGTTTTTTCCAAATATTCGTTTTCGGGGATGTTTTGGCCAGCAGGCTTAATCATTTTTTTTCTACACTAAACTTTTTCCATTTTATGAAGGCTTTGTACCAAACCTTCAAGGGGGCTCTCTGCACCCTTGTGATCACTTTGCTGTGCCTGGCGACTGCCTCTGCACAGCGCGTCAGCGGCACGGTCGTGGACGCTGAAACCAAAGAGGCGCTGACAGGCGCGACCCTTGGCGTTCAGGGCGCTTCGCGCGGCACCGCAACCGACCTGAGCGGCGCATTCAGTATCGAAGCCCGCACGGGCGACGTGCTGGTTGTTTCTTATGTGGGTTATGCTGCGCAGACCCTGACCGTCAGCAGTACCACAAATATCATCATCGAATTGCAACCCGACAACCGCTTGCGCGAGGTGACGGTGACGGCGCTCGGCATCAGCCGGGAGAAAAAATCGCTCGGCTATTCCGTACAGGAGGTGAAGGGCGAAAGCCTCGACAAGGCCCGCGAAACCAACATTGTGAACGCATTGGCCGCTAGAGTGGCAGGGGTGACCGTCGTGGGCAACCCGTCGGGCATCGGCTCGTCTTCCCGTGTCACCATCCGGGGCGAGCGCTCGCTCAACCTCAACCGCAACCAACCGCTGTTTGTAGTGGACGGGGTGCCGATCAGCAACGAGCAGCGCGGCTCTTCGGGCAACAGCTACCAGGATGTGGACTATGGCAACGGCGCGGGTTTTGTTAATCCCGACGATGTAGCGTCCATCACGGTGCTGAAAGGTGCCAGCGCTGCGGCACTTTACGGCTCGCGTGCCAACAATGGCGTGATCCTGATCACCACCAAGTCTGGTAAAGGGACGAAAGGTGTCGGGGTGACGATCAATTCGACCCTGACTTTTGAGAACGTACTGCGTCTGCCGGATTACCAGAACGTGTACGGTCAGGGCCTGGGCGGTGTATTCGAGTTCAAAGACGGCAACGGCGGCGGCTCGGCAGATGGCGTGGACGAAAACTGGGGCCCAAAATTCGACGGCCAACTCATCAAGCAGTTTGACTCGCCAACCACCAATGGTTTCCGGGGCGGCGACGTAGGCAACTTGTTCAACACCATCGGTCCGGTCAACCTCAGCCAGCAGTTGGCGGCTCGTGGCGACATTCAGGCTACGCCCTGGGTGGCGCGGCCAGACAACATCCGCGACTTTTTTGAAACGGGCGTGACCCAAACGCACAACGTGGCCTTGGCGGGCAGCAACGACAAGAGTGACTTCCGCCTCTCCTACACCTGGCTCGACCAGACAGGCACGGTGCCCAACACGGACCTCAAGCGCAACACCATCGCGTTCGCTGGCGGCTACAACCTCAGCCCCAAACTGAAGGTGCGCACGGCCATCAATTACCTGAAAAACACCAGCAGCAACCGCCCCAACCTGAGCTACGGTACGGAGAACATCATGTACCTCTTCAACTGCTGGCTGGGCCGCAACGTGGACTTGGCTGCCATGCGCGACTACTGGCAGGCAGGCCGCGAAGACCTCAACCAGTTCAATTTCAACTACAACTACCACGACAACCCGTATTTCGGTTTGTACGAAAACACCAACAGCCAGGACATTGACCGGGTGTTCGGCAACCTGTCGCTGACCTACGACCTGACGGACGAACTGAGCCTGATGGTACGCGGCGGCACGGATGCCAGCAACGAGTTCCGCGCCCGCAAACGCGCTTACAGCACCCAGCGCTTCCAGCGCGGCAGCTACCGCGAGGAGCGTGTTGGTTTTACGGAGACCAACCTCGACTTCTTGTTGGGCTACAAAAAAACGCTCAGCGAGCGCCTCAACCTGAACGTTGGGTTCGGTGGCAACGCCATGCGCCAAGTCGGCCGTTTCTCCGACGTGATTGCGCCAGAACTGGCCGTGCCAGGCATTTTCACCCTCAGCAACAGCCGCGTAGCAGTACAAAACCTGGCGCTTACACCCTTCACCGAGAAGCGCATTAATTCGCTCTACGCTACAGGTCAGTTAGGCTTCGACAACTATCTCTACCTTGACCTCTCTGCCCGCAACGACTGGTCGAGCACTTTGCCCAGTGATTCGCGCAGTTACCTGTACTACGGCGCCAACCTGAGCGCAGTGCTGACGGATGCGTTCAAAATCCAGAGCAACGTGTTGTCGTTCGCCAAACTCCGCTTCGGCGTGGCGCAGGTGGGCAACGACACCGACCCATACCAGTTGGCGGCCGTGTACAACGCCCAGCAGGCGGTATTGGGTAGCCCTTCTTACAGCGAGTCGTCTACCTTGATCAATGCTGACCTGAAACCAGAGATCAGCACCTCGGTGGAGACGGGCTTTGACGTGCGTTTTTTCAAAAATCGCCTCGGTATAGATTTCACTTACTACAACACGAACAGCAAGAACCAAATCCTGCCCATACCGCTCACAGGCACTTCTGGCTATTCGGCACGGATCATCAACGCCGGCCTGATCCAGAACCAGGGCATCGAGATCACATTGAACGCCACGCCAGTGAAAAAGCGCGACTTCTCTTGGGATGTGACCGTCAATTTCTCCCGCAACCGCAGCAAAGTGAAAGAATTGTTCAACGATCCGGTGTCGGGCCAGGCGGTGACCAGTTATGTGATGGGTACGCGTTATATTACAGTCGAAGCCCGCGTCGGCGAGCAAATGGGTGCCATGTACGGCATCGGTTTTGAGCGCGTGAGCAGCGACCCGAACAGCAAATACTACGATCCTACGGGTCAGCACGTCGGTCAGGTGGTTTATAACTCGACCGGCAAGCCGGAAGCCACCGCGAGCCGGGTGTTGTTGGGCAACTACAACCCGGATTGGCTGGCTGGTATCGGCAATACATTCACATTCAAGGGCTTGTCGCTCGGGGTGTTGTTTGATATGCGCTATGGCGGCGAAGTATATTCGCATACCCAAACAGTGGGCCGCGAAGGCGGAACGATCAGCGAAACGCTCGAAGGCCGTGCAGACGGCTATGATCTCAGCGTGGCTGGCAACGGCGTGGTCGGCGAAGGTGTGGTGAAAAGCGCCGATGGTACTTTCATCCCAAACGCCGTAAAACTGAGCGCCCGCGAATGGCACACATCCTACACACTGGGCCGCCGCTTGGTGGAGGGCGTGATCTACGATGCCACGTTCGTGAAACTCCGCGAAGTGCGCCTCGGCTACACCCTCCCCAACCGCATCTGGGGCAAGGCATCGCTCCGCGACCTGAGCGTGAGCCTTGTGGGCCGCAACCTCGCGCTGTGGACTGATGTGCCGCACATTGACCCGGAAACCTCCTCCACTTCGGGCGGTACAGTCATCCCCGGCGTGGAATCAGTGGCATTGCCTTCCAACCGCAGCTGGGGCGTGAACGTGAACTTCCGGTTTTAAATTTTCCCACCATCATTTCAACAACACACAACATGAAAGATATTTTGCTCAAATCATTGGCTATCTTTGGGTTGATCGCGCTGTCATCGGGCTGCACCAAAGATTTTGACGACATCAACACCAATCCAAATGCCCCCACTGCCGTAAATTCCGGCCTTTTGCTGCCGCAAGTCGAGCGCGACATGATGAATGCCTTGCTGGGCGAAACCTGGGGCATCGGCAATATCGTGATCCAGCACACGGCCAAAAACCAGTTCGTGAACGAAGACCGGTACCTCTGGGGCGAGCTGACCTCGATCTGGAACAACGTGTATGACAACATGCGCGATGTGCAGAACATCATCACACAAAGTGAGGCCAACGGGGAGAAAAACTACAAAGGCATCGCACTCGTGCTGAAATCCTGGATGTTCTCGCTCGCCACCGATGCCTATGGCGACGTGCCGTACTCGCAGGCCACCCAAGCCAAGGAAGGCCAGAATTTCCCGGCATACGACCCGCAAGAACAAATCTACAACGGCATCCTGGCGGATTTGAAAACAGCCAACGACCTGCTGGGCACAGGCACAGAAGTGGTGGCCGGCGATGTGATTTTTCAAGGCAATATTGTGAAGTGGAAAAAACTCGCCAACTCGCTCCGCATCCGCTACCTGCTTCGCATCAGCAACAAGCGCAACGTAGGCGCAGACTTGAAGGCCATCCTGGACAACCCGGGCGCCAACCCGATTTTCGAGAGCGTAGCAGACAATGCGGTGTACTCATACGCGGCTGCATCGCCCGACCAGTTTCCGCTGTTTTCTTCGCGCATCGGCTCGTTCAACGAATTCCGCGCCAGTAAAACACTGCTGGACACCCTGAAAACGCTCAACGATCCGCGGATGCCGATCTTTTTCCGCCCTACGCCAAACACTATTGGTTCTGCCAACCCTGAGTATGTGGGCATTCCCAACGGACTGAACGATGTGGACGCGCTCCAGTACAACGGCGGGCCACAGTTTCAATCCACCATCGGAACCCTTTTTTATGAACAGGCAGTGTCCGTACAGGGTCTGGCCATCGCCAAGGGTGTGGTGATGACGTATGCAGAATTGCAGTTTCTGCTGGCTGAAGCCGCTGAAAAAGGGCTGATCGCCGGCGATGCCAAAACGTTCTACGAAAACGGGGTAAAAGGTTCGTTCGCCTACTACGGACTCACCATCCCCGCTGACTACCTAACCCGCGCTCAAACGGCCTACGAAGGTTCTTCCACCGAAAAAATCGCCAAAATCGGTTTCCAAAAGTGGATTTCGCTGTACTTCCAGGGTTTGGAAGCGTGGTTTGATTGGCGCCGCACGGGCATCCCTGCCCTGAAAGCAGGCCCTTCCAACCAGAACAATGACAAAATTCCGGTTCGTTTCCGCTACCCGATCAGCGAGCAGGCGCTCAATGCCAGCAGCTACAAAGCCGCCGTCGCTCGTCAGGGCGCAGATGATCTGAACTCGAAGATGTGGTATTTAAAATAGAGATAGGGCGTATGCCTGAGTGATAGCCTGCTCAACCATGCAGGCTATCACTCATTTTGCTAAATTTGTGCCGTTGATTTTTATGAAGGGCTGTGCTAAGGAACGGGCAAATAATAACTTGTAAATTTGATATGCTTTCTTTTCACCCAGATGACCCATCTTTTTGATTAAATAGCCCCACTATTCGCTCAAAAAGATAGCCCATCTGAGCAAAAACCAATCTATCTGAAACTTACAAGTTATTGGTGCCGCGTTCCTAAGGAACGCGGCACCAATAACTTAGTCATTTGATGCCACCCTTTGTTCCATCATACGGCCCCTATTTTTCTTTAAATAGCCCCACTATTCGCAGAAAAATAGTGTTGTCTGATGAAAAAATGGTTGACCTAAAATGACTAAGTTATTGGTGCCGCGTTCCTAACTAGTTCCAAAGGGCTTTAGCCCAGCAGCAAGAACATGGAAAATAGAAATACTTGGAACACATCCTGATCGAAGGTCTTTGGGGGCGGATTTTTTCGAAAAGGCGTAAAATTTTGATAGAGAACGCTTTGCGCCTTTGCGAGAAATTTTGCCTTCGTATTTATTAGAGCAAAATACTACACTGCTGGACATTTTATTTCACACGAGGACACAACCACAGTAACTATCCAGCCGCCCTGCTCCATCGGAGCAACATCTTTGTAGCATTAGAGGAATGGGCGGTCCTGCGTGCCGTAGGTACGCTATTTCGCACAGTAGATAGCGTACCTACGGCACGCAGGACTCCAATTTTGGCACTTCTACAAAGATAGCGTCCCGCTGGGACGAGTCGGCTGGATAGTTACCAACCACACGACGATTTGACTTTAAATGATTTAAGAAATTGACGTTGTGACGTCGTGTCGTCGGGTGATACAAAAATGTCCAGTAGTATGGCAAAATACTTATTTCGAGACATGCCAGTTTTGCCAGAAAATTATTGAGAATGCAAGACGTGCAGTTGCTTGACCTACAACGACCAAACCCCTTGATTGCGCACACATTTTTCAGCCAAATTTCACGATTGAAGTCATGCGAATTTCTACCTTCCTTGTGCTCGCCCTTTTTTGCTGCGCTTCCCTTTTTGCACAAAAACCCGGACAACTGGCGGGAAGTCCAACCATGCTGCTGCCCAATGGCTGGTCGCTCTCACCGGTTGGAAAATCATTGCCACTGGGAGACCTGCCATTGAACATCGCGGTGTCGCCAAATAAAAAATACCTGGCGGTCACCAACAACGGACAAGGCAAGCAGTCGCTCCAACTCATTGACGCAAAGAAGGGAAAACTGCTGCATTCTTTTGAAATCCCGATGGCGTGGCTTGGACTCTCTTTTGGGGATGACTCCAAAACCCTCTATGTATCCGGGGGCAACAGCAACGCTATCCTGCGGTATGCTGTTGAAAAACAAAAACTGGTGCTGCGCGACACCATCCAATTGGGCAAACCTTGGCCAGTGCGTATTTCCCCTGCCGGGTTATGCGTGGACGACCGACGCAATTTGCTGTATGTGGTCACCAAAGAAAACCACAGCCTCTATGTGGTGGATACGCGCACCAAAGCCATCCTCCAACGGGACTCCATCGGGAAAGAACTGTATGCCTGCGTTCTTTCGCCCGACCGGAAGCAACTCTATATCACCCACTGGGGCGCCAACGAACTCATCGTTTGGAATACGGACACCCGCAGAATAAAAACGAAAATCCCGGTCGGCGACAATCCCAACGATGTAATCATCAATAAAGAAGGTACTTTGGCTTATGTTGCCTGCGCGGATGACAACTCGGTGAGCGTGGTAGATTTGACCCAAAACAAAGTAGTAGAAATCCTGGTCGCTACCCTTTACCCCAATTCGCCCACTGGTTCAACTTCCAACAGTGTGGCACTTTCACCGAATGAAAAAACGCTCTACATCGCCAATGCCGACAACAATTGTCTGGCCGTATTCGATGTATCGAAGTTAAAGGATAGCCGCTCCACGGGATTTGTTCCGACTGGCTGGTACCCGACTTGTGTTCGGATGGTTGGCAAACAGATCTTTGTTGCCAATGGCAAAGGTTTTTCGTCCTTTCCCAACCCAAACGGTCCCAATCCGATCCGCCGAAAACTGAAAGTGGATTACCAGAAAGGTGATCAGGAGGAACAGTATATCGGCGGTCTGATGCGCGGCACGATGAGCATCATCGCCACGCCAAACGAAACCGGGTTGGCCGGGTATACGCGGCAGGTTTACCGCAATTCGCCTTATACAAAAGAACGCGAAAAATGGACGGAAGGTGAGCCGGGCAATCCTATTCCGCAGCGCGTCGGAGATGCGTCTCCCATCAAATACGTTTTTTACATCATCAAGGAAAATCGCACGTATGATCAGGTGCTGGGAGACCTGTCAGAAGGCAATGGGGACACGTCGCTCTGCCTTTTCCCGGAAAAAATAACGCCCAACCACCATGCGCTTGCCCGCGAATTTGTACTGCTCGACAACTTCTACGTCGCTGCCGAAGTCAGTGCCGATGGGCACAACTGGAGTACAGCCGCATACGCCAATGACTATACCGAAAAGACCTGGGTAACCAGTTACGGCAGTCGTGGTGGAGATTACGTATACGAAGGTCAGAATCCGATCGCGCACCCACAGGGCGGGTTCATCTGGGACTACTGCCGCCGGGCCGGGATTTCCTACCGCACCTACGGGGAGTTTGCCGATGATTTCAAACCGAATATCGCCGCGCTGGAAGGACATTTTTGTCCTTATTTCACCTCCTGGGACACGAGGGTGCGCGATACGACGCGGGTAACACAATGGAAGCGCGATTTTGATTCGCTGGTAGTGGCCGGTGCGCTGCCACAGCTCAGCACTTTGCGGTTGATCAACGACCATACCGAAGGATTGCGCAAAGGCGCTCCTTCGCCATTCGCACAGATGGCCGACAATGATTTGGCGTTGGGACAGTTCATCGAGCACTTGTCCAACAGTCCGGTGTGGAAAGAGTCGGCGGTATTCGTGCTCGAAGACGATGCGCAGAACGGCGCCGACCACCTGGATGCACACCGTTCCATCGCCTTCGTGGTCAGCCCGTACACACGCCGCCGTTTTGCCGACCACACCATGTACAGCACCAACTCCATGCTTCGAACCCTGGAGCTTATTATCGGGCTGCCGCCGATGAGCCAGCACGATGCGGCTGCGACACCGATGTGGCGGTGTTTCACCAAAAATGCCGATTTCACCCCGTTTCGCGCCCGCCCTTCCAATGTTGACCTCGATGAAGTGAACATTGCCATGAACGACCTTCAGCGCCGATCAGAAGTTTTTGACCTGACCCAGGAAGATCGGGTACCGGATCTGGAATTCAATGAAGTACTTTGGAAAGCCATCAAAGGCGAGCACACTGAAATGCCGGCACCGCGCAGGGGAGCCTTCTTGCGATATTCAAAAGAAGAGGACGGAGACTGACCCATTGTTCGGGAAGCACCTGCAACTCCGCCGCCTGGACGAACAGGCCAAGGTAGCCGGAGGGAAAGCGCCAGATTTGGACTGGATAGAAAATTTGATGTAGCCGCTCCTTGGAGCACCCATGGCAGCGCAACGCCAACAACGCGGGGAGATTACGCTTGCGCCTTTGTATGCTTTTTGCCCTTTTTAGTACCGGCAGCCGAAACCACCGCCCCTGAGCTGTTTTTCCCTTTAGAAGTGGTGTCTTTGGGAGCTTTATAGTTGGTTTTGTCGGAGGCTTGCTTTTTGGCGACCTTGGCGACCTTACCGGGCTTTTCAGCGGCCTTTTTATCTGCTTTCCAATTGGCCTTTGCCAGTTTGTACTCCACGCGTTTGATCTTGTAGGTAAACTTGGCAATTTTGGTGGCAGCCAAGTAGCCTAAGAGAGTGATTTTATCCGATTGTTGTTTCAACGCATCTTCATAGGCAGCAACCTTTTTTTCGTGGTCTTCCCATGCTTTTTGGGCGCTTTTTTCGGCACTAACTACTTTTTTTTGGAGCGTGTCAGTCGCTGTGGAACTTGTGTTGGTGCTGCTTTCTGACTTCTGATCAGTATTTTTCATGATAATGTGAATAGGAATGTGGTTAAATCAAGCTGCAAATTTCCAAAACTTAACTCAAACTTAATGTTAAGTTTACTTTTGGATTGTAAAATTAATATAGTGGCAACCAGATTTTGATGTCAGCGATAGCACATAGTCTCTGAGGTACTATCGCTGATTGTTTCAATTCATGGAGATATGCTCTATGTTTCAATCACATAGGTCGAGAGAACTATCCAGTCTAAAAGGTTGGTTTCCAGTTCGTTGGTATCTGGATTAACATTAATTTCAACATGGCGGCCTACCCAATAGATGTCTTTCTGCGCGGTGTTAGGCTCGGCCAGTTCAACCCGGAAATAGCGCATATTCACCAAATTATCGAACAGGAGATCGCGCAAGCGGCGCCAGCGCAGCGCGTCCTGGCGCTCTACGGGCAGATGAAACGCCACGTTGTTGTCGGGGTGGGTAGTGATAAAATCCAGACGATGGCGGAAAAAGGAGCGTGTGCCGTTGCTGTCGGCACGATGTGCCTCTGCCCAAGTGATATTGACGGGTTTACTGGTGTTTTCATCTTCTTCGTAGAAGAGTTTTTCAAGGTCCTGACCAGAAAAATATTCATCCGTTTCTTCAGACAAAACGGATTGAACGATAATGAGCGCATCCGTTTCGCTTGAATACAACAAATCTTGCGCGGCTTCGCGGAACGCGGTCAACAATGCTTCTGGAGGGAGAGAAATACGTTGGAATGACATAGTAGATAGACAAATTTTCCTCAAAAGAACAAGGGCTGTCTATATTGGATATGACCTCGATATTATCTCTTCATAAAATGATCAAACGGCGGATCACGCCAATTCGACGTCGAGGCACAGACCTATCGCTGCGAGAAGGGCGAAATGCGGGACATTTTAACCGACGAGCAACGCAGAGGAAGGAAAAATATGGCCCCAGATTCATACGCCAATTGCCGGACCCGGCACTCGCACGCTTCGACAATGCTCATAAGCGAGCGCCTAAAGTCACAAACACCGATCTGCCATATCCATTCACCCCGGAACCGTGCGTCCGGTAGTCCTGGTCGAACAAGTTAAGTGCTGTTAATCGCAGGTTCAAAAACCGCCACTCGTACCCTGCGTGTACATTCAGCACCTTCCATCCGGGTGTACCGCCTTTGGGGATTCGATTGTCCTCTGTGTCCCCTTTTGCGAGGCGGTCTTGCTGGCCTGCGGCAAAAACTTCTGCACCGAACCACCAGGCACCGGGTGTAAAATCTATCCCCAATCGCCCGAAAATCGGCGGAATGCGCCGCATTGGTTCGCGGGCGGCGATATTTTGGCCATAGGTATAGGTCAGGGTGGCTTGCGCTGACCAGTGCTGTGCAAAAGCAAACTTCCAGGCCGTTTCGATGCCTTGTACATAAGCACGTTCGGCATTCTCTTTCTGATAAAGTGGATAACCTTGTTGTGTCTGCGTGTCCTGCTTGATGCGTGTGATCAGGTCGTGCAGTTCATTTCGATAAACGTAGCATTCCCCTTGCAGCCTGTTGGTCTGTAATTTATAGCCGATTTGGTAATGAACAGAGCGTTCCGGGCGGAGGTCGTAGTTGGGGGTTTCGAAGCGAAAATCAACAATGCCCAAAGTCCCGAGGTCATCAATGTTGGGTGAACGGAAGCCTGTATTGACAGAAGCGAACAGGTTGGAATGTTTGCCCAACTTGCGCAATACGGCCGCATTGCCTACCAGGGCGGAAGGAGTCAGCCGCGCCGCGCCAATGGCCTCGTCTTTTACCTGAATGACAAACAGGTTCCACCGTGCGCCGGCCGTAAAATGCCACTTCGAAAAATCAAACTCGTGGAGGCTGAATCCGGCAAGGCTTGTCAGGGTCGCGCCATCGGGATACAAACCGCGCTTGGCAGTTGCTGTGCCGCTGGACTGGTCGAGGTCACTGCGCCCGCTGTTCACCCGGTCGCTGTACACCTCGAAGCCGCTGCTGGCCGACCACCTCTGCCCGGATGCTGTAGTGGCTTCTGCGATAAAGCCCAGCGAGCGGACCTGGTCGTTTTCTGTGCGCAGCACGGAGGAGCCGTTTTTGCGGCTGTCGCGGCCTTCTTCGGTCTGGTGCAGCGAAGCCGTGAGGGTCAGCGATTTCCAGACGCCCTGATTCAGGGTCTGTTGGAGCCGGACGTAGGTCAGGGCGCGGCGTTGTGGATCGAATTGATTGAGAGCGAAATTTTCCAACTGCACTTTGTGAAAAACAGGCACTTTTTGCTGGTGGACGTTCTGGTGGGCCAGTGTCAACACGGCAGCCCCGGAGAGTTTGATTTTTCCTTTCAGGTCGAAATCCAGTTCGCGGTAGCCGCCCGGCACCTGCCGCCCGGTGGTGTCGCCGCCTATCAGGTCGCCAAAGTTGCGTCCACTGAGGCCGCCGGTAAAAGCGATGTGCCGGGCAGTATGCTGGACTTGCGCGCGCAGGCTTTGTTCCATGTTTTGTGTGGCGCCGCGCAGAAGCAGCGCACCGCTCCAGTCATTTTTTTCGGAAAAGCCCAGCTCGCGGCTGAACGCCTGGATCGTGCCGCCCAGCGCGTCGGACCCGTACTGCACAGAGCCGCTTCCGCGCAGGACTTCTATTTTTTCGATAGCAAACAGGTCAATCGTGTTGAAATACTGGTTCGGCCCATAGCGAAACGTGGCATTGCTGAGCCGGATGCCATCCACCAGCAGCAAGGTTTGGTTGCCGGTCAGGCCGCGCAAAAAGGGCGATCCGCCGCCGTGGTTGGTTTTTTGCACAAAAACGCCCGGTACGAGTGCCAGGGCTTCCGATGCGGTCCGTGGCTGGCGGACGCGCATAGGTTTTTCGTGCAACACTTCGATGGCCTGGGGCGTCCTGAAACGTGGCGTAGCACTGCGCTGGGCGGTTACGACTAATTCGGAAAGGGTCTGGCGGTAGGCAGACGCTGCCGGGAGGGAATCCGGGACGATTTGAGCCTCCAGGTGTTGGGCCAAAGCAATCAAGATTCCGACAAGGGTAGAGCGGAGGGCAAAGACGCACATGGGTATTCGTTTTGCGCGAAGGTAAAACGAGGCAGATTAAGGCAAGGTTAAATGGAGCTTGGACGCATTCACGTCGTCACCACGATCTTGTACTTTTTGCCTTTCATCTTTTCAGACTGAATCGCTTTCAACAACCCGGCTGCGATATCTTTTTTCACTGCTACAAAGGACATGAAGTCCATAATCTCAATTTTTCCGATGTCTTCCTTCTGCAAATTTCCCTTTTTAGACAAAAACCCCACGATATCTATGCGGCTGAGTTTATCTTTTTTGCCGCCACTGATGTAGAGGGTAACCCATGGCGAAGGCTCCGGACGGGTTTCCGTTTCCGGTAATTCGAGCAGCAGGGGCGTTTCCGGCAGGTAGGCCGGCAACGGTTCGTCGTGGTGCAGGATCAGGTAGGCGGAACCTTCTGCGTGCATGCGGGCGGTGCGACCGTTGCGGTGCAGGAAGTCATTCTGCTTCTGAGGCAGTTCAAAATGAACGACGTTTCTTACTTCCGGAATATCCAGACCCCGGGCTGCCAGGTCAGAAGCGACCAGGAAAATGATGCTTCCGTTTCGAAACTGCACGAGTATTTTCTCCCGGTCGGGCTGGTCGAGTCCGCCGTGAAAAGCCGCGCACGGGATGCCCAGGTCTTCCAGAAACTCCCGCACCCTTTCGGTGCTGTCGCGTTGGTTGCAAAAAATCAGGGTTGGCTCGCTGCCCAAAAAGCAGAGCAATTGATAGAGTGTGGTATCCTTGTCCCCGTTGGCGGAGATCACCATTTTGACGACCAGGCCGTCGGTAGATTTTTCAGGCTCCGTATAAAAATTCAGCACTTTCGGATGGATCACCCCGGTAAAAGCCGGAATGAGCAGTTTACCGGTCGCCGACACCAGGATGCGTTTTTCCAGCGTGTGCAACTCCTGGATGATATCTGCCATTTGTTCCTGAAAACCCATCGCCAGCGATTTGTCGAACTCGTCCAGCACCAGGATGCGAATCTCTTTCCAGGAAAACGTATTCCGGTACATGTGTTCCACGATCCGGCCGGGGGTTCCGATCAGCAGGGCGGGTGGTTGGCTCAGGTTCTGTATTTCGATTTGCATCGAATGCCCGCCATAACAGGTGTTTACCTTGAAACCCGTAGCCATTTTCTGCCACACGCGCTCGATCTGAATGGCCAACTCCCGGGTGGGCGACATAATCAGGCATTGAACACCGGTCACATCGGGCTTGAGTTGGCTCAAAACCGGCAGCAGGAAAGCCAGCGTTTTTCCAGAGCCCGTAGGTGCCAGCAAGGTGACGTTGGGATGGTTTTGAATAGCGGGCAAGGCGATTTCCTGCATGGTATTGAGTGCAGGAATGCCCAGGTTGGAGAGTGTTTTAAGGAGTGTTTGATCAAATTCCATAGGGTAAAGGTAGATGGAAATAACGCCGATGTGCGGCAAACCAGCCTTTGTGGGAAATATTGGGTGAAAATACCTCACAAATAGAAAAAGCCGCCTCACTGTTCCTTAGAGACGAATACTAACTTCATATTCATTTCACGTAAAAATTTATGCCACAAGCCGATCGCTGTCTGACCTTCACCCCTCAAACAGTATTCATGAAAGCACTTACCCTTTTTGCTCTCGCCGCCGCTCTTATATGGACAGCAGCCTGCCAGTCCCCCAAATCTGCCCGGCAGCGGCATGGCAACTGGCGCGTCACTTCGCCCGCCGGCGATCGCTACTGCCAGGTCAACGCTGCTGGTGAGACCATCATCCCGAACGGTCGCATCGTACAACCCATGGGCAGCACCGTGCGCATCGCCCCCCATCCCTACGGACTGGCGCTCTCGCCCGACGGCTCCGTGGCTGTGACGGCCAACTCCGGCAACCGGCCCTTCTCGATCACGATATTGGAAAATCCTGCCAGCGGACAGCCCAGAATACGGCAGGTGCCAGAGGGCGCGATGAATGACCCCAACCTGCTCGAAGATGTGTTCATGGGCCTCGCGGTTACGCCCGACAACCGCTCGGTCTGGGTGTCGGGTGGCAGCGCCAACAAACTGTTTCGCTACGACCTGCGCTCCGGTGCTAAACTCGACTCCATCCTCTGCGCCCAACCAGACAACCCCGACGGCTATCTCGGCGACCTTGTGCTGACCCGCGACGGCAGCACGCTCTATGTCTGCGATCAGAGCAATTTCCGCCTGGTGGTGGCCGATACCCGCACCGGCAAGGTTCGCCACTATGTCCCGGTCGGTCGCTATCCGTTCGGCGTGACGTTGTCGCCCGATGAAAAAACCGTGTACGTCGCCAACGTCGGGATGTTCGAATACAAACCCCTCAATAACCTGAAAGAGAACGACTTGAAAGGAACGAGCGCTGATTTTCCGACCTCGGCGTATGGCTCGAAGGAAATGCGCGAAGGCTACAAAAAAGGCAATCTGGAGGTGCCTGCACTGGGTGACCCGAATGCCCCAGAATCCTTTTCGGTATGGGCCGTGGATGTGGCAGGTGCAACGCCCAAAGTGACGCACCGCATCAAGACCGGCTTTCTGGTCGGCGAAAAAATCGAGGGCATCCCGGCGGTAGGCGGTGCCAGCCCCAATTCGCTGGTGGCGACCGATCAATATGTGTTCGTGAGCAATGGCAACAATGACTGCGTGTCGGTGATTGATCCGGCGCAGGGTAAAGTGGTGCAAAACATTTTCCTCCAGCCGCTGCCGCAACTCGCCCGGCATCGCGGCGTGATCCCGTTTGGGCTGGCACTATCGCCCGATAAAAAACGGTTGTATGTCGCAGAATCGGGCATCAATGCGGTGGCGGTGATTGATGTAGCGGCTCCTTTAGGCACCGCAGATATTGCGGCACCTAAAGGAGCCGCTACGAGCCTCGTCATCGGGCATCTGCCCGTGGGCTGGTTTCCTTCCAAATTAGCAGTGTCACCTGACGGCAAAAAACTCATCGTAGCCAATGCGAAAGGCTATGGCAGCGGGCCCAACGGCGGCTATACGTTCAAAGAGGGACCGGAAGGGAGCTATGTCGGGCACCTGATGCATGGCTCGGTCACCATGCTCGATATTCCGGCGGACGCGGATCTGCCAAAGTGGACCCAACAGGTGCTGGACAATAATTTTCGCGTTCAGGCACTCGCGAAAGCGACTGAAAAGCCAACTCCGGTTAACAATACCATTCCACTGTTCCCCGGCCAACAGCGCAGCCCGATCAAACATATCGTATTCATTTCCAAAGAGAACCGCACCTATGACGAGGTGTTCGGCCAATTGAAAAACGGACAGGGCGATCCTGCCATTGCCCGCTACGGATACGAGCGCACATTCTCCAACAAAGACAAAACAAGAACCGTAGAAAAGGCGACGGTCATGCCCAACCACCTCGCGCTCGCGCATCAGTTCGGCGTATCCGATAATTTTTATGTGGACAGCGACCATTCCGCCGACGGCCACCGCTGGCTCGCCAACACCTATCCGAACGAGTGGATGGAGACCAACGTGGCGGCAGAGTACGGCGGCCACCGCGATGTGAAACGGGGCAGCAAGGCCAAAGGCCAATACGCCTGGACGGGCGGCGCGGGCGCAATTTTTCCGGAAGATTACAACGAAGCAGGGTCGCTGTGGGACCACCTGGAGCGCAACGATATTTCATTCTACAACTTTGGATTCGGTACGGAAATGGGTTCCAATCTCACCGATTCCACGATGAAATACTATGGTCAGAAAGTGCTGGTCAATTTCCCGATCCCCGGACCGCTGTACACGCGCAGTTCTCAAAAGTACGCGACCTTCAACATGGCCATCCCCGACCAGTTCCGGGCCGACATATTCATGCAGGAGTTTAAAGAAAAATGGATGACGGGCAAGCAAAAAATGCCCCAGGTGCTGACCCTGATGTTGCCCCAGGACCACGGTGCGGGCGAGCGGCCGCAGGCAGGTTATCCGTTCCGCGAAAGTTATATGGCCGACAATGATCTCGCCCTGGGCCGGGTGGTGGAATTTCTGTCGCACACGCCTTACTGGAAAGAGATGGCGATCGTTGTCACGGAAGACGATGCGCAGGATGGCCAGGACCACGTGGATGCCCACCGCAGCGTGCTCATGGTGATCTCGCCTTATGCCAAAAAGAACCATGTGAGTCATACCCACACGAGTTTCGGCAGCATATTCAAAACATTCTGGAACGTCCTCGGGGTGCCTTACCTCAACCAATACGATGCAGCGGCGACTGATTTGAGCGATTTTTTCACAGATCAACCCGATTTTTCACCCTATTCGGCGTTGCCAGAGGACCCGCGTGTACTCGATCCTCAAAAACTCCTTACGCCGTTCGATGCAAAATTCGACTGGAAATCGCTGCTGGAGTCGCCCAAGTTGGACCATGTGGAGGATTTTATTCAGGAAAAACGCGGGAAAAATTGAGGTGTTTTGCGGCGTTTCAGCAGCATTCCTAAGCAGTACGTCGGACATGAGATGCTACGGGTCAAAATTTCCGGTTGTACCCAATCCGAACCACCTGCGTTTCGTAATAATCCGTGCTTTTCAGCGTGAAGCCGGTCCCCTGGATTGTTTTGCGTATTTGCATCGTGTTGAGCAGGTCAGTGGCATTCAGCACCCATTCACCCCTGCCGCGCTGGATGCTTTTTTTCAAACCAAAGTCCAGCGCGTAGCGGCTGCCGATGCGGCCTTGCGGCAATAAATCAGGTGCGAGATAGACGCTTGAAATTTGCGTTTCCCATTTTCCGGGAAGTTTGACCGTGGCGTTCAGTTTGAAATTCCCGGAAACGAGTTGCTGTTTTTCAGCCGAATAGGTCGTGGGCACAGGGTATCGGTTGACCACCGAAAAAGCCCCGAATGTGTTGCGATAAACGTTCCCATTGATGCTCAAGGATAACCTTTGGGACACGGTTTGCTGCCACACCATTTCCACGCCCGTATTCCAGCTGCGCCCGGCATTCTGAAAAACATTGTACAACAGCACACTGCCCGGCGCCTGGGTCACAATGCGGGTAATGGTCGCGTCAATGATTCGATGGTAAGCCGCCGCGTAAAAACTGCCCCGTGCATAAGTATTTTTGTAGCCCAGTTCGGCGGACCTAGTGAACTGCGGTTGCAGGGTCGGATTGCCTACTTTGATCAGTTCCGGCTCGTCGTATTTTGGGAAGATGCGGATATCTACTTCGTTCGGCCGGTCCACACGCCGGTTGAAAAAGAGCGAAATTTTGTTGCGGTCGTTTATTTTGAAGGCTGCGCGCACATTCGGGAAGGGCTGAAAATAACGGTAACCGTCGCTTTTATAGGTGTTATGATTGGGATTCACCTGGTAGTCCACCTGTACCATTTCGACCCGCAACCCGCCTTCGAGTTCAATTTTTTCGCTCTCAAAAACATAGTTGCCGTAGAGGGCCGGTATTTTTTCGGAATAATTCGCCCAGCCGCCTGCGCCCGTATCGAGCGGAGAGTTTTCCCCCGCAAAAAACTGCATATTGACCGGGATCGAGCGGAAACGCCCTTTGAAGCCTGCTTCGAGGCGCCCTTGTTTGAGTGGTTTGGTGTAGTCTGCGTTGAAGTCCCACACATGCTCATCGGAGAGCAATTTGAAAGCATCCTGCCCGGTGAAAGTGGGCAATGTGTTGGTGAAAAAGTACTGTTCGTCCTCCCGGTGAAAGGAGTAGTTGCCTGTGAACAGGAGGATGTGGCCCGGTTGGCGGAACTTATGGGTAAAAATTGCGGTACTCAGCGCGGTGTACTTCACTTCGTCCTCCAAAAATTGCCACAGGCGATAACGGTTTTCCAAAGTTCCTTCGAAGTAGGGATTGTCGCCGTTGTCCAGGATTTTTTCGCGGTTAAAAAGGCCCGAAATACTCAAGGTGTTCCGGGCGTCGAACGTATGGTCAAACCCCGTCTTGGCCGTCGCATAGTCGGTTCGACGGTTGCGTTTCACCTGCTGGAAAATGACCGTCCCGTCGTCGTAACTGCGGGTGGAGAACTCATTTTTGTTCAGGGTCGGAGCATACAGCCAATCGCCCTGCAAAAAGACATTGGTTGCTTTCTTTCGATAATTAATTGAAAATGAAGGGTTTAACTTGGGTGTTCGTTGAAACTGCGGTCGAATGGTCGGCAGATTCTCTTTTTTAATCCACAAAGCGCCCGCGCCTGCCATCATGCCGACTTTGCCGTTGAAACCTTCCTGTTCCTGTTTTTTGAAAATGAGGTTGATAATGCCCGCGCTGGCATTGGCGTCGTATTTGGCAGTGGGGTTATTGATGATTTCGATCCGTTCCAACGCGGAAGCGGGCAGGTTGTCCAGGCCGGTCTGGGAACCATAGCCGGTCAGAGCGGTCTGCTTTCCGTCAATCAAAACGGCCACTTTATCGCTGCCGCGCAACTGCACCTTGCCGTCCTGCCCGACGACCACGCCCGGCAAATTGGACATCGCTTGCAGGACCGAGCCGCCCGATTGGCTGACATTGTCGGCAACCGTAAAGGTTTTTCTGTCCATTTTACCCGAAACTTCGTCTGCCTTGGAAGTAATCACCACCTCGTCCAGTGTTTTCGTCTCCTCGGTCATTTGCAAAGTGCCCAGGTCGAGGAATGCGCTCAACTCGCCCACCAGCACCCGTTGCCGCTTGGGTTGGAAGCCCAAAAAACTGGCTTCGAGCAGGTAGGCCCCTTTTTTTAGTCCTGTAAACGTGAACACACCAGTCTGGTCGGTCAGCGTACCGGCTGTGAAGACACTGTCTTTTTCAGTTTTCAGCACGAGGGTCAGGTAGGGAAGCGCGGTTTTTGTCTGCGCGTCCTGCACTTTACCGTAAACAGTGACGCCGTTGACGGGGCTTTGAGCGAGCACTGTTGCGGCAAAAAATATCGAGAAGAAAAGAAAGGATGAAAATCTGGTCATTGTTGTTGCTGTGTTCTTTTTAACAGCGCAAATGTCCGAGGAGATTTTGGATAAATTTGGTAGTTCCTTCATCCCGTTTCGGGAGCGCGTGTGTAGGATGCGATCAAACAATCTCTTTGGCCAGCCCAAAGCTCATCGTCATACCTGCGCCGCTCAAGCCGTTCACGATCCAAACGCCGGGTTCTGCTTCGGTCACAAAATCTGTTTGGCCCGGCAGTTTGGGGTATACGCCGTGCCAGGTTTCGGCGATGGCCGGGTGGGGAAAATCCGCAAAAGTGCCCAGGTAATCCAGGATCAGCCGGTTGATCTCCTCGCTGTCGAACGGCGACACGTCCCAGCCATACTCATGGCTGTCGCCGAGTATGATCTCGCCGCCGTGGTTTTGCGACACCAGCACGTGCACACCATAGCGGGCGAAATCGGGATTCTGGCGGTTGTAGCGGTCGCGGACCGGGCTGAGGCTCGCCAAGTGTGCGAACGACGAATAGTGCAGCAGCGTCAGGCCGGCGCAGAGGGAGGGGCCCAGTTGCCAGTCGCCGGGCTGCGGTGCGGTGCGGAGCATTTGAAGTTTGCATTTTGTGATGCCGCTTTCCCGGAAAATGCGCGGGTAGAGCGTCTCGAAATCGCTGCCAGAACAAACGAAAATCCGTTCGGCTTGCCAGATGTTATAAAAATCAGAAAGCATGCCGGCGTCTACATGGGTCACTGCCGAGCCAAAGTGGAACACGACGTCCAGTTCTTTTTCCAGGTATGTCGCCAAATTTGGGATCGCCTGCCGGGGCGACACGGTGCATTCCGTCGCACTCCACAAACCAGCTTTCAGGCCGTCGGTCTTTACTGCGGAACTATGAGCAGCCACTTCATTGGGCGTCAGCATTTTGACCTGATAACCTGCGCTGTCGGCATTTTTCCAAAAGTCATGCAGGACGGCCACTTCGTCGTCGTGGTAAGCGAGTTGCAGCGAACCGTTTTGTTTCACCTGCACACCGCCTTCTGCTGCGATGTCGAGCCAAATCTCCCGGCTTAACATGGCTCGGTCCAGCAACTTGCCCGCCGGTTGGCCGATGGGCCACACCAGGCCAAAGTTGCGTACGGAGGCGCCCACAGCCCTGGAATTGCGCTCGAATACGATGGTTTTGAGTCCTTTGCAAGCCGCCGCGTAGGCGGTTGCGAGGCCTACGATGCCTGCGCCGATGATGGCTACGTCGAATTTGTTGTCAGTCATGTTTTTTGTTGATGAGGTTGATGGGGTTGATGAGGTTGATAGGGTTGATGGGGTTGATGGGGTTGATGAGGTTGATGGGGTTGATGGGGTTGATGGGGTTGATAGGGTTGATGGGGTTGATAGGGTTG
>Ga0209181_10003832_pt1 | contig 22851 bp, 24 predicted proteins | sample MAT05_FD_187208 | JGI IMG/M metagenome (GOLD analysis project Ga0209181, IMG submission 187208) | Freshwater microbial communities from Lake Fryxell liftoff mats and glacier meltwater in Antarctica - MAT-05 (SPAdes) (version 2) | ecosystem: Environmental > Aquatic > Freshwater > Ice > Liftoff...
CGCCGGCACCGAGCACGGCGACCTTGCGAACGTTGAAACGGTTCATTTCATCTCTCCAAGATGTTCCAGTGAATCCCCGGCGCACCAAGCTCGCCCACCAAGCGGATGCCGCCGAGCCGGCGCTGCCGGTCCGCCAGCGTCGCCCCGTCGAGGGGGAGCGCCGAAGGCGCTTCGAGGGTGGCCGGTGTCATTCCACTCGGATCCATGTTTGTGTGCGCCCCAGCAGGGGCGCGCCGAAGTAGCCGCGCACATCGAGCTTCTTGCCGCCGTCGGCCGGCGTCAGCCGCACCTTGTAGGTCTTGCCGTCCTCGGGGTCGAGGATGTGGCCGCCGTCCCAGCGGTTGTCTTCGCCGTCGGTCTTCTTGACGCCGCGAATGATTTCCAGCCCTTGCAAGGGCTTGTCCTTGCGGTCGTCCGCGCACTTGCCGCAAACGTCGTCGGCCTTCGCGTCGGGGTCGAGACGCTTCTCGATGCGGCCGCTGATCACGCCGGCCGCCTCGGTGATGCGCACCAGCGAGCGCTCCTTGTTGGTCTTGTCGTCGATCGACTTCCACAGGCCCACAGGGCTCGACTGGGCGCAGGCCGTACCGGCTGCAACCAGCAGCAGCAGAGTCACGATGCTTGTCTTCATTTTCTGGTCTCCTGGGTATTGCCTGTCAAAACAACGCTTCGTCCATCGCCAGCAGCGGCGCGACGCCGCTGCGCGCGGTGCGGATCAGCCCCGCCGTCTCGGGCAGCAGCTTGGCGAAGTAGAAGCGCGCGGTGTGCAGCTTGGCGGTGTAGAAACTGTCGCCGCTGTCCTGCTTGGCCAGCGCCACCTTGGCCATGCGGGCCCAGAAGTAGGCGAATACCAGGTGGCCGCAGATGCGCATGTAGTCGACCGCCGCGCCGCCCACTTCGTCGGCGTTGCCGAAGGCCTTCATGCCGAGCTCGGTGGTCAGCTTGGTGACCTTGTCGCCGAGGTCGGCCAGCGGGTTGACGAACTCCTGCATGGCCTCGTTCACACCCTCTTCCTCGACGAACTCACGCACCATGGCGCCGAACTTCTTCAGTCTGGCACCGTTGTCGCCGAGCACCTTGCGTCCCAGCAAGTCCAGGCTCTGGATCGTGTTGGTGCCTTCGTAGATCATGTTGATGCGGGCGTCGCGCACATGCTGCTCCATGCCCCATTCACGAATGTAGCCGTGGCCGCCGAACACCTGCATGCAGTGCGAAGTGGCGAGCCAGCCGTTGTCGGTGACGAAGGCCTTCATGATCGGCGTGACCAGCGCCACCAGGTCGGCGGCGTTCTTGCGCTCTTCTTCGTCGTCGCTGCTGAATTCCTTGTCGAGCAGCAACGCGATCCAGACCGCCAGCGCACGGCCACCTTCGGCGTAAGCACGCGCCGTCAGCAGCATCTTGCGCACGTCGGGGTGCACGATGATCGGGTCGGCGGCTTTCTCGGGCGCCTTCGGGCCCGACAGGCTGCGCATCTGGATGCGGTCCTTCGCGTAGACCACGGCATTCTGGTACGCCACTTCGGTGAGACCGAGCGACTGGTTGCCGACGCCGAGCCGCGCCGCGTTCATCATCACGAACATCGCGTTCAGGCCCTTGTGCGGCGCGCCTACCAGGGTGCCCAGCGCGCCGTCCAGCATGATCTGACAGGTGGAATTTCCGTGGATGCCCATCTTGTGCTCCAGCGCACTGCAAAAGATGGGGTTGCGCTCGCCCAGCGAACCATCGGCGTTCACCAGGAACTTGGGCACCGCGAACAGGCTGATGCCCTTGCTGCCGTCAGGCGCGTCGGGCAGCCGGGCCAGCACCAGGTGAACGATGTTGGCCGCCAGATCGTGCTCGCCGGCCGAGATGAAGATCTTCTGGCCGCTGATGCGGTAGGTGCCCTCCGGCGCGCCGGCCACCGGTTCGGCCTTGCTGCGCAGCATGCCGAGGTCGGTGCCGCAGTGCGGCTCGGTCAGACACATGGTGCCGGTCCACTCGCCGCTGGTCAGCTTGGGCAGGTAGAGCGCCTGCTGGGCCGGCGTGCCGTGGGCATGCAGGCACGCATGCGCGCCGTGCGACAACCCGGGGTACATCGTCCAGGCCTGGTTCGCCGAATTCAGCATTTCGTAGAAACACTGGTTGACGACCAGCGGCAGGCCCTGGCCGCCGAACTCGGGGTCGCAACTCAGCGCCGGCCAGCCGCCTTCCACGTACTTCGCATAGGCCTGCTTGAAGCCGGCCGGCGTGCGCACCTCATGGGTGGCCTTGTCGAGCGTGCAGCCCTCGGCGTCGCCGCTGATATTGAGCGGGAACAGCACCTCGGCGGCGAACTTGCCACCTTCTTCCAGCACCGCGTTGATGGTGTCCTCGTCGATGTCGGCATGCCGCGGGCAGAGCTTCAGTTCTTCGGTGACGTTCAACAACTCGTGCAGCACGAAGTGCATGTCACGCAAGGGCGGGTGGTACTGGGGCATGGTGGCTCCTGGTCGAAACGAAGGGACTCAGCGGCGCGCGGCCATGGGGCCGGCCGTGCGCGGGTGTTCAAGCGGGTGTTCGAGGGGGTTTTGAAGGTAATGGCCGACCACGCGCTCGAAGCTGGCGCGGGCGCGGTCGAGCACGCCGGGATTGCGCAGGAATCGGGCGTCGTGGTGCAGCGCCAGGATCAGGCCGTGGATCTCGAAGAGCATCTGCGCGGCGTCGGTGTCGGTGCGCAACTGGCCTTCTTCGACGGCGATGCGGATGGCGCGCGCCAGCGCGGACTGCCAGTCGCGCACCATCGCCACCAGCGCGTCGCGCACCGGGCCGGGCCGGTCGTCGAACTCGACCGCGCCGCTGATGTAGATGCAGCCCGAGTCGAGCTCGACCGAGACGCGGCGAATCCACAGCTCGAACAACGCATTCAGCCTCAACAGGCCACGCGGCTCGCGGATCGCCGGAAAGAACACTTCTTCCTCGAAACGCGCGTGGTATTCCCGTATCACCGAGATCTGCAACTCCTCCCGCGAGCCGAAGTGGGCGAACACGCCCGACTTGCTCATCTGCGTGACTTCAGCCAGCGCGCCGATCGACAGACCTTCCAGTCCCATGTGCGACGCCAGGCCGAGCGCGGCGTCGAGGATCGCGGCACGCGTCTGCTGGCCTTTCTGCAAGGCCCTGGGCAGCGTGCCCTGGGGGCGCGAAGGCGGCGGATTGAAGCTCATGTCCGGCATATCGGCAAACGGGCCGAAAAAAATCGGCCAGAAAAAGAACGATCGTTCTATTTTGCAGATTTCGCCGCACTCTCACCGGTTCCGGGGCCATTATTTGTAGGTTCGATCGCCTAGAAGGCTTGTTTTCGATCAGCAAATTAGGGTAAACCCTTCTTGGTTCAGAGCTCGGAAGCGGGAATGAGCCCTTCGGATCGTTCAGGATGACCGCAAAGTGACGAAGACCGGTCTTTGATGACCCGTTGTTGAGAGATATCGGCAGATAAATTACGCTCGGGGGATGGACGTACTTCAACTCGACGTGTCGGGCCGCCCGCAAGCATGGATCACCGCCCGCGAAGCAGCGGTTCTTTACGCCAGCGACGGCGTGGCGTGGACGCTGGGCGACACATTCCAGGTGCTGCGGGGCGGCATCCAGCGCTGCTCTGGCAAACAGTCGCGCATCGAGGTGCACCCGATCATCGCAGTGCGCGGCTCGGTGCCCTCGCGGGCATGGCGGCAGGCGCCGGCGCTCAGCAATCCCAAGCTTTTCTCCCGCGACCGCGATGTGTGCGCCTACTGCGGCGGCCACTTCCATTTCGACGAACTGACGCGCGAACACATCGTGCCGGTGTCGCGCGGCGGGCTCGACAGCTGGATGAACTGCATTACCGCGTGCCGTTCCTGCAACGGCCGCAAGGGCAGCCGGCTGCCGGAAGAAGCGCGCATGAGCCTGCTCTTCCTGCCCTACGTGCCCAGCCTTCATGAAGACATGATCCTGCGCGGCCGCCGCATCGTGGCCGACCAGATGGAGTTTCTGCTGGCCTGCGTGCCACGCAGCAGCAGGCTGCATGGGTAGTTCAGCAGCAGGCTGCATGGGTAGTTCAGCAGCAGGCTGCATGGGTGAATCGGCAGCAGTCTGATCGGCATGAACAGGCACCCGCATCACAAATCTTTACCAAGGATGGCGAGTCGTACCGTCACGCTGGCGGCACCATCGTGGCTGAGGCGCGTCAACGCGCTGCGCCGGCCCGGCGTTGTCCGGAATTGAAAAGGAAACACACCATGAAGCGATTGTTCATCGCCCTTGCCGCCGCGGCCAGCCTGGCCGCCTGCAGCACCACCAGCCCCGACGTGATCAGCCGCAACGATGCCCAGCGCATGTCGACCGTGGTCGATGCCGTGGTGCTGTCGACCCGCCCGGTGACCGTGGAAGGATCGCAGAGCGGCGGCGGCGCAGCCGCCGGTGGCGTGATCGGCGGCGTAGCGGGTTCGTCGGTCGGCGGCAGCCGCGAGGCTGTGGTCGTCGGCATCCTGGGCGCAGTGGTCGGCAGCATGGTCGGCAACGCGGCTGAACGTTACGGCACACGCGAAGAAGCGGTCGAACTCCTGGTGCAGTTGAAGAGCGGCGAGCGCCGCTCCATCGTGCAGGCCAAGGGCAACGAGACGCTGGCCGCCGGGGACGCGGTGATCATCGTCACCACCGGCGGCAAGGTGCGCGTCACACGCGCACCCGCGCCGACCCCGGCTCCCCGCAGCTGACCAGCGCCGCCGGGCCGCCACCCGTGACACGGCGCCTGCAGGCGCCTCTCTTCCGAAAGCGCCTCAGGGCGTTTTTTTATGGGTCGTCAACCTGGCGGGTGTGGCCCCGCAAGGGGTTTCCCCTGCCCGTAACTGGGGGCGATGCACTGCATCTCTGGGGGCGCGTGGCCTCAGCAGCAAGCGTCGCCATGCCGATCACCCTATCGTGATCAAGACACTCTTCCACCGCTGGACCGCAGCCCCTGCGGACCCACAGGCCCCGCATGCGGGTTCGCAACTCCTGAACCTGTGCCGCGCCGTGCTTCCGGTCTGGGGCCGCCACGTGGAGACGTCGCGATCGCAGACCGAGCAGGGCGTCGGCGCGGTGATGCAGTCTTTCGGCGAGCTCGGCCCGAGGCTGCAGCGCGCCGTGCTCGAGTCGAGGCGCGCCGCCGGCGAACTGGACGGCGAAGGTGGCGCGGCCACCACGCTGCGCGAATGCGAGCAGGCCCTGCGGCCGCTCGGCGACACCGTCACCCGTATCGCGCTGGACAAGGCGCAGATGCTCGAAGGCGTGCAGGGCCTCACGCTGCACGCCCGCGAGCTCAGCCAGATGGCCGAAGAGGTGGCGCTGATCGCGCGCCAGACCAACCTGCTGGCGATCAACGCGGCCATCGAGGCGGCGCGCGCTGGCGAAAGCGGCCGCGGCTTCGCGGTCGTCGCCGCCGAGGTACGCCGACTGTCCACGCTGTCGGCCGACACCGGGCGTTCGATCGGCCAGCGTGTCAGCCATGTGGTCAACGCGATCGACGCCGTCTCGAGCCGCGCCCAGGCCACCGCCGAGGCCGACGCGCGCGCCGCCAGGGAGACCAAGGGCGACATCGACCGTGTGCTCGAACGAATGGACGGCGCGCTGGGCAGCATGCAGCAGGCCTCGTCCGCGCTGGCCGCCGATGCGGCTGCCGCGCATGCGCAGATCGAAGGGCTGTTCGTCGCATTCCAGTACCAGGACCGCGTCAACCAGGTGCTCACGCTCGTGAGTCAGGACCTGGCTCGGCTGCAGGAGATGGTCGACTCGCCCGACATGAACAGCGAACAGCTCGACCCCGCCGGCTGGCTGGCCGCGCTGGAAAAGCGCTACGCGATGGAGGACCAGCGTGGCGGCGGCGCTCGTTCGGGCACTGATCCGGGCGCCCGCCCGGGCAAAGGTGGCAAAGGCACCGCAGCCGTGAGCCAGACCCCGGCTCCTACCGAAACCACCTTCTTCTGACGGCTCAGGAAACAGAACATGCCAAAAACCATCCTGGTGATCGACGACTCGGCCAGCCTGCGGCAACTGGTGCGCATGTCGTTGCAGGGCGCAGGCTACGACGTCGTGGAGGCCGACGACGGAAGCACCGCGTTGACCAAGCTCGACGGCCGCAAGCTGCACCTGGCGGTGTGCGACGTCAACATGCCCAAGCTGGACGGCATCTCCTTCGTCAAGCAGGCGCGCGCCAAGGCCGAGTACCGCTTCCTGCCCGTGATCATGCTGACCACCGAGAGCCAGGAAAGCAAAAAACTCGAAGGCAAGGCGGCCGGCGCCAAGGCCTGGATCACCAAACCCTTCCAGCCCTCGCAACTGCTCGACGCTGTGGCCAAGCTCTGCCTGCCCTGAACCGCAAGGAGACCGCGATGAACACCAGCACCCTCGCCCCGCCTGCCGAAGGCCAGACACACGGCAGCGCACCTGAACTCACCATCTACCGCGTCGCCGAACTGAAGGGCCAGTGGCTCGACGCCTACCGCGGAGGTTGCCGGCAGTTCGACCTCGGCGACGTCGTCGAAATCGACAGCGCCGGCCTGCAGTTGCTGGCCGCGTTGCGCCGGCTCGGCCAGGAGCAGGACGACCCCGTCGAACTGCTGCACGCCCCGCCCTGCGTGGAAGCGCTGGCACTGGAAATGAACGTGGCGTGGCTGCGCGCCGCGGCCGCCGCCTGAACGAGCGCCGCACCATGACCGAAGACGAGATCATCGAAGCCTCTCGCGCCACCTTCCTGGAGGAAGCGCGCGACATGCTGGCGCAGCTGGAATCGAGCCTGCTGGTGCTGGCCGAGGGTGACGCCGAGGTGCTGAACGCAGCCTTCCGCGCCGCCCACACCATCAAGGGTTCGGCCGGTCTGTTCGGCTACGACCGCGTGGTCAGCTTCACCCACGAGGTGGAGACACTGCTCGACCTGGTGCGCGAAGGCCGCTGCGCCATCACCGACCCGATGGTGACGCTGCTGCTGGAGTGCCGTGACCAGATCGGCCGCCTGCTCGACGAAGTGGCGGGCACCGACCTCAGCGAAGACAACCGCGGCGAGAGCGCCCGCCTGGTGGCGATGCTCAAGCGCACGATGGGGCGTGGCGAGGCCGCACCGGCGCCGGCGCCAGCTCAGCCCGCAGCGGCTGCTTCCGAAAAAACGGCCGAAGACACGGACAGCACCTGGATGGTCCACGTGCGCTTCAAGCCTCAGACGTACCTGAACGGCTTCGACCCGATGTCTTTTTTGCGTTACCTGCCCACGCTCGGCGACGTCGTGCATATGACGACCCGGCTCGACGAGGTGCCGGCGCTCGACCAGATCGACGCCGAACAGTGCCACCTTGCCTTCACCATCGCGCTGCGCACCGGCGCCAGCAAAGCCGCCATCGAAGCGGTCTTCGAATTCGTCGCCGACGACTGCGAGCTGCGCCTGGAGCCGCCGTTGGCCAGCCGGCAGTCCATGCTGGCCGTCATCGCCGGCAGCGACGCCAGCAGTGACCCGGCGGCGCGCCTGGGTGCCCTGCTGGTGCAGGCCGGCGCGCTGACGCCGAATGAACTCGACAAGGCCGTCAACGAACAGCGGGACGGCGACCCGGGCCGGCGCCTGGGCGAGTTGCTCGTCGATCGTCACGCCGTGCCGGCCGAGGTGGTGGAAGCCGCCGCCGGCCAGCAACAGCGGCTGCGCGAGCGCAAGGGTGAAGAGTCGCGCTTCGTGCGCGTGCCGGCGGAAAAGCTCGACGCCCTGATCGCGCTGATCGGCGAGCTGGTGATTGCCGGCAGCGGCGCGCAACTGGCGGCCCGCGAAGCAGCGCACAGCGGGGTCATCGAGGCCACGTCCCGCATCGCCGATCTGGTGGAGCACGCCCGGGACGGCGCGCTCAAGCTGCGCATGGTGCCGATCGGCGAGACCTTCGCGCGCTTCAAGCGGGTGGTGCACGACGTCACGCGGCAACTCGGCAAGGAAGTCGAACTCGTCATCAGCGGCGGCGACGCCGAACTCGACAAGGCGATGGTCGAGCAGATCGTCGACCCGCTCACGCACCTGGTGCGCAACGCGCTCGACCACGGCCTGGAGCCGCCCGCCGAGCGCACGGCCGGCGGCAAGAAGGCCTTCGGGCGGCTCGGCCTGCATGCGCATCACGAGTCCGGCGCGATCGTCATCGAGGTCTCGGACGACGGCCGCGGCCTGAACCGTCAACGTATTCTCGCCAAGGCCATCGAACGCGGGCTGGCCGTAGCCGAGCAGGTGCTCAGTGACGCCGAGGTGCTGCAGCTCATCTTCGAGCCCGGCTTCTCGACCGCCGAGAAGGTGACCGACATCTCCGGCCGCGGCGTCGGCATGGACGTCGTGCGGAGAAACATCGAATCACTGCGCGGCAGCGTCACGCTGGCCAGCCAGCCGGGGCGCGGTTCCACCGTGCAGATCAGGCTGCCGCTGACGCTGGCCATCATCGACGGTTTCATGGTGCAGGTTCAGGGCGCCGCCTTCGTGATGCCGCTCGACGTCGTCGTCGAATGCATCGAGAGCCCGCCGGAAGGCCTGCGGATGGGCGAGGCGGTCTCCGGCTGTTTCGACCTGCGCGGCGAGGTGCTTCCGATGCTTTCGCTGCAGCGCCATCTGCAGATCGCCGGCACACCGCCCGAACGACAGAGCGTTGTGGTGGTGCGCGCCGGCACGCAGAAGGTCGGCCTGCTCGTCGACCGCCTGCTCGGCGAACACCAGACCGTCATCAAACCCCTGGGCCGGCTCTTCACGCACCTGCGTGGCGTGGCCGGCTCCAGCATTCTGGGGTCGGGCGCGGTGGCGCTGATCCTCGACATCCCCGTTCTCACCACCATGGCGGCGCGCTCCGGCGCCGCGTTGCCCGCCGTACCCGGGGCTGCCCATTCAACCCACCGCCCGACAGCCCGGCAGACGCCGGTCGCCACGGCTTGACCCGCGAGGAACGCGCCATGTTCAACACCAAATCGATCGGCCGCAAGGTCGCCACCGCCATCGGCGCCACGCTGGCGCTGATGCTGCTCGGCGACCTCTTCGTCTGGTGGAAGCTCTCTGCCATCGCGGCCGGCGAGTTGACAACGGGCTCGGCCGCCTCGCTGCTCGCCGTCTTCGCGGCGCTGGCCACCGGGGTGGCGGTCTGGCTCGGCCGCAGCATCACGGTCGACCTCGCCAGCGGCGCGTCGCAGGCCGACGCCGCCGTCAAGGCCTTGGCGCTGGGCGAGATCGAAGCTCCGGTCTCCGGGCCGCACGGCCGCGGCGACGAACTCGGCGCCGTGCTCGACTCGGTGGCCCACCTGCGCGCCACGCTCCTCAAGCTGCGCCACGGCCAGCGCCACATGGCGGCACAGCACGAGGCCGGCGCCATCGACGTGGTCATCACCGCCGACGGCCTGCCAGGCGTGTACGGCGCAATGGCCGGCGACATCAACACACTGGTGGCCTCGCACATCACGGTGAAGATGAAGATCGTCGAGGTCATCAAGACCTACGCGGCCGGCAACTTCAGCCTGGCGATGGACCGCCTGCCCGGCAAAAAAGCCGTCATCACAGAGGCGATGGACTCGGTGCAGAACGGCCTGAAGAAGGCGGCCGACGAAGCGATGGTGAATTCCCGCATCAAGACCGCGCTCGACGTCTGCACGACCAACGTGATGATCGCCGACCCGAACGGCAACATCATCTACATGAACAAGTCGGTCGGCGACATGCTGGGCCACAACGAGAGCGAGATCCGCAAGGCGCTGCCGCACTTCAGCGCACGCGGCACACTCGGCCAGAACATCGACATCTTTCACAAGAACCCCGCGCACCAGCGCAACCTGCTCGGCGGCCTGCAGGACACGCACCGCGCGCAGATCAAGGTGGGCGCGGTGACCTTCAGCCTGATCGCCACGCCGATCAAGGACATCGCCGGCGCTCGCATGGGCACGGTGGTCGAGTGGAAGGACCGCACGGCGGAGATCCAGGCAGAGATGGAGGCCGTGCAGAACGCCCGCGTGAAGACCGCGCTCGACGTCTGCACCGGCAACGTGATGATCGCCGACTCTGACGGCCAGATCATCTACATGAACGCCGCCGTCTCCGACATGATGATCAATCAGGAAAACGAGATCCGAAAGGCACTGCCTGCCTTCAACGCGCGCACCGTGGTCGGCCAGAACTTCGACGTCTTCCACAAGAACCCCGCCCACCAGCGCAACATGCTCGGCGGCCTGCGCAGCACGCACCGCGCGGAGATCAAGGTCGCTGGCGCCACCTTCGGGCTGGTCGCCACGCCTCTGAACGACAGCAAGGGCCAGCGCGCGGGCACAGTCGTCGAGTGGAAGGACCGCACAGACGAGGTGAACGCCGAGGCCGAGGTGTCGGACATCGTGCAGGCCGCGATGATGGGCAACTTCTCCAACCGCCTGAAGGTCGAAGGCAAGCAGGGCTTCTTCAAGGTGCTCACCACCCAGATCAACGGCCTGATGCAGACCTCCGAGGTCGGCCTGAACGAGGTCTGCCGCGTCCTGTCGGCGCTGTCGCGCGGTGAACTCAACGAGCGCATCACGAACGAATACCACGGCCTGTTCGGCCAGCTGAAGGAAGACTCCAACCGCTCGATGGAGACGCTCAGCAAGACCATCGGCGAGGTGCGCGCAGCGGCCAACGCGCTGACGGCGGCGTCGGAGCAGGTGTCGGCCACCGCGCAGTCGCTCTCGCAGGGCGCCAGCGAACAGGCCGCAGGCGTCGAGGAAACCACCGCCTCGATGCAGCAGATGTCGAATTCGATCCGCCAGAATTCCGAGAACGCCAAGGTCACCGACGGCATGGCCACCAAGGCCGCGCAGGAAGCCACCGAGGGCGGCCAGGCGGTCGGCGAGACGGTGCAGGCGATGAAGTCGATCGCCACCCGCATCTCGATCATCGACGCCATCGCTTACCAGACCAATCTGCTGGCGCTGAACGCGGCCATCGAGGCGGCGCGGGCCGGCGACCATGGCAAGGGCTTCGCGGTCGTCGCCGCCGAAGTGCGCAAGCTGGCCGAGCGCAGCCAGGTGGCGGCGCAGGAGATCGGGCAGCTCGCCAGCTCGTCGGTGGGCACGGCGGAACGCGCCGGCTCGCTGCTGACGCAGATGGTGCCATCGATCGGCAAGACCTCGGAACTGGTGCAGGAGATTGCCGCCGCCAGCGAAGAACAGTCCGAAGGCGTGGCGCAGATGAACAGCGCGATGGGCCAGCTCAGCCAGTCGACGCAACAGAACGCTTCGGCCAGCGAGCAGCTGGCGGCGACCGCCGAGGAGATGAGCGGCCAGGCCGAGCAGCTGCAGCAGCTGATGGCCTTCTTCAGGCTCGATGAAGCGTCCGCCCACCGCGGCCTGTCGGCCCCGGCCGGTGCGGCGCGGCCGAAAGCCAAGGCCGGCGCGGTTTCGCGCGGGAACCACACGAACGGCCATACGAACGGGAATGCAGGCGGCCAGGCGAACGGGAATGGCAAGAACGGCGGCACCTGGCAACACGGCCCGGTGGCCGTCGACGAGGCCAGCTTCACCCGGTTCTGACCGCTCAGACCTGGCGCCACGCGCCAGTCTCCTCAAATGCGATCAGGCAAAGTGGCGAAGCCAAGTTTTCCTGAGAGCTCAGACCCCGAAAGGCAGGCCATGCAGGCTCTCACGTTCAGCGTCAAGGGTGAAACCTATGCCGTGCCCATCCGCTCCATCAAGGAGATCCTCGAGTTCGGCAGCCTGACCACGGTGCCGATGATGCCGCGCTTCGTGCGCGGCGTGATGAACCTGCGCGGCTCGGTGATCCCGGTCATCGACCTCGCGGCGCGCTTCCAGCAAGGCCAGATCGAACCCACGCTGAAGACCTGCGTGGTCATCTTCGAGGTGGCTGCCGACGACGGCATGCACACCCTGGGCGTGATGGTCGACTGGGTCAGCGAGGTGCTGGAGATCGCCGAAGGGCAGATCGACCCGCCGCCCTCCTTCGGCACCCGCATCGCGCCCGAGTTCATTCGCGGCATGGGCCGTATGGAGTCACGCATCGTCATCCTGCTCGACCTGGACCGTGTGCTTTCGGTCGAGCAGATGGAACACCTGGCCGCAGCCTGAAATGCTGTCCGACGCCGGCTTCAAGACCGTCACCGACTTCTTTTTCCAGCGCGCGGGCATTCGCCTGAGCGACGAGAAACGGCAGCTGGTGGCGGGCCGCCTTTCGCGGCGCGCCAGCCAGCTCGGCCACGACACGCTGGACGAGTACGTGCGCGCCGTGCTGCAGGCGCCGCAGGCCCCCGAGGCCGACCTGCTGACCGACTCGCTGACCACCAACGAGACCTTCTTCTTCCGCGAGGCCGCGCACTTCGACCACCTGGCCGGGCTGGCGCGCGTTGCCAGCCGGCCGCTGCGCGTGTGGAGCGCGGCGTCGTCGAGCGGCGAAGAGGCGTATTCGATCGCCATGGTGCTGGCCCGCCACGCGCGCCAGCCGGCCTGGGAAGTAGTGGGCACCGATCTGTCGACCAAGGTGGTGGCGCTGGCGCAGCGCGGCTTGTACAGCGCCGACCGCTGCCGTCTCGTGTCGCCCGAAGACCTGAAACGCTGGTGCCGCAAGGGCACGGGCGAATACGAAGACCAGGTGCTGATCACACCGGAACTGCGCCAGCGCGTGCGTTTCCAGACCGGCAACCTGACCGAGCCCATGAGCGCGCTGGGCAACTTCGACGTCGTCTTCCTGCGCAACGTGCTGATCTACTTCGACGGCCCGATGCGCAAGCGCGTGGTCGAGGTGGCTGCGTCGCAGCTGCGCGAAGGCGGCGTGCTCTACACCGGCCACGCCGAGACCATCCAGGGCCTGCTGCCATCGCTGGCACAGCAGGCGCCTGCCATCTACCTGAAGACCGCGCGAGGTGCACATTGAGCCTGCTCATGCCGATCTCCACGGGCCGGCCGGCCGCAGCGCTTCCCGGCGCCATGGCACCGGGCGCCGAAGTGCCGCAGCGCCTGTTCATCCTGCCCGGCGGGCTGGCGTTCAGCAGCCAGCCGGGATTGCTGCGCACCTTGCTCGGCTCCTGCGTGTCGATGGTGGCCTGGCACCCGCGCCGCCGCATCGGCGGCATGTGTCACTACCTGCTGGCCGACCGGCCGCGCAGCGGCGACGGCGAGCCCGACGGCCGCTACGGCGACGATGCGCTGGCCATGATCGAGCAGCGCATGCTGGCCGCCGGCACGCCGCCCGCCGAGTACGTGGCAGGCATCTACGGCGGCGCCAACGTCGTCGACTTCGCCGGCGTGCCCGACATCGGCCGCCGCAACATCGAAGCCGCCGACGCCTGGTGCCGCCGCCACGGCATCGCCGTCATCGAAAGGGACGTCGGCGGGCGTTACCACCGCGTCATCGAATTCAACGTCGGTGAAGGCCATGTGCGGGTGCGCGAAGGCGCCTGCGCCGCCAAGCTGTCCACGACCGAGGAAACGCCATGAACCGCCGCACCCGCGTGATGATCGTCGACGACTCCGCCGTCGTGCGCCGCTTCCTGTCCGACCTGCTGACACGCGCCGGCTTCGAGGTGATGGCGACCGCGCCGGACCCGCTGTTCGCCATGGAACTGCTGAAGAAGGACCGGCCCGACGTCATGGTGCTCGACGTCGAGATGCCGCGCATGGACGGCATCAGTTTCCTCAAGCAGTTGATGGCCAGCGCGCCACTGCCGGTGGTGATGTGCTCCACGCTGACCGAGCAGGGCGCAGCCACCACCATGGCCGCGCTGGCGGCAGGCGCCGTGGGCATCGTCACCAAGCCGAAAGCGGGGTTGAAGAGCTTCGTGCAGGACGACGGCAACGGCATCGTGGCCGCGTTGAAGGCCGCAGCGCGCGCCAACGTGGGCGCGCTGTCGCGGTTTCCGGCGAGCAGCCCTGCCACACCGGGCGCCGGCCGCGCTGGCGGCGCGCCGGCTGCTCCGGCCGCGCCAGGACTGCTGGCGCCGATGATCAGCACCACCGAACGGGTGGTCGCCGTGGGCGTGTCAACCGGCGGCGTGCAGGCCATCGAGCAGGTGCTGCCGCGACTGCCGCGCAACGCGCCGGGCATGGTGATCGTGCAGCACATGCCTGAGAAGTTCACCGCCTCGCTGGCGACGCGGCTCGACGGCCTGTGCGCCATGCAGGTGCGCGAAGCCCGCCATGGCGACCGCGTGCTGCCCGGCGTGGCGCTCATCGCGCCCGGCGGCCGCCACACCCGCATGGTGCGCAGCGGCGCGCAATACCACGTCGAGGTGTTCGACGGCCCGGTGGTCAATCACCACCGGCCTTCGGTCGACGTGCTCTTCCGTTCGGTGGCCACGGCAGCCGGCGCCAACGCCATCGGTCTGATCATGACCGGCATGGGCGACGACGGCGCGCGCGGCCTGCGCGAGATGCGCAGCGCCGGCGCCTGGACGCTGGCCCAGGACGAAGCGAGCTGCGTGGTCTTCGGCATGCCGAAGGAAGCCATCAAGCTCGGCGCCGTCGACGAAGTGGTGCCGTTGAGCCACATCGCTGAGCGGATTCTCGCCGCCGCCAGTCGCAGCGCGCACGCCGCCACTTCCCGCTGAAGCCGCGCCGAACACTCCGCCCACCCCCACTGGTCCTCATCAACCCACCAGGAGACACCATGGACTCCCTGCACCGCCTGAAATACGTCAGCACCCCGCGCGCCGGCCTGGACGAGGCACAACTGCGCGACATCCTGAAGTCGGCACGCCGGCACAACCCGCCGCGCGGCCTGACCGGCTTCCTCGCCTTCAGCCCCGAGCACTTCGTGCAGGTGCTCGAAGGCGGCCGCGCCGCGCTGACCGAGTGTTTCACCCGCCTCGCACGCGACGAGCGCCACCACTCGCTGGTGCTGCTGTCGTTCGACGCCATCCAGCAGCGCGACTTCTGCGACTGGTCGATGGGCTACATGGCGCTGGGCCCGCGCCACCAGAGCTTGCTGATGCACTACTCGTCCGACGGCACGCTGCAGCCGATGGCGCTGCACGACGCGTCGCTGATGATGCTGCTGCGCGAACTGGCGTCCGGCAGCCCGCAGCGGCGGCCGGCTCCGTTGGCAGAGCCTGCACTGACGCCGTGATCGGATTTCAGGTCTTGAAGAACTCGACCGCCAGCCGCGTCAGGTCGGCCGCCGAACGCGCGCCCAGCCGGGTGCGCAGCGAAGCGCGGTAGGCCTCCACGCTCTTCACGGAACGGTTGATGCGCGAGCCCATCTCGGCCGAGGTCAGGCCCTGGGCCAGCATCTGCAGCACCTCGAACTCGCGCTCGCTCAGGCCCTGCAGCGCCGGCGGCGCGTCCTCCTTCGGCGGTGTGCGGCCGAAAGCCTTGTCCAGCATGCGCTGCTCCAGCGCCGGGCTCATGTAGACGCCGCCGCCGAGGATGCGGCGCACCGCAGCGATCAGGCGGTCGGGCGCCTCGTGCTTGGTGATGAAGCCACGCGCCCCGGCGGCCAGCGCGCGCTCGGCGTAGATCGCTTCCTCATGCATCGTGATCACCAGCACCGGCAGGCCGGGCTTTGAGCTGGCCAGCCGGCGCACCATGTCGATGCCCGAGATGCCGGGCATCGAGATGTCGCAGATTACCAGGTCGACGGCGTTGCCGCGCAGCAGTTCGAGCGCGGCCTCGGCGTCGGCGGCTTCCAGGCCGCATTCGATGTCGGGCTCGCGGCCGAGCAGCTGCGCGATGCCGTGGCGCACGATCGGGTGATCGTCAACGATGAGCAGGCGGTGGGTCTTCATCTTGTGGTGGGTAAAGGGTTCGGGCACGGCCGCCGAGCATCGGCCAGATCACACAGACTTCGGCGCCGCCGGAGGCCAGCGGTTCCAGACTCAGCTCGGCGCCCAGCGCGTCGGCACGCAGGCGCATGCCGACCACGCCAAGGCCCTTGCCCTGGCCGAGCGTGTTCGTGTCGAGCGCCTTGCCGTCGCTGGTGACCGACAGCATGGCGTTCGGCGGCACGAATTCCAGAGCGACGACGATGCGCCGCGCGCCGCCGTGACGGATGGCGTTGCTCGACGCCTCCTGCACGATGCGGAACAGGTGGTGCGCCGCCACCGACGATTCGATCACCAGTTGCGGATCCGACTGCACGACCATCGAGACACCGTACATCTGCTCCATGTCCTTGGCAAGCACGTCCAGCGCGGTGGGCAGCGAATCGCGCTCCAGGCTGACCGGCCACAGGCCGCGCGACAGGGCGCGCGTGCGCGCCACCGCGTCCTTCAGAAGCCGCGCGACCCAGGCCACTTCGTCGGCGTGCGCGTTCTGTTCCTCCGCCAGCCGGTCGGCCACAGAGCGTGCGTGATAGGCCAGCCCCGACAGGTGCTGACCGAGGCCATCGTGCAGTTCCAGGCTGATGCGGCGCTGCTCGTTTTCCGACAGCTTCAGGATCTGCCTTTCGAGCAGCCGGCGATGCCGCACTTCGTCCTGCAGGCGGGCGCGCAAGGCGCCCACGTCGCCGGCCGGCGCCAGCACGTCGATGTGCAGGTTGTCGCCGTGCTGCACCGCCTGCACGGCGCGGCCGCGCGCCAGCACGCAGGCCAGCGCTTCGGCCAGCGCCATGCCGCGGCGCACACCCAGCGACTCGGCCAGCGGGCTGAGCGTCTGCACCGTGCCGCGGCCCGGGCAGTCGAAGTACCAGGTGGCCTCGATGGCGGCGGCGTTCACCGGCGGCTCCATTCAGGCTGCCGTGGCAGGAGCTTGCGACGCCGCCAGGAAACGCACCAGCGTGGCATGCAGCGTGTCGAGCCGTATCGGCTTGGCGAGGAAGTCGTCGGCGCCGGCCGACATCAGACGCTCACGCACCGAGGCTTCGACGATCGACGACAGCACGACGCAGGCCGTGGCGCCCCGGCGCGTGCCGGCGCGCAGGCTGCGCAGCACTTCGTCGCCGCTGGCGCCGGGCAGCACGAGGTCGAGCAGCACCAGATCGGGCGGCTCGTCGGCGATCAGGCGCAGCGCCTCGGCCACCGTCGCCGCAGTGCGCAGGCGGAGCTCCGGGTAGACGGCCAGCGCGTGGCGCATCAGCAGCAGCGTGCTCGGGTCGTCCTCGACGCACAGCACGCTGCCGGCCAGCACCTGCCGGCCGGGCGCGGCGGCCGCCTCGGGGCGCAGGGCGGGCGCATCGGCCGGCTCGCCGTGCGGGTGCGCGCGACGCAGGCTGACCTCGAAGGTGACGCCGTCTTCGCGGTCGTCGATGCGCAAGTCACCGCTCATCGACTGGCTGAGCCGGCGCACCAGTTCAACCCGCAGCGCCGAACTTTCGTCGGGCCGGAGTACGTCGCGGTAGCGGTGGGCGAAGCTCAGCCGCACCTGTTCGGAACCGCTGCTAGCCTCGAAGCTGACCGACGCGCCGGCGCCGGTGCCGCGCACGCGGGCGATCTCGCGACCGCCGGCGATCGTGATCAGCCGGCGCATCAGCACCGGATCGGCCCAGACATGGGCCGCGCCGGACGGCTGAACGGCGGCCACGTAGGTGGCCTCGGGCAGCATCCAGCGGTGCAGGGTTTCCTCGATGTCGAGCGGCATCAGCGTCGCCCGAGGCGCGGCGAGCCCGGCATCGCGCAGCACCAGCAGTTCGTCGATCATGTCGAGCATCTGGCGGCCGCTGGAAAGGATGGCGCGTGAATGGACGAGTGCCGGATCATCAGCGCCCACCAGCGCAGCGGCCTCGATCAACTGCGCCAGGCCGAGCATCGCGTTCAGCGGCACGCGCAACTCGCGGTTCAGCCGCGCCAGCGCGTCCAGTCGCTCCACTTCCAGAAGGTCGGCCACCGAGGCGGCGGCGGCGGGCACGCCGGCCAGCGCCGCCGAAGCCATCAGGGCACCGCTGACACGCGACGACGGCCCGGGCGAGGCGCACAAGCCGTGCACCACCAGATGTTGGAGGGGGCAGGCGCCGGCACGCGGCACGTCGATCTCGACGGCGAACGAGCCGCCCTTCTGCCGGAGCCTCTGCACGGCGTGGCGCCAGGGCGCGGCGGCGTCGCCGAGCACGGACCAGTCCAGCCGCGCGGCGTCATCGCCCGCCGGCAAACCCAGCAGTTGCCGGGCCTGTGCGTCGAGCCACAACGACCCCGGTCCGGACGAGCCGTCCTCGACAATCTGCCAGAGGCCGACCGGGACGAGATGGCCTGGCGACGCCGGTGGCTGCAGAGCCTCTGAAAGGGTGGAAGCGTCGGGTTTCATGGCCACCGGTGAATGCGGATTCGGGACGGAATCTACCGCGTTGGCGGCACGGGACCGAAAAGTCGGCGGCCAGTGCGCCTTGTCACCGGCTTCGGCATCACGAATCGACGCAGTTCGGGTTGCCCGGGAACGGGACTTCCCGGTCTGCGGGGATGCCATGGACATGTCGAGACACGATGCATTGTCGGAGTTGCACGACCTGCTGATCGTGCGATAAGCGCCGCCTTTCGGCGTGCCGGGCGCGCAGGGCAGAATGCTGCCGGGTGACCGTGAAGGCCAGGGCAATCAACTGCGGGCCGAGGCCCTGCGGCAAGCTCCGGATGCCCGAGCCTGACGCGGCGGGAGCTGCCGCCCGCCGCACTTGTCTAGACATCGCGCCGCCGGTAAGATGAATTGCATGAGCACCCCGGCGGGCAGGGCCCGCAACGCAGCAGCGCCCTTCCGTCGTGTCCAACAGTTTCTGCGGGACGAACTCGCCAGCGGGCGCTGGCCGCCCGGCGCGCTGATGCCGTCCGAGGCCGAACTGGTGCTGCAGTTCGGCGTCAGCCGGATGACCGTCAACCGCGCACTGCGCGAGTTGCAGACCGCCGGTCTGCTCGACCGCGTGCAGGGCCTGGGCACCTTCGCCGCGCCGCTGCAACGCGTAGCGTCCACGCTGACGATCCGCGACCTGCATGAGGAAATCGAGGCGCGCGGCCACCACCACCATGCCGAGGTGACCCTGGCGCAGGTCGAGCCGGCGCCGCCCGCGCTGGCCCGCCAGCTCGGGCTGGCCGACGGCGCCACCGTCTTCCACACGCTGATCACGCACTTCGACAACGGCATGGCGCTGCAGTGCGAAGACCGCTACGTCAACCCGGCCAGCGCGCCCGACTATCTGTCGGTCGACTTCACGCGCACCACGCCTACTCAGCACCTGCTGGAGGTGGCGCCGCTGTGGCAGGCGCAGTACACGATCGACGCCGGCACGGCGACCGAACAGGAAGCGCGGCTGCTCGGCATCGGCCCGCAGGAACCCTGCCTGATCGTCGTGCGGCGCACCGTCAGCCGTGGCATCGCCGTCACGCTCGCGCGGCTGGTGCATCCGGGTTCGCGTTACCAGCTGCAGGGTGAGTTCAGCCCATGAAGAGTGACGTCGTGAACCCTGCGCTCGTGGCCGACTTCCAGCGCGACGGCGCGGTCTGTCTGCGCGGCCTGCTGAACGCCACGCAAGTGGCGCTGCTGCGCGAAGGCATCGACAGCAACCTGGCCAGCCCCAGCCCGCGCGCCAAGGTCGCGAGCCGGCCCGGCGACCCCGGCCACTTCATCGAGGATTTCTGCAACTGGCGGCACAACGACGCCTACCGGCAATTCATCTTCGGCAGCCCGCTGGCCGCCACGGCCGGCGCACTGATGCAAAGCAGCACGGCGCGCCTGCATCACGACCACATGTTGACCAAGGAGCCCGGCACCACGCAGCGCACGCCCTGGCACCAGGACCAGCCCTACTACAACATCGCCGGCCGGCAGAACATCAGCTTCTGGATTCCGGTCGACCCGGTGCGCCGCCACTCCACGCTGGAGTTCGTCGCCGGCTCGCACCTCGGGCCCTGGCTGATGCCGCGCAGCTTCATGGACCAGCAGGCGAAGTGGTTCCCAGAAGGCAGTCTGGCCGACCTGCCCGACATTGATGGCACACGCGCCAGCCAGCCCATCCTCGGCTGGGCCGTCGAGCCCGGCGACGTGGTGTGTTTTCACATGCTGGCGCTGCACGCGGCGGGCGGTGTCGACGGCGACCGCCGGCGGCGCGTCTTCTCGGTGCGCTTTCTCGGTGACGACATCCGGCACGCGCCGCGCCCCTGGGTCACCTCGCCCGACTTTCCCGGCCTGGCCGGTGAACTGCCCGCCGGCGCGCCGATGGTCCATCCGCTGTTCCCCTTGCTGTGGCAAAACAAGGCATGAAGCCGCCGCGAATGTTCATCACCGACCACGTGGCGCCGCAGCGCTGGCGCAATGGCGGCGGCATCACGCGCGAGTTGCTGGCCTGCCCGGAACATGGCGACTGGTCACTGCGCATCAGCGTGGCCGACATCGAGGCCGACGGGCCGTTTTCCGCATTTCCCGGCGTGACACGCTGGTTCACGGTGATCGAGGGCGCAGGTGTCGAACTGGACGTGGCGGGCACCGCCCACGTCCTGCGCCCGGGTGACCCGCCGCTGAATTTCGATGGCGCCGCGTCCGCCAACTGCCGCCTGCTCGCCGGCGCCACCCGCGACCTCAACCTGATGCTGCGCGGCCGCACCGGCAGCATGAGCAGGGTCGGCCACGCCCAAGCGTGGTCGCCCGGCCTGGCCTGCTGCGGCCTGTACGCCGCGGTGGCGGGGCGCTGCGTTGTCAATGACGTCGAAGAACCGATCGACCTGCCGGCGCACGCGCTGCTGTGGTTCGACGAGGCGCCGGCCTGCATTCGTTTCGACGCCGCCGAAGCTTCGGCATCGCCTGCGGGCTGGTGGATGTCGGCCGATCAATTGGAGAACGAATGAGCCTGACCCTCTGGAGGGACGCGCGCATCGCCACCCTGGCCGGCCGCGAAGGCTGGGGCTGGATCGAAGACGGCGCGCTGCTCAGCGAAGGCGACACGCTGCGCTGGGTCGGCCCGGTGGCACAACTGCCGGGCGGACTGAACGTCGAGCGGGAAGTCAGCCTCGGCCACACGCTTGTCACGCCCGGCCTGGTCGACTGCCACACGCACCTGGTGTACGGCGGCCAGCGTGCGCGTGAATTCGAGCAGCGCCTGCAGGGCGCCAGTTACGAAACGGTGGCGCGCGCCGGTGGCGGCATCCTTTCGACAGTGGTCGCGACGCGTGCCGCCAGCGACGCACAGCTCTTCGACAGCGCCCAGCCGCGCGCTCTGGCGCTGATGAACGAAGGCGTGACGACGCTGGAGATCAAGTCGGGTTACGGGCTGAGTGCCATGCATGAAGCGCGCTGCCTGCGCGTCGCGCGCCGGCTCGGCCAGGAACTGGCGCTGACGGTGCATTGCACCTGCCTGTCGGCGCATGCGCTGCCGCCGGAATTCGCGGGCCGCGCCGACGACTACATCACCGCCGTCTGCGACTGGTTGCCGGCGCTGCAGGCCGAAGGGCTGGTCGACGCGGTCGATGCCTTCTGCGAGCGCATCGCCTTCACACCGGCGCAGACGCGGCGGGTCTTCGAGGCGGCGCGCCGCCTCGGCCTGCCGGTCAAGCTGCACGCCGAACAGCTCAGCGACCAGGGCGGGGCAGCGCTGGCCGCAGAGTTCGGCGCGCTGTCCTGCGACCATCTCGAATTCCTGAGCCAGGCCGGCGTGGCAGCGATGGCCGCCGCCGGCACGGTGGCCGTGCTGCTGCCCGGCGCGTACTACTTCCTGCGTGAAACCAGGCTGCCGCCGATCGCCGCGCTGCGCGCCGCCGGCGTGCCGATCGCCATTGCCACCGACCACAACCCCGGCTCGTCGCCCGCGCTGTCGCCCCTGCTGATGCTCAACATGGCCTGCACGCTGTTCCGCCTGACGCCCGAAGAAGCCTTGCGCGGCATGACCACGCATGGCGCGCGCGCCCTCGGCCTGCACGACCGCGGCACGCTGACTGCCGGCCAGCGCGCCGACTTCGTGGCCTGGCCGCTGGAGCACCCCAGCGAGCTGGCCTACTGGCTGGGCCAGCGACCGCAGGCGCGTGTGGTGGCCGGCGGCAAGGAGCGTTCGACGTGACTCCCGACACCTTCACCCTGCACCGCGGCCAGACGCCGCTGCTGCTGAGCTTGCCGCATGTCGGCACCGAGATCCCGACCGCGCTGCGGCTGCGGCTCGCACCGCGCGCACTGGAAGTCGAAGACACCGACTGGCACCTGGAAGCGCTCTACGACTTCGCCTGCGGACTCGGCGCCAGCGTGCTGGTGCCGCGCTTTTCGCGCTACGTGATCGACCTCAACCGGCCGCCCGAAAACGCGCCCATGTACACGGGCGTCAACAACACCGAGTTGTGTCCGACGCGCTTCTTCAGCGGCGAGCCGCTGTACCGCGAAGGCCAGGCGCCCGACGAGGAGCAGATCGCCGGGCGCCTTGCCGCGTATTGGCGTCCGTACCACGACGCCCTGGCGGGTGAACTGGCGCGGCTGAAGGCCGCTCACGGCCATGCGCTGCTCTGGGACGGCCACAGCATCCGCTCGCAGCTGCCTTGGCTGTTCGACGGCGAACTGCCCGCGCTGAACCTGGGCACGGTCAGTGGCGCCAGTTGCGCGCCTTCGCTGCGCGGCGCACTGATGGCCACGCTGGCCGGCCAGGGCCGCTACAGCCACGTCACCGACGGCCGCTTCAAGGGCGGCTACATCACGCGGCGCTACGGCCGGCCGGCCGATGGCCTGCATGCCGTGCAGCTGGAGAAGTGCTGGTCGACCTACATGACCGAAGAGCCGCCCTTCACACTCGACCCGTCGCGCGCGGCCGGCCTGCGTCCGCTGCTGCGCGAGCTGCTGACCACGATGCAGGCCTGGACGCCCGATGTCTGAGAGCGCCCCCAGGCCGACGACATGCGTCGTCCGCCTTCCGAGGGGGTATGAGCAAAGTGGCAGAGCCACATTTGCTCATGAGCGCCCCCAGGCCGACGACATACGTCGTCCGCCCCCCGAGGGGGTATGAGCAAAGTGGCAGAGCCACATTCGCTCATG
>Ga0209181_10003833_pt1 | contig 22850 bp, 19 predicted proteins | sample MAT05_FD_187208 | JGI IMG/M metagenome (GOLD analysis project Ga0209181, IMG submission 187208) | Freshwater microbial communities from Lake Fryxell liftoff mats and glacier meltwater in Antarctica - MAT-05 (SPAdes) (version 2) | ecosystem: Environmental > Aquatic > Freshwater > Ice > Liftoff...
AAATCGACGTCGAGGGTTGGGAATTCGAAGTGTTGCGTGGCGCGCCCCGCACGCTGGCGTCGCCGACGCTGCTGGCGCTGATCGTCGAGCTCAACGGCAGCGGCGAGAACTACGGGTTCTCTGACGACACGACGCACCAGCGCCTGTCCGATGCAGGCTTTCTGCCACACCGCTACCGGCCGAATACGCGAGAACTGACGAATCTGAACGGTCACTTCAACCGTAGCGGCAATACGATCTACGTCCGTGACGTTGAGCAGGTGCTCGAGCGCGTGCGTTCGGCGCCGCCGTTCCGAGTCCGGAACCTGTCGATCTGAATCAGTCGCTGCTTTCGCTGACCCGCGGAACGGACTCCGCTGACCACCCATGAACGCCAGCATCATCGTCTGTACCTACAACCGCGCCGCGTCGCTGCGCGACACGCTGGCAGCGCTGCGCGCTCTGCAGTCGCCGCAGGGCTGCGAATGGGAGGTGCTGGTGGTCGACAACAACTCGAAGGACGACACGCGGGCCGTGGTCGAGCAGGCGCAGACCGACTGCCCGCGCCTGCGCTACGAGTTCGAGTCCGAGCAGGGTCTGTCAGCTGCCCGAAACCACGGCATCGCCTGCGCCCGCGGCGCGACCCTGCTCTTCACAGACGACGACGTGCTGCCCGAGCCCGACTGGCTGGCCGTCACGCTGGCCGGCCTGGCCCGCCACGGCGCCGATGCCTGCGGCGGCTACATCGCGCCGATCTGGGAGTCGCCGCCGCCACCCTGGCTGACCGAGCGCTTCCACGGCTTTCTGGCCGTGCGCACCGACCGCAGCGACGACTACGTCATGACGGCCGACAGCACCCTGCCTTTCGGCGCCAACATCGCCTTTCGCCGTGAGGTGTTCGACCGCGTCGGCCCCTTCGACACACGGCGCGGCCGCAAGGGCCAGGTGCTGGCCGGCGGCGAGGACGGAGAGATGTTCGAACGTGTTCTGGCCGCGGGGCTGAAGGTGGTGTTCCTGGGCGGTGCACGCGTGCACCACAAGGTCGAGGCCTTCCGGCTGAGCAAGCACTACTTCCGCCGCTGGCGCTTCCAGGCCAGCCGCAACATCGCGCAGAGCCAGGGCCTGGCGGGTGGGCGGCGGTTGTTCAACGTGCCGCTGTACGTTTACCCGCAGCTGCTGCGCGCCTGTGGCCGCATGGCCTGGGGCCAGCTGACGCAGCCGCGCGACGAGGCCTTCAACCGCGAGATCGTGGTCTGCCACTTTCTGGGTTTGATGCGTGGCCTGGCGGAGGGCAAGCGGGGATGAGCGCGCCACTGATCACCGTGCTGATCTGCACGCACGACCGCGCCGACCTGCTGGAGCAGTTGCTGGCCTCGCTGGACGGCGCGCGGCGCCCGGCCGATGGCGTGCAGCTGCTGGTGGTGGCCAACGCCTGCAGCGACCGCACGCACGCGCTGCTGCAGGCCCGCGTGGACGCCGGCTACAGCGACAGCGAAGTCAGCAGCCGCCTGCCGCTGCGCTGGGTCGCCGAACCCATACCCGGCAAGTCGCAGGCGCTGAACCGCGGCATGCAGGACTGCCAGACAGCGCTGGTGGCCTTCATCGACGACGACCAGCGCGTCGACCCCGGCTTCCTGGAAGGCCTTCGCGACGCTGCGCGCGAGCACCCCGAGGCCGACCTGTTCTGCGGCCGCCTGATCCCCGACTACGACGGCAGCGAACCGCCCTGGGTGCACGACCAGGGGCGCTACCGCATCTACCCGTTGCCGACCCCGAACTTCGACCCCGGGCCGCAGGCCAAGGTGCTGGCCGAGGGCATGGCGATGCCCGGCGGCGGCAACATCGTCGCCCGGCTGCCCTGGCTGGCGCGCGTCGGGCCTTTCGCTGTCGACCTGGGCCCGGTCGGCCACGATCTGGGCGGTGCGGAAGACGCCGACTGGCTGCGCCGCGCACTGCGCGCCGGCGCGCGGCTGATTTACGTGCCCGCCATGCTGCAGTACCACTACGTCGACCCCGAGCGCCTGAAGGTGCGATACCTGATGCACAAGGCCTACAAACGATCGGCGGCGTCGATCGGGATGCACGCCGTACCAGGCACGCCGCGCGGTGTGCCGGCCTACGCCTGGCGCAAGCTGGCCGGCTACGCGGTGGCCGCAGCCACCGCACTGGGCACGGCACGGCGCCGCTTCTACCTCATCCGCAGCGCGGCCGCGCTGGGCGAGATTGCCGGCCACCGCGAACTCGCACGCGGCGCAAGCAGCGCACCAAGGACGTCCCCGTGAACCGACCGAACCTGTTCCTCATTGGTGCCATGAAGTCGGGCACCACCACGCTGCACGAGCTGATGGCGCTGCACCCGCAACTGGCGATGAGCGAGCCGAAGGAGCCCTGCTGGTTCGTCGCCCCCACCGACCTGCAGGCCTGGTGGCCCGAGATGTGGAAGAAGGGCTTCTGGAAGAGCGAGGCCGCCTACCTGGCGATCTTTCCGGACAAGCCTGGCGCGCGCTACCTGGGCGAGTCGAGCACCGACTACAGCAAGCGCCCCCGACTCGACGGCGTGGTCGAGCGCATGGCGGCCTTTGCGCCCGAGGCGCGCTTCATCTACATCATGCGCGACCCGGTGGAACGTACCCTCAGCCACTACTGGCACATGGTGGAACTGCGCGGTGAGACGCGGCCGCCGCTGCAGGCCATCCTGGAGGAGCCGCACTACACCGAGGTCAGCCACTACGCCGACCAACTGGCGCCCTACCTGCAGCACTTCGGGCGCGAACGCCTGCATGTGCTGAGCTTCGAGGAACTCAAGTGCGACCCGGTGGCCGCCGTGCGGGGCGTGTTCGAGTGGCTGGGTGTGGACACCGACTTCGTGCCCGACGCGGTGGGCTCGGCGCACAACGTCACCCCCGACGAGGTGCGGCAGAAGCGCGCCGGCATGGGCCTGCTCGACCGGCTGCGGCATTCAAGTGCCTGGTCGGCCGTCGGCCCGCTGGTGCCGCCGGCCGTGCGCAGGCTGGGCGTGGCCCTGGTCGAAAAACCGGTGCTGCGCCGCGACGTCGACAGGGCCCCGGTCATCGATCACCTGCGCCCGCTGCAACAGGCCCAGACGCGCACGCTCGAAACGCAACTGGGTCGTGGCTTCCCGGAATGGAAGACGCTGTGGGGCCCGGCCGCGTGAAGCCTGCGATCTCGGTCGTCATCCCGGCCTACAACGCCGTGGCCACGCTGGCGCGGGCGCTCGACTCGGTGCTGGCACAGAGCCATGCGGCGCACGAGATCGTGGTCGTCGACGACGGCTCGTCCGACGCCACCGAGGCGGTGGTCGCCGGCTACACCGACAGTGCGCGGGCCATCCCCGTGCGCTGCCTGCGGCAGGACAACGCCGGCCCGTCGGCGGCGCGCAACCGGGGTGTCGAAGCCGCCACGGGCGACTGGATCGCCTTCCTCGACGCCGACGACTGGTACTACCCGGAACGGCTGGCGCGCCACGCGAAGATGATCGAGGCCGACCCTGCGCTCGACTTCCTGGTCGGCAGCTTCGACTACCGCGCCAGCGACGGCACGCTGATGCACGCCTCGATGGCCGACAGCGCACTGGGCCGCGAGCTGCTGGCCGCGCACGGTGCGCAGGGCCAGGCGACGATCGCCGGCGACGCGCTGGCGCGCTATGTCGTCGAACAGTTCAGCGACACGCGCATGCTGACCCTGCCGCGCGCCACCTTCATCGAACTCGGCGGCTTCCCGCTCGACCTGCGCATCTGCGAGGACGTGGTGTTCCTGCTGCGCCTGTGCGCGCGCAGCCACCGCGCCGGCGTGAGCTGCGAGCCCGGCGCCGTGTACCTGGTGCATGACGCGGGCCTGATCCGCAGCGACCGGCTGCGCGCGCAGACCGAGAGCGTGCGCGCGCTGCGCGGCGAGGCCGCCCGCATGCAGGGCGCACCGCGCGCCATCCGCGCCGCCTGGCGCCGGATGGTGAAGGACGCCTACCTCGATCTGGCCTACTACCTGGCCAAGCAAGGACGGCGCGGCGAGGCGCTGCGCAGCCTGGGCCGCTCGTTCGCCTTCCACCCCGCGGCCGCCGACCTGCGGCAGCTGCTGTCGATCGTGCGCGGGTGAGCGCCGCGGCGGCCGGGGCCGCACCACAGCCACGGCACGGCGGCGCCGGTGGCTTCAGCGGCTTCAGCGGCTGCTGGTCGCCAGCAGCGACGCCCTCGGCCGCCGGGCCGGCGGTGGACTTTCACGGCGAGCTTTACAACGCCGACGAGCTGTGCCGCTGGATGGACCTGCCGCCCGCCACGCCGGCCGCGGCGCTGGTGGCTGCCGCCTGGCAGCGGGCGCAGATCGACGGCCTGCTGCGCCTGGACGGCGTCTTCGCGCTGGCGTTGCGCAGCCCGGAAGGCCTGCTGCTGTACCGCGACCCGTCTTCGCTGTTCAACCTGGTCTGGCATGCGCAGGGCGCGGGCGACGCGCTGCAGGTCGGCTTTGCCACCCACCTCGATGCGCTGCTGGGCCTGCCCGGCACGCCGCGCCGGCTGTCGCGCCGCTCGCTGCACGAGTACCTGCGCTTCCTGGACATCGCCGCGCCGCACACGCTGTACGAAGACCTGCACGCGGTCGAGCCCGGGCAACTGCTGCGCTGGACGCGGGCCGGCGGGCCGACGGCGTCGCGCCCGCAGGGCGGTGCCGCATCTGCGCCGCCGGCGGACTTCGATGAAGCGGTGGACCGCGTGGACGCGCTGCTGCAGGCCGGCGTGCGCGCGCGCCTGGCTGGCGTGCCGCGCGCCGCGGCCTTCCTCAGCGGCGGCATCGACTCGTCGCTGTTGTGCGCCATGGCGGCGCGCCAGCGAAGCGACGTGACGGCGGTGACGGTGGGCTTCGACGGCGCGGTCTTCGACGAGACGCCCGTGGCGCGCCGCATCGCCACCCACCTGGGCCTGCGCCACGAGGTGCTGCGTTTCGACCACGCACTGGTCCTGCAGGCCTTTGCCACGCTGGCCCGCGGCCTGGAACAACCGATGGCCGACCCGGCCGCGCCGGCCACCGTGCTGGCCTATGGCCATTGCCGCGAGCACTACGACGCGGTGCTCGACGGCATGGGCGCCGACGAGGCGGTGGGCGCGATGCCGCCGCGCCACGTGCGCCTGGCGGTGGGCGGGGCCAGCCGCATTCCGCGGCCGCTGCGCGCGGCGCTGGCGCGCGGCCTGCGTGCGCTGCCAGGCGCGCGCGACTACGCGCCCATCGTCGACTTCGAGCACCCTGCAGACACGATGATCCGCTGGAAGGGCTTCACGCGGCCGGAGATCGAGGCGCTGTGCGGCGAGCCGGTGTCCTTTGCCGACACGCAGTTCTACCGGAGCTTCGCGCGCTTTCCTTTGTCGCTGCGGAACGGCGGGCACTTCGAGCGCTACAGCGCGCTGCTCGACGCGATGCCCTGCGACCGGCTGAACCAGGCGCTGCAGCTGACCGGCGCGACCATGCGCTTTCCGTTCTGGGACCGCGCCACCGACCGCTGCATTCGCGAACTCCGCACCGATTTCCGTCACCGGCCGGGCGAGCCCAAGCGCATCCTGCGGGCGCTTCTGGCACGCTATGTACCTTCGCAGATCTGGGATCTGCCCAAGCACAGCTTCGACTTTCCCTTGAACGATTTCCTGATGGCCAACGACCATGCCGTGCTGCGCCGCCACCTGGCCCCCGAACGCTGGCAGGCCCATGGCCTGCTGTCCCCCGCGGGGGTGTGGGGCTGCGCCGAGCGCTACATCGCCGGTGAACGGCAACTGGTCTTCCGCGTCTGGGCGCTGGCGCTGCTGGGCGCCTGGCTGGAACAGCGGCCCGCCTTCGCGCCGGACGACAGCCGGGCCCCCACGCCATGACCGCCATCCTGCCCGTCCTTCACGCCGCGCCCGCCGTGCGCTTCGAGCGCCCGCTGCGCGTGCTGATGTACACGGCCTACCTTGAGCCGGAGTACAGCGGCGCCGCGCTGCAGGCGCTGACACTGGCGCGCGAACTGCGCCGCCGCGGCCACCATGTCGAGTTCGTCACCAATCGCTGGCCCGGGCTGCCCGAAACGGCGGTCATCGACGGTTTCGCGGTGCGCCGACTCGAGCCCGGGCGGCTGCGCAAGCACCGCGAGTTTCGGCTGTGGCTGAACCTGGCGCGCTACGTCGGCAGGCGCCGCCGTGACTTCGACGTGCTGCACGGACATGGCGCGTACTTCACCCACGCGTTCATCGGCCCGCTGGCCAGACTGCTGGGGCTGAAGTCACTGGTCAAGGCCAGCCTGGCGCACGACGACCTGCTGGGCTTGTCGCACCCCACGGTGGGCGGTCTGCACCGCTTCATGCTGCGCCGGATGAGCGCCTGCGTGGGCATCAGCCGCGACCTGGTGGACGAGTTCCGCGAAGGCGGCGTTGAACCCACGCGCATCCACCACATCCCGAACGGCGTCGACACCGAACGCTTCGAGCCGGGCAGCGCCGAGCGGCGATGGGCACTGCGCCGCGAGATGGGGCTGCCCGCCGAGCAGCCCGTCGCTCTGTACGTCGGCGTGCTCGACCAGCGCAAGAACGTCGAATGGCTGGCGCGGCAGTGGGTTGCGCAGGACGCCTTCGGCACCGGCGCACTGCTGCTGGCGGTGGGTCCGCAAAGCCGCGACGACCCCGAAGGCGTGCTGCGCCAGCGCCTGGCGGAAATCGCACGACAGCACCCCCTGCGCTTTGCGCTGCACGACTTTCACGCCGACGTCATCCCGTACTACCAGGCCGCCGACCTGCTGGTGCTGCCCTCGTACAAAGAGGGCCTGCCCAACGTCGTGCTCGAGGCGATGGCCAGCGGTCTGCCGTGCGTGGCGGCGCGCGCCAGCGGCAGCCGCGAGCTGATCGTCGAAGGGGAAACCGGCTTCACCTACCCGCCCGACGATGCCGAAGGCCTGGCGGTGGCGGTACGGCGCTGCCTGGGGCCAGGCGGGGTGGCACTGGGCGCCCAGGCCCGCGCGCTGGCCGAGCGCAGGTACGCGATCCGCGCTGTGGCCGACCGCTACGAGGCGCTGTATGCCGAACTGCTGCCGGCACGCGCCGCGCCGACGCTGTCGCTGCTGATGATCACCGAGCTGTTCCTGCCCACCAAAGGCGGCACGGCGGTGATGTTCGAGGACGACTGCCGGCGGCTGGGCGGCCGCAGCGTGCATATCGTCACCGCGGCCGTGCCGGGCGATACCGACTTCGACCGCGAGCATCCGAACACCGTGCATCGGCTGGTGCTGCAGCGCAACGCCTGGCTGCGGCCGGAATCGCTGTTCCTGTACATGCGGCTGCTGTGGACATCGGCTCGGCTGGCCTTCACGAACCGCTTTGCCGCAGTGCTGGCTGGCCGCGCCCTGCCCGAGGGCCTGGTGGCCTGGGCGGTGTCGCGGCTGCGCGGCATGCCGGCGGTGATGTACGCGCATGGCGAAGAACTCACCGGCTGGGGCCGCGGCTGGAAGTTCAAGACCATGTGCTTCGCGCTGCGCCACGCCAAGACGGTGCTGGCGAACAGCGACTTCACACGCGACACGCTGGTGACGCTGATCAGCGTACGGCCCGAGCGCATCGTGATGGCCTACCCCACGGTCGACGCCGAGCGCTTCCGGCCCGGCTTGCCCAGCGACGACTTGCGCGCGTCTATCGGCCTGCAAGCCGGACAGCGGCTGGTGCTGTCGGTGGGGCGGCTGCAGCGCCGAAAGGGCTTCGACCAGGTGATCCGCGCGCTGCCCGGGCTGCTGCGGCGCGGCATCGACGTGCACCACGCCATCGTCGGCATCGGCGAGGACTGGCAGTACCTGACTGGCCTGGCGCGCGAACTGGGCGTGGCCGAGCGCCTGCACCTGCTGGGGCACGTGGAGCCCGAGGACCTGCCACGCTGGTACAACGCCTGCGACGTGTTCGCCATGCCCAACCGCGACATCGATGGCGACACCGAAGGTTTCGGCATCGTCTACCTGGAAGCCAACGCCTGCGCGCGGCCGGCAATCGCCGGGCGGGCCGGGGGAACGGGTTCGGCGGTGGAGGACGGGGTCAACGGACTGCGGGTCGATGGCAACGACACGGCGGCAGTGGAGGCCGGCATCGCGCGGCTGCTGCTGGACGATGCATTCCGGCGGCGCATTGGCGAGGCCGGGCGCGCTCGCATCGTCGACGGGTTCACGCCGCAAAAGCGGGTGGAGTTGATCCGGCGGGTGATCGGGCAAGTCTGACCGATCGCCGCGATCGGGAGCAGGTCGTCGTCTCCGGCCCCGATACAAGGGTGTTCTGGGCGCCGTTCACTTCACGAGAGGGGCTTCCATCGCAGGATACCAACGGACCCGCGTCCCCAGATCCAGCCGCTTCAGCATCCCGTCCTGCAACCTGCGCGCCACCAGCCGCTCTTCCCGCAACCCGCGCTGCTTGACCTGGTACAGGCGCCCCCTGTGCGGCTGGGTCTGGCCGAAGCGCTCGCCTGCGGCCAGCCGGCGCAGCAGTTCGGCGTAGGCTTGGGCACTGCTCTGCACCGCGCGCCAGAACAGCTTCAGTTCGTCATCGTCGGGCAGCACCTGGGGGCTGACATGCGCGACGAGCCCGCCGGTGTCGATGCCGGCGTCGATCCAGTGCAGCGTGCATCCCACCTTGTGTGGCTCACCGTTGTACAGCGCCCAGAAGGTGCAGTCGGCGCCGCGGTACTCGGGCGACAGGCCGCCGTGCAGGTTGACGATACCCAGCCGGCCTTCGCGCAGCAGATCACCGCGGATCAGTGAAGTGCCGAACACGGCGATTACGTCAGGCTGCAGCCGGCGCGACAGTGCCACCACGTCGGGGTGGTTGATGTGCGGCACCTCGTGCACCAGGTCCGGCCGGTCCAGCCGCGGCGGCGTGTCGCCGAAGAAGAACTTCGCCTCCGGGTTGCCGGCATAGCGCCGACGGTCGCGCAGCCAGCGCCAGGCCTTGCGCGCCAGTGCGTCGGGGCGCAGGCGCTGGCGCAGCTTCTTCCACGAGAACTCCGAGCCCGACTCCTGCACGATGCCCACCACCTCGGCCGCGTGGCACAAGGCGTTGGCGACATGCAGGTGGCGGGCACTGCGGCCACACAGCACCAGCACGCGCAAGGGTGCGGCCGCGAGCTGCTGCGTCGGCGACGATGCGCCACCCTCAGCCATGCGCCGGCTCCGTCGATGCCATCGCGCCTGCGGCCACCGCCGGCACCGGCGGCACGGCGATGTCGTGGGCGTCCATCATCAGCGCGTCGGAGAAAAATTTGGCCGCCCAGTTCGGGTACTCGAAGCGCGAGTAGGCGCCCCATATCGGCGCCGAGCCGGCAATGCCGCCGCGCACCGCGGGGTCGGGGTGGTCAAGCCGTTGCGTCGTCTTGAGGTAGGACAGCGCCGAACGCGCGTTCGCGCGCAGCGACGCGTCGCCGCTGGCCTGCGCCAGCCGCGTCCAGTTCAGGCTCATCTGCGCGATACCGGTCAGGCAGGCATAGCCGGCGTCGGCCACCCAAGAATCGCGGTAGGTGCCGGCCAGCCAGCCATCGGCGCGCTGCACGGCAGCGATGCCGCGGCCGGCCTTCAGCGCCGCGCCCAGATAGCGCTCGTCGCCCAGCAGAACACCCGCTTCGAGCAGGCCGCGGATGGCGTAGGCGATGGTGTGCGTGAAGGGCGAGCGGTCCGGCGTGAACGCGTTCGTGGCGAACCAGCCGCTGGCGGTCTGCTGCGTCAGCGCCCAGTCCAGGTGGCGCTTCGCTGCCTGCACCAGCCGGCTCTCGCCGGCGATCAAGCCGGTGGCCAGCAGCGGCCAGGTGGCGCGTGTGTTGTAGACATGCGGCGTGTCGTTGTGCTCGAAGCGACGGAAGCAGCCATCGTCGTCCTGCTGGTCGGCCAGCCAGTGGCCGGCGCGCACCGCAGCGGCCAGGCAGTCGGCGCGGCCCAATTGGGTGCAGCCGGCCACCATGCCGTGCATGATCTGCCCGGTGTTGAAGATCACTGGCCGGCTGCCGGGCTCGCCGAAGTGGCCGGGGAAGGCGCCGTCGGGCAACTGGATCGACAACTCCCAGTCGATCATGCGCCGGGCGCGGTCCACGAGTTCGGGACGCTGCAGTACCTTCGCGGCGGCGAGGAAGGTCTCGATGATGTAGCCGGTGGTCTCGGGGTAGCTGGGCAGCCAGCCGTCCTCGAAGCTCCAGCCGGCCGAGACGCCACCGGCGTCGGGCTGGCCGTCGCGCACATCCTGCGCGCGGCACAGCCAGTCGATGGCAGCGGCCAGATGCACGCGGTGTTCTCGCGCGGGCCCGCTCAGGCCGCGCACGCTGTCCCACACCAGCGTCAGGTGGCGGGGCCGCCAGGGCCGGTAGCGGGCGGGCAAACGCGCCAGGTCGAGGATGTTCATGCCTTGATCGTCGAAGTCTCTGAAGATGAGGAGGTGGCGCGCTGCAGTTCGCCGGCAAGCTTCACGTGGCTGACGACATAGCGGTGCTTGCCCGAGGCCTCGGGGGCGATCTGCTCGCACGGCACGACGCGCACCCGCACATCAGGGCCCAGGCGTGCCTGCAGCCCGGACTTGATGACGGTGGCGCAGGCCGGCGTCCAGCGCGCGTCGGGCACGACCTGCACTTCCAGGTCGCGCAGAGTGTGTTGCACGAGCTTGAACTCGCCCACACCGGGCGTCGCGCGCAGCACGTAGATGCCGGCCAGCGCGTGCATCACGGTGCCGTCGGGGCGCACCAGGAAGTCGGTGCTGCGGCCGACGACTTCCTCGATGACGTGCAGGCCGCGGCCGGCGCGGTCGCCCTCGGTCGACAGGCGCACCATGTCACCGGTGCGGTAGCGGATGAAGGGCTGTGCGTCGGAGCACAGCCCGGTCATCACGGCCTCGCCCAGCGTGCCCGGCGCCACCGGGCGACCGGCTTCGTCCAGTACCTCCAGCACGATGCTTTCGCTGATCAGCAGCATCTGGCCTTGCGGCGTCTCGTGCGCGGTGAAGCCGATGTCACGGCTGCCGAACTCGTTGGCCACCGGAGCGCCGAAGACGTCCGCGATCAGCGTTCGCTGGTGCGGGTACAGCGGCTCGCCGGTGGTGCACACCACCCTCAGCCTGGGCAGACTCAAGCGCCGCCCGCGCTCCTGCGCGTGGGCGGCGAGCAGGGCGACGGAACTCGCGTAGCCATAGAGACAATGCGGCTGGAAGGATTGCAGCGCGTCCAGGTAGCCGTCCATGCGCTGCGGCGACATCGCGAAAGCGTTCAGCACCAGCTGGTTGATGAGCCGGTCGCGCAGCGTCTTCACCCAGTCGGTCTTGTTCAGCTCGACTGGCGCGCCCCACAGGTAGGCCTCGGGGTCGCCAGGATTCACGCCCCACCAACGCCGCGCGCGCATGCGGCCGGCGGCGTCGGAAGCCTGGCGGCGGCGGCCGAAGTGGAAGATCAGCGGCTGGCCGCTGGAGCCGCCAGTGTTGTAGCGGAAGGCGCCGCCGGGCACGCCGTGCCAGACGAGCGCGTCGTGGTGCGCCGAGGCCTCGGCCTTGCCCATGGTCGGGAGGGCCTGCAGGTCGGACAGGCGGCTGACGCGATCGGGATGCAGGCCCGCCTCGTCCAGGCGGCGGCGGTGGAAAGGCGAGTGGGCGTGGGCCACGGCGAGCAGGGCGCGCAGCTTGTCCAGCTGCAGGGCCTCGACGCCGGCACGGGGCAGGTGCTGGCTACGCTCGAAATCGGCCAGACTGCCGAAGGTCGGGCGGCCGAAGACGCGTTCCTGCAGCGGGTAGATGCAGCGGCCGGCGATGAACGGTGGGAGCGTCAGGGTCACGGGTGAGCGTCAGAAGTCGAAGTAGATGAATTTCTGGGTCGTGCCGCCGAAAGCAATCACGACCAGCGCCAGGCTGGCGTAGGCCACGCCGCGCAGCGGAAACGGCAAGCGCCACCAGCCGCCGATTCCCTGCCGTTCGGCGCGCCGCACCAGCGCCGGCTCGACCACGATCAGCACGGCAGACAGCGCCACGATGCCGATCTCGTAGAGCCGGAACTGCAGCGGCGCACCAGTCACGTCGTGCGCACCGGCCATCGCGGTCAGCACGGCCCACGCATCGCCGAAGCTCGTGGCGCGGAAGAAGACCCAGGTGACGAGCACCAGAAGAAACGTCAGCGGCAGCCCCGCCGCTGAGAGCCCCCGGCTGACGGCGCTGCCCGCGGTGACGCCCAGCGCGAGGAAGGCTGCGGTCAGCGCGCGGTGGCCGATGAGGTAGATCCCGTGCAGCGCCCCCCAGACGACGAAAGTCCAGCTCGCGCCGTGCCACAGGCCGCCCAGCAACATGGTCGTCATCAGGTTGACGGCCGTGCGCACCGTGCCGTGGCGATTGCCGCCCAGCGCAATGTAGAGGTAGTCTCGAAGCCAGGTCGACAACGTGATGTGCCAGCGGCGCCAGAACTCGGTGGGGCTGCAGCTGAGATACGGGTAGAGGAAGTTGCGCGGCAGCGCGACGCCGAAGAACAGCGCCAGGCCGATGGCCATCTCGCTGTAGCCGGAGAAGTCGAAGTAGATCTGGAACGTGAAGGCCAAGGTGCCGAGCCAGGCACTGGCAGCGTCCAGGCTCGCCGGGTTGGCGAAGGCGGCGTCGGCGATGGGCGCCAGGTTGTCGGCGAACAGCGTCTTCTTCACCAGACCGGCCGCGAAGATCGCGCCACCCAGCCGCAGATTGACGGCGTTCAGCGGCGCCAGCTCTCCAAGCTGGTCGATCAACTGGCCCGGGCGCAGGATGGGCCCCGCGATGAGGTGCGGGAAGAAGGTGACGTAGAGACACCAGCGCTCGAAGCTCACCTCGCGGGCCCACACACCGCGGTAGGCGTCGATCATCGCGCTGAGCATGTGGAAGGTGTAGAAACTCACGCCCAGCGGCAGCGCCCAATGCATCCATTCCGGTGCACCGGCCGGTGCGACCAGGCCCGCGAGACCCAGCAGGGTGAACAGGGTGTCGGTGAGGAAGGCGAGGTACTTCGCTGCGCCCAGGAATACCAGGTTGAGCACCACCGCCAAGACGAGCCAGCCGCGTGAACGGGTCGCCAGCACGCGGCCATAGAAACGGTGGTTGATGGCCAGCGAGGCGAGTAGCAACAGCAGATAGGCCGGCTTCCACGATGCGTAAAAGATCAGGCTGGCCGCCAGCAGCAGCCCGGCCCGCTCGCGCTGGTTGCGCGCCAGCGCGTAAAGGCCCAGCACGGCCGCAAGAAAGACGAAGAAGCTGAAGCTGCTGAAGATCATGGCGAGGCGGCCTGCGCTCGCGCCACCGCGGGCGGGGAGCCATCGGGGGGGCCCCAGACATGTCGCAGGCCCTGAGCGAGCAGGCGGCTGTACCGCTGAGCACCGCGGTCGTTGAGATGGCCGGGGTTCACGAACTCGTCGGACTGTCGCGGTTTGCCGTCGTCCAATGCAATCAGCGGAATCGCCCGCTGGCGCAGCTCGGCAGCGATCGCGCGGTAGGGTGCGCCGGCCGGCGTATCGCCGGCGAGGTAGAGCCCCTCGCGGTTCAGCAGCGGAGGGAAAGTCACGGCCACCTGGACGCCGCGGGCGGCAAGCAGGTCCAGCAGGCGCCACAACTGGCGTGTGTTCACGGGGTCGGGCGGCGCGACGCTGCTCGCCTCCTGCAGCTGCGCCGACTGCGCGTCCTGCAACCCGCCAGCGCCGGCCCGGTAGCCGAGGTGCTCCGCTGCGCCTCCACCCAACGGCTCGACGGGGCCCAGGCTGGCCTGCACGAAACGTTGCAGCGCCGCCGGCTCGCGCAGCTGACGCAGGTTGTTCGTATAGCCGTACAAGCGCAGCGTGGCGCGCAGTGCGTCGTGGTACTGGCCGTCGCTCCACAGACGGGCTGGCGAAGCGAAGAACACCGTCTGGCCCAGTGTGTCGATGGGCTGCACCAGGGCCTCGTCCATGGCCACTACCACCGTGCGCACGCCGCCTTCGCGCAGGCACCCACCAGCATCCAGCCGGTCGACGATACCGGCCAGTACCCGGGTATCCGCCCCGGGGATGCCCAGGTTGAAGGCGCCGCGTTCGAGCGGCACGCCGAGCTCCCTGACGATGGTTCTGGGATCGAAGCCGTTGTCGGCACGGCTGTTTCCCAGCAGAACAAGCGAGGGGCAGTTCGCCACTGCGTACAGTGCCTTGTCAAGGGCGCGGCCAGCGGCGAACACGGATCGATACTGGTGCAGCACGGCGTCGAAGTGCATCAGGCACTCGACGGCGATCAGTAGCAGGGCCGCGACCGCCAGCCCGCGGCCCAGCCGCGGCTGCACGACCGGAGCAGCGCTCCCGGCGGCGGAAAGGCCTTCACGCGGCATCTAGCCCAGACCCGATCAGAGCTGGCGAAGCTGGGCCCAGAGCGTGCCCAGCGACAACTTGGGGCTCGCCTGTGGGCGTGGGTCGGCCGGGACGGTCTGCGGGTTCGTGAGCAGGTAATGTGCTGCCACCACAATCGCGATGAGATGGTAGAAGTAGTCGAAGTTGGCCAAGCCCAGGAAGGCGCCCGCTGCCATATAGCCCAGCAGGCTGACCTGAATCATCCCGCCCAGGTCGCGCGCCCAGCCGTTCTCGATGCTCTTCTTGCCGAGCTTGATCATCGTGTTGCATCGCGCCCATGTCAGACCAATCAGCGACATGAACAGGATGAAGCCGATCCAGCCATGCTCGCCGAGGACCTGAAAGTAAATGCTGTGCGGCGCCCGCACGTTGTTCGGCTCAGGCGCATACATCGAGAACATCAGTGGCCGCCAGACCTCGAAGCCGCCGCCGAAGAACTCGTGGTTGGCGAGATTCCACGCCGCCCACCAGGCATTGATCCGTCCCAACGCCGAAGCGTCTTCACCGTAAGTATTGATCGTATTCATGCGCTCGTACCACTCTGCGGGCATCAGGTAGACGATGCTCACCGCTGCGGTCGCCATGAGCAGCCCCAAGCCCAACTTCTTGCGGCTCTTCAGCCAGAACATGAGCGCTGTCAGGCTGATGGCCACCAGCGCGCCTCGAGACTGACTGCCGATCGCCGCCAAAGTGGTAAGAAACATCGCGGCTGTCAACGAGAGCCGGATACGCAAGTCGCTCGACTGCAGTTGCAAGTAGCGAATCAGCGGCAGCGTCATCACCAGCGCCAGCGCCAGTTCATTGTTCCCTGCGATGAATGTGCCGCTCGGGCCCTGCACCCGGTAGGCGCCGCCGTTGATGATCGTGAAGATGCCGCCCTTGACGCCGTAGAAGCCCAGCGACAGCACGATGATCCAGACCAAGGCATTGATCCGCACTCTCGACGTCAGCAACAGTAGCGACATGAAGGTCAGGATCTGGATCTTGATGACCTTCTCGTACTGGATCCACGCTGGATCGGGGTGAAAAGCCAACATCGTGGTGACGCCCATCCAGGCAATGAAGATCGCCAGCACGACAGTCTCGCGGCTCCAGATCATCCGCTTGACTTCCGAGTTCATCAGCATGCCGGCCATCGTGGTCAGCGCGACGATCTGTACCACCGGCATCGTGAACATGAAGCCGTAGCACAGCCGGTGCGGGTTCAGGTAGCCCAGCCAGGCCGTCAGCAGGATGCCGATGAACGGACGCTTCAGCACGAACGGCAGCAGGCCGAAGACGACACAGGCGACGAAGAGATCACGCATGGTCGTGGCGCCTTTCGGCCAGCGGCTTTGCGACGGTGCCGCCCGTCGCGGTTCGCAACGCGCGGAACTCGCCCAGCAGCACCTGCACACGCTGGTCCCAGCCGTTGGCGCGGGCATGCGCGACCAGCGCTGCGGGGTCCCAGGATGTGCGCAGCGCCGCGTCGACCGCGCCCTGCAGTGCGGCCGCATCGCCGAAGGGCACGACCGTGCCCAGCACCGACAGCGACACCACTTCGGCATTCCCGCCCACATCGCTGGCCACCACCGGCAGCCCGCAAGCCATCGCTTCCAGCAGCACGTTGGCCCAGCCTTCGTTGCGCGTCGGCAGCACGAAGAGGTCGGCCGCTGACAGCGGCACACGCAGCGCCTCGGGCGCCAGCGGTCCGAGGAAGCGGACCGCTTCGGTCAGACCCAGCGTCTGCACCTGCTGGCGCAATTGTTCCGAGAAGTCGCCCTCGGGATTCGCCCCGCCGACGACCAGATAGGTCAACCCGGGATGCCGCTCGCGCAGCGCGGGCAGCAGTTCGATCACGCGGTGGAAGCCCTTGCGTTCGACCAGCGCGCCGACAGTGACGAGCACCTTCGCGTCGGCCGGCAGTCTCAATTGTCGGCGCGCTTCGTCGCGCGGCATCGGCTGGAAACGGCTCAGGTCGACGCCGTTGCCGACCACCCGCACACGGTCGGGCGCCATGCCCAGACCCAGCGCCACGCGCCGCAGCGAATCGGAGACCGCGAAGACCCGGCTTGCGTCCTGCAGGGCCGCACGCAGCCCGCCCGCCAGGGCCGGGTCACGGGCATGCCGCACCTCGGTGCCGCGCAAGGTGATCGTCACCGGCACGCCCAGCCAACGCCCGAGCAGCGTTGCGGCGCGGCCGTCGGGAAAGCCGAAATGCGCGTCGATCAGGTCCAGCCGGCTGGCGCGCTTCAAGCGCCACATGCGCGGCAGCGCGCCCAGCGCCATGAACCAGCCGTCGAACTGCTTCAGCGCACCGGGCAGCGAAAAGAAACGCGGGAACCACACATCGTGGCCGCTCTGCACCTCATGCCGCGGCGCGCCGGGCCGGAACCCCGGCCGCCAGAGCCGCAGCAGCCCCTGCAGCGGAAACCAGGGCGTCGGCGCGACCACCGCCAGCGGCATCTGCGCGCCGACGCGGAACATGCGCTCACGCACGAACAGCCCGGCGCCAGGCTGCAGCGCGCTGGGAAACAGGCTGCTCAACACCACGATGTGCGGTTCGCCGGAGGACATGGGATCGGCCATCGTCGAGCGCTCAGGCCATGATGGCCTGGGCCACCAGCCGCTCGAACACCGGCGCATAGCGCGCCACCGAACCGGCCCAGTGGCGTTCGCGCTCGACGAACGCACGGCCGGCACGGCGCAGCGCGGGCCACTGTTCGCGCCGTTCGAGCAGCTGCGCGATGGCCTCGGCCAGCGCCGGCGCGCTGCCGGCCTTGAAAAGCCAGCCGGTCTCGCCGTGGCGGATCAGTTCGCGGTGGCCGCCCACGTCGCTGGCCACCAGCAGCCGTCCCTGGGCCATGGCCTCCAGCGGCTTCAGCGGCGTGACGAGTTCGGTCAGCCGCATCGAGTGGCGCGGGTAGGCCAGCACGTCGACCAGGTCGTAATACCTCGGCACCTCGGCGTGCGGCACGCGGCCGGTGAAGACCACCTTGTCGGCGACGCCCAAGGCCTGCGCCTGGGCCTTCAGCGCCGTGTCCTGTGGGCCGCCCCCGACCAGCAGCAGCCGCAACTCGGGCCGTTTCTGCAGCATCGCCGGGAAAGCCTGCAGCAGCAGGTCCAGCCCCTCGTAGGCGTAGAAGCTGCCGATGAAACCGAGCACCGTCATGCCCGTCAGCCCCAGGCGGGCCTTGAGCGCCTCGTCGGGCTTGCCGCCGGGCTCGAACTTCTCGATGTCGACCGCGTTCGGGATGACGGTGATGCGCCCGGACGGCACGCCGCGCGCCGCGATATCGCTGCGCAAGCCTTCGCAGATCGTGAACACGTGGCTGGCCTGGCGCAGCGCATGGGTCTCCAGGCGCCGCGTCAGCCGGTAGCGCAGGCTGCCCTCGGTCGTGCTGCCGTGGTCGACGGCAGCGTCCTCCCAGAACGCCCGCACCTCATAGACCACCGGGATGCCGCGTCGCCGCCCGACGCGCAGCGCGGGGATCGCGTTGAGCACCGGCGAGTGTGCGTGCAGCACGTCGGGACGCACCGCGTCGACGACCGCTTCAAGTCGCTTCTCGACCTGGCGCATCTGAGCCACCGGCTCCAGGCCGGGCAGGCGGCTGGCGGCTCCTTCTGTCGGGGGCGTGCGATAGAAATGCCAGGCGCCATCGACGGTCTCTTCCAGCGCCGTCGTGCCGGTGTGTTTCGGGCTCGTCAGATGGAAGGTCTCCCACCCCAGCCGGCGCTGCTCGCGCAGCAGGGCCAGCGTGCGAAACGTGTATCCGCTGTGCAGCGGGATCGAGTGGTCCAGGACGTGGAGGATGCGCATGGGCTGTGCGGCGTACGTGCTCACGCCAGCAAGCGGCCGGCGAGCTCGGGATACGCCGGGAACTGACCGTCAACGGCCGCCAATTGGCCGTCCAGGCGCACGTGCTGATCGCACGCCCACCAGTACCAGACGTGAGTATCGAGGACGATCATGGAGCTTCGGACCAATCCTCTTGGTCGACGATCGGGCCGATCAGATCCCCGAGCGTCTTGCCCTTGCCCGCGATGGCGGGGCTGGGCTGCCGACGCGCCGAGACAACGGGCGGCGCCTCGTCAACCGTCAATGCGATGACCTCGACCCGGTGGTTGACGAACGACTGCGGGAGCTCGAGCAACACTTGCGTATCGCGAACGTCGATGATCTGGCGCTGCACCTGCATTACAAGCTCCTCAGTTTCGACTTACACCAACACTGGCGCATCAGCCCGATCTTGCAACAGCTGCGGTGACACGTCGGACGAATCCACCACGTTGCGCAGGAAGGCCTCGAACATCAGCAGCGACCACAGGGGCGAGCTGTAGTCGCTGGCGCCGCTCTGGTGGGCGTCGACGAGGTGTTGCAGGTAGTCGCGGTTGAACCAGCCGGTGGCGGCCAGGCGTTCGCCCAGCACGGCGTCGCGCACGCGTTGTTTCAGCGGGCCGCGGAACCAGCGCGCCAGGGGCACGCTGAAACCCATCTTCGGGCGGTAGAGCACTTCATTCGGCAGGCGGGGCTCCAGCGCCTTCTTCAGCAGGAATTTGCCCTCGCTGCCGCGCACCTTCATCGACGAGGGCAGCGTGGCCAGCCACTCGATCAGCTTGTGGTCCATCAGCGGCTCGCGCACCTCGAGGCTGTGCGCCATGCTGGCGCGGTCGACCTTGGTGTTGATGTCGCCGACGAGGTAGGTCTTCAGGTCGAGGTACTGGATCAGTGCCAGCGGGTCGTCGGTGCCCGCGCGTGCGGCGTGCCGGTCGAACACCTGCAGCGCGCTGTAGCCGGCCAGCTCGGCCTTCAGCGCGGGACTGAAGAGCAGATTTCGCATCGGGCCGCGCAGCACCGAGACCGAGTGGAAGTAGGCCTCGACCGAGTTGCGCGACATGCCTTCGAAGGTGGTCTTGGCGCGGAAGACGCGCGGCGCCCAGTCGGCCTTCGGGTAGACGCGCCCGAGCAGCCCGAACAGCGGCTGGCGCACCGCCGCCGGCAAGGCCGAACGCAGGCGCTCTTCCATCAGATGCAGGCGGTAGCGGCGGTAGCCGCCGAAGGTCTCGTCGCCGCCGTCGCCCGACAGCGCCACCGTGACATGCTTGCGCGCCAACTGGCACACGCGGTAGGTGGGGATGGCCGAGCTGTCGGCATAGGGCTCGTCGTACAGCCGCGCCAGGGTGTCGATGAGGTCGAAGTCATCGGACTTCACGGTCTCGACGCGGTGGTCGGTGGCGTAGCGGTCGGCCACCATCTGGGCGAACGCGCTTTCGTTGAACTGCGGGTCGTCGAAGGCGATCGAGCAGGTGTGCACGGGCTCGGTGGACAGGTCGGCCATGGCCTGCACGACGGCGCTCGAATCGACGCCGCCCGACAGGAAGGCGCCCAGCGGCACCTCGGCAATCATGCGCAAACGCACCGACTCACGCAGCCGCGACACCAGTTCTTCGCAGGCGTCTTCCACGCTGCTGGGGTTGCCGAGCGTGAAGTTCACATCCCAGTATTCGCGCGGCTCGCCCACCGGCTGGCCGCGGCGCACCAGCAGGCTGTGCGCCGGCGGCAGTTTCTTCGCCTGGCGGAAGATGGTGCGCGGCTCGGGCACATAGCCCAGCGCGAAATACTCTTCCAGCGCCAGCGGGTCGATCTGGCGGCGCAGGCGGTTGCCGCGGCCGTCGTCGAAGGCCAGCACCGACTTCAGCTCGCTGCCGAAGAGCAGCGTGCCGTCGTCGAGCAGCGCGTAGTACATGGGCTTCACGCCCAGCCGGTCGCGCGCCAGGAACAGCGTCTGCTGGTTGCGGTCCCACAGCGCAAAGGCGAACATGCCGCGGAAGCGCTGCAGGCAGGCCTCGCCCCAGGCCTCCCAGGCGTGCACGATGACCTCGGTGTCGCTCTTCGTCTTGAAGACATGGCCCAGGGCCTGCAGCTCGGGGATCAGTTCCTGGTAGTTGTAGATCTCTCCGTTGAAGATGACGATGACGCTGCCGTCTTCGTTGCACAGCGGCTGCTGGCCGGTGGCGATGTCGATGATCGACAGGCGGCGGTGGCCGAAACCCAGGCCGGGCTCGATGTGCAGGCTGCCTTCGTCGGGGCCGCGGTGCAGCTGGCTGTCGTTCATGCGCTGCAGCACGGCGCGCTCCACGGCACGGGTGCCGCGGGTGTCGAAAATGCCGGTGATGCCGCACATGGGATGGTCGTCCGTTTCCTGGTTCAGCCCCGGGCGCGCTGCGCAACCCGGACAAACCGCGATGGTAGGCGAGGCGGCCGGCAACCCGGCGCCCTGCGCCACGCATGCGCAGGGGTGGCATGACATCTGCCACGCGTCCGGCTGAGCGCGCTGCCAATTTCAGGCCAGGAACGGGTTGACGATGGTCAGTGGCTCCACCGGCTAGACCATGCCCCGTGCCCAAGATTCGGCCATGGATGACCGCAGTGCCTGCGGTATGCGCTCGTCCGTTCGCGCGGCCACCAAGGTTTCGCTCATGGCCGTGGCGATGCGCTGCAGCGCGTGGGCGGGTTGCGCCACGCCGCAGACGCGGCGGCCGAAGTCCAGCAGGCGCTCGGTCGTCGGGTAGGCGCGGGTCTCGCCCTTGCCTGCGAAGAGCTTGAGCGCCAGCGTGCGGTCTTCCAGCTCGGGCCCGCCGTCATAGCGACGGTAGCGGTAGATGGCGGTGGTGACGACATCGAACATCGGTGCCAGGCGCGCGTCTGCCGCGTCGGTGTACAGAACGCCAAAATTCTTCAGGTGGCCATCGCCGTTGCGCACCATGACCGTGAACGCCACCTGCTCGAACAGGCGCTGCAGGTTCGAGGCGGGCAGCCTCAGGGCCTGCAGAAGCTCAGCCACGCGCTGGTAGCTGCCCTGGTACTTGCGATCGGACTGCGTGTCGCGCACGCGCAGGCCCATGAGCGCGGCAATGTCCTCGAAGCCCAGTCGCGAGCCGTCTGGCAGCAAGTCAAAGCGGTCGAGCACGAGCATTTGGCCGTCGTGCGAAAGGTCGAAGGCGGCCACCTCGATCTGGGCACGGCGTGCGGCACTCAGGCACAGGAACTCGTTGGCCGCCAGGCCGGGATAGGCCGGGGACGCGGCCTTCACGATCAGCGTGGGAATGGGGATCGCAGCCCGGTCGGGCACCATGATCTTCGGTTGCATGCCGGCGATGCCGGCGCCGGTGGCCAGGTAGGCAGTCACCAGGTCGTCGAAGACTGCGGGCGTGTAGGTCGTCGCGAGCAAGGTGGCACGGTCAAGTGTGCGGGCAGGTGGCACCGGTGCCGCCCCGGGCACCCGAAAGCCCAGGCGGCCAATGCCATTGGCGCCGATGAGGGCCAGCAAATGCATGGGGGTGAGAGCCTGTTTCGGAAACAGCGACCGCAGCCTCAGGTAGAGGTCGCCCTCAGGCAGGTTCTGGTCCATCACCGGGAACAGATCGCCGTCCTGGTAGGTGGCACGAGACGCGGGCATGACCAGGCTCAGCGCGGCCTGCTGCGGGTCGTCGCCGCGCAGGTAGCGGAACTCGTAGACCGACTGTTTGAGCAACTGCCCGGCTGCAATGCCGGCAATCTCGACGTCCAACTGCCGGATGCGCTCAGGCAGCATCGGCTTCGTCATCGTCCAGGGCAAAGCGGCTGCGCACCTCTTCCAGCGTGGGCATACCCAGCGGTTCAAGTCGGATGGTCAGACCCATGGCACGCAGGATGTCGAGCAGAGAGGCCACGGTGACGTCGTCACCACGCTCCAGGCGGTACAGCACACTGCGCGCGCGCCCAGACCGTACGGCGATGGCGGTGGCCTTCAACGGGCCTGTCTTGCGCGCTTCGTGAACGGCACGTCCGAGGTCGGCGGGTACGCGAATGGTGTCCTGCATGCGGTACATAATCCGCCATTCAGGTAGGTTTGTCCAGTATAAAGGACATTCCAGCCAGACTGGGCCGTCTCTTTCACCCAGTCTGGGCCCGATAGCGCAGGCGTTCGTACAGGCTCTGATACGCCGCCACCATCACCTGCAGGCTGAACTCCTGCTCCACACGCACGCGTCCGACCCGGCCCATGGCGGCAGCGGCCGCGGGGTCGCCAGCCAGCTGCAGCAGTGCGGCGGCCAGCGCAGCGTCGTCGCCGGCCGGTACCAGCAGGCCCGTCCGGCCCGCTGCGACCAGGTCGGGGTTGCCGCCCACGGCGGTGGCCAGCACCGGCAGGCCGCTGGCCATGGCCTCGAGGATGGTGTTGGAGATGCCCTCGGCCAGCGAAGGCAGCACGAAGCAATCCAGGCCGCGCATGACTTCCGGCACATCGGCCCGTTCACCCGGCAGCCAGGCCAGGTCGGCAACCCCTGCCTGCGCCAGCAGGGCGGCCGCCTGCGCACGCAGCGGGCCGTCGCCCACCATCACCAGGCGCAACCGTTCGCGCAGCGCCGGCGCCGCCGCCAGAACCTTGACGAAGGCACGCGCCAGATCGAGCTGGTTCTTCACCGCCTGCATGCGGCCCACGGTGCCCACCAGCCACAGCCGCGAATCAGTGAACGGACAGCCTGAAATCGCTGCGCGTGCGGCGCC
>Ga0209181_10003835_pt1 | contig 22847 bp, 19 predicted proteins | sample MAT05_FD_187208 | JGI IMG/M metagenome (GOLD analysis project Ga0209181, IMG submission 187208) | Freshwater microbial communities from Lake Fryxell liftoff mats and glacier meltwater in Antarctica - MAT-05 (SPAdes) (version 2) | ecosystem: Environmental > Aquatic > Freshwater > Ice > Liftoff...
TGAACGCCCGCCAGCTCGGGGCTAGCGGGCCGGGTGAGGCGGGCTTTCGAGCAGCATGCTGCGAGCCGCTGAACGCCCGCCAGCTCAGGGCTAGCGGGCCGGGTGAGGCGGGCACCGCGCAACTTAAGCATCGGACCGCGCAGTAGGTTTCTTTAAGGTTCCCAGAAGTTTTCGTCAGCCGGCACTAGCAAACGCGCGAAGAGTCTCAGTGCATAGTTCATCTCAACCCCGCCGGGAACTTTTTCCCATGCCCGCGTTCCACACTATCCGCTAGCATTCGCAGCCCGCCGGAATCTAATCGCCCAATGGTTCGTTTTTTTCTGCTCTTCATTGGTGTTCTCACTGCGCTATTCGCTTTTGAGATTTCTACTTTCGGTGAAAAGCACTTCGTGTTGCCGTTCACCGATGCGTTGGCGCAAGTCAGCGCTTGGTTGATCAAGCTGTTCGACAGCAATGTGCACAGCTACGGAAAGATCATCCAAAGCACCACCAATGGCTTCGCAGTCTCGATCGAGCGCGGTTGCAACGGCATCGAGGCGCTGATCATTCTAATTGCGGCCCTTGCGGCCTTCCCGTCCACCTTCCGCGAGAAGCTGGTGGGGTTCGGTATCGGCTTCATTGCCATTCAGGCACTCAACTTGGTGCGCATCATCAGCCTGTTCTACATGGGCCAATGGAGCATGGTGTGGTTTGAATGGTTCCACCTGTACCTGTGGCAGGCGTTGATCATCATCGATGCGTTGGTGGTGTGGCTGTTGTGGCTGCGCTGGATCTCCCGTGGACGTCGGCGCGCGACACCTGTCAACGCTGCGCCCGCCGTGGGGTGATTTGGCTCACGGATTCGCGGTATATAGACGTCCTTACCGCCACAACGGCACGGGATATATGCCATGAATCTGCTGTTTGAAGCCTTCAGTGAATTTCGCGATCTGCTCGAACGCGCGCATGCGGCCGGGGATAGCGAACCGACGGCGATGACGGTCTCCAGCGTCGATGCGCAAGGCCGCGTGTCGGCGCGCACGGTGTTGCTGAAAGAACTCGACGGTCGTGGTTTCGTTTTTTATACCAATCTAAAAAGCAATAAGGGCAGGGCGCTCGTCGCGCATCCGCAATGCGCCTTGTTGTTTCTGTGGAAGACCTTGGAGAACCAAGTCCAGGTCAAGATAGAAGGCCGGGCGGAACAGGTCACGCATGCTGAGGCAGACGCCTATTTCGCCTCGCGTCCGCGGCCGTCGCAGATTGGCGCTTGGGCGTCGCGGCAGTCGCAAACCCTAGAAACGCGTGACGAGTTGCTTGCGCGCGTCGCCGAGTTTGAGCTGCGCTTTGAGAGTCAGGACGTCCCACGACCGCCGTATTGGACTGGCTTTCGTGTGGTGCCGGATGTGATCGAATTCTGGCATGGTCGTGAATTTAGACTGCATGATCGGCTGCGATATGAGCTGATCGACGGCGATTGGCGCAAACGCGCACTGTTCCCGTGACCCAGCGGTTGCCGATGTCGATCCGATGAATGCGCCGCAGTATCCAAGTCGTATCGTCTGCCTCACAGAAGAACCGACCGAGGTTTTGTACCGGATTGGCGAGCAAGATCGCATCGTCGGCATCTCAGGCTTTACCGTGCGTCCGCCGCAGGCACGCAAAGAGAAGCCCAAGGTTTCAGCCTTCATCAGCGCCAATATCGAAAAAATTTTGGCGCTGAAACCGGATCTGGCGATTGGCTTCTCGGATATTCAGGCTGATATAGCGCGCGAGTTGATCCGTGCGGGCGTTGAGGTATGGATCAGCAATCATCGCTCTGTCGATGCGATCCTCGGCTATGTTCTGCGATTAGGTGCGATGGTCGGCGCGAGCGAGCGCGCTCAAACGCTGGTTGCCGAAATGCTTGCGGTCATCGCGCAAACGCGCGCCGCAGCGGCATGCCTGCCGCGACGCCCCCGCGTGTATTTCGAGGAATGGGACGATCCCATGATCTCCGGCATTCAATGGGTGGCAGAACTGGTGCGTATCGCCGGTGGCGACGATATTTTCCCCGAGCGCGCGGCATGTTCACTCGCGCGCGACCGCATTTTGCCGAATGGCGACGAGGTCATTGAGCGTGCGCCGGAACTGATTTTGGGATCCTGGTGCGGAAAGAAATTTCGGCCAGAGAAAGTCAGCGCGCGCGCTGGCTGGCACGATATTCCGGCGATCCGCAACGGCGCATTGGCCGAAATCAAGAGCGCTATCATTCTGCAGCCGGGTCCGGCCGCCATCCTCGACGGCTTGCCGGCCTTGTACCGCGAGATTGCGCGGGTCGCACACGCACAGGATTGAGCGCATGGAATTCTGGTTGCTGCCGTCGCGCGCTAGGCTTGATGCTGCCCTCCCCGAATTTGGCCGTGTGTTGGCGCGTGCCAAAGCGTTGCCGAGCACTGACCGCGGTCTAGACGCGGCACTGCGGAATTGGGGAATGCCCGAGAATACTCCGTGGGCTGCCATGCTGGCCGGCGCGACTGAGCCCGAGGCTTACACGCACGACTGGTTAGTCGCCGATCTGGTCAGCATGCACGCGGAGGCGAATACGGCGCGGATTTTGGGCTTGGCGGCTTACGGCTTATCGGCTGAAGCGTGTGAGGCGCTTGGGGCGGCCGTCAAACCTTGGCTTCAGGACGAGGGTTTTTTGATGCGCGGTTGCGGGCCGGGTCGCTGGCTGCTGCGCTGCCCTGCGGGCATGCCCTCACCAGAAACAGTCAGCTTGGATTCCGCCCTCGGCGTCGACTTGCGTGAGATCTCGCCGCGCGTGCCTGCATGGCAGCGCCGCAACAACGAATTGCAGATCGTACTCACACAGCAAACGCTCAACCAATCCCGTCTAGCGCAAGGTGCGCCGGCCTTCAATGCGCTATGGGTGTGGGGATTTGGGCGCCTGCAATCGCCGCCTAAACTCAGATTTCGCTCGCTCGCATCACAAGATCCCGCACTGCATGCGCTTGCCAGATTCACGCAACTTGAGATGCTGGAGCTGGCTGCGCAAAGCGGATCAAAGATGCTGCGTGATTTCCGAGACGCGGCTGATTTGACGACCGCATGGGCTCAAGGCTTGCGTCCCACACATGCCGAGTTGCGTTTGGCAGACGGCAGCGGGTTTCTAGCGCGACCCTATGACGCGCTGCGATTCTGGCGCTAGGCGAATTTAATCTTAAGGACGACACGACGTCGGTAAACTGCTGTCGTCAAAACCACTCATCGCGCATCGAGAAGGCGCTGTCATCTGAGCGCGCGGTCAGATCCAGCCAATGCCGTGCGGCCGGTAACTCCTGCGCAAAAAAGAATTTCGCCGTTTGAATCTTGCCCTCTAGAAAGGCTGGGTCGCTCTGCGTGGCGCGCGAAAGTTGGCGCTGCGCCGCTATGGCCTGCCGCAGCCACATCCACGCAACGACGATGTGACCGAACGCGCTCGCGAACGGTGTGGCATTGGCCAGGGTCTCTCGCAACTTTCCGCCCGCCATCCCGCTCTGCGCTGCATGCAGCGAGGCTGCCAAGGCCGTCCGATATTCGTTCAGTTGTGCGCCGAGTCCCGCGAGGGGCTCGATCAAAAGCGCCTCGCTGGCACTCGCGCCCATATGCGCATCCAGCAACGCATAGGCGCGACCGCCATCAGCACCCAGTTTGCGACCCAACAGATCCAGCGCCTGAATGCCATTAGCGCCCTCGTGGATCGGGTTCAATCGATTATCACGATAATATTGCTCCACCGGATATTCGCGCGTATAGCCATACCCGCCTAAAATTTGGATAGCCAATTCGTTGGCTTTCAATGTCCAATCTGCAGACCAGGCCTTAACGATCGGTGTCAACAAATCCAGCACTGAGCCTGCATCCAATCGACGTTGTGAGTCAGGTGCATGCGCTTTGGCGTCCACCAATAATGCGGCATAGAGCGCCAGCGCATAGGCGCCTTCGACGTAGGCGCGTTGTTGCAAAAGCATGCGTCTGACATCGGCATGCGCAATGAGTGGCAACGGGGCGCTCGCCGGATCGCGCTGATCTGGATGCCTTCCCTGCTTGCGTTCACGTGCGTAGTTGAGCGAATACAAATAGCCGCCATAGCCCTGCATGATTGCGCTCAAACCGACGCCAATGCGCGCTTCATTCATCATATGAAACATCTGCGCCAAGCCCTGATGCGGCGCACCGACCAATTCGCCCACGCAGTCATCGCGCTCGCCGAACTTCAAGAAAGTATTGACAATGCCGCGTTGGCCAAGTTTATGATTTAAGCCAGCCAAAGCCACATCGTTGGCCTCGCAATATTGACCATTCGCGTCTGCGCGATAACGCGGCACGATAAATAAGCTAATGCCCTTGACGCCCGCAGGACCCCCCGCGATCTTCGCCAACACCAGATGTACAATATTCTCCGCCATCTCGTGTTCACCGCCGGAGATCCACATCTTGGCGCCACTGAGTTTATAGCGCCCATCATCCATGAGCACAGCTCGCGTACGGATATCCGCCAGCGAAGACCCAGCCTGCGGCTCCGATAGACACATCGTTCCGAACCAACGGCCGCTGGTCAGGCCTGGCAAATACTGCTGTTTCTGCGCGTCAGTGCCGTGGGTCGCAATCAGATTCGCCGCGCCACGCGTCAGTAGCGCATAGCCCGTGGTGCTGATATTCGCGCCGAAGAACAAACCATCACAGATCAGCGCCAACGCATACGGTAATCCCAGCCCGCCATCTTCGGCGGAGACCGCCATCGACATAAATCCTGCATCACTGTACTCACGCAGCGCCTCGCCAACCTCAACCGGAATGCGCACCTTGGCATTGACCACGCACGGTTCCTGCTTGTCTGCCAACTGCCGATGCGGCAAAAATCGCTCAACCGCAAGCTGATGCGCCAGCTCAATACTCTGTCGCGCCATCCCGGCATCCTGGGCTGCAAACGCCGGCCACTCAAACATCTCGTCGAAATGAAAGACTTGCGACAATAGGAATTTGAGATTGCGAAGATCAATCAGCGGGCTTGAGGACATGATTAGGCTCGTGTCAGAACTTGTAGTGCGCATCGTGGTCAGCGTAGGACCATGCCACAGACGCGTGACCTGAATCAGTCACTTCGTCTGCAACGAGTGCTGATCGGTCAAGGATTCAGCCTTAGGCTGCGGCGCATTCCTCACCTGCGCGCCTGGCGCTCGGTGTAGCGTTAGCGATCTCGTTGCCGATGCCGGACGGTTCCATTGCCTGAAAATTCAATCACGCGAATCTCGGCGGGCGACCCCCTGCACACGCCAGCGACAGTGCCGCTTCAGCCGGCGGGATTCGAGGTAGAGGCGCTAGTTGGCAGCACGGTGGACGGCTTTCGCATCGTCAGCATGCTGGGCGAGGGTGGATCCGCGGTGGTCTTTCGCGCGGAGCGCGAGGTAGGCGGCGCGACGCAGACGGTAGCCTTGAAGTTGCTGCGTACCGGATTGTTTTCGAGCGAGGCACAACGGCGCTTCCAACGCGAACAGAACATTCTGACGCAACTCTCACACCCCAATATTGCGCATTTGATCGATGCCGGTATCAGTGTCGCGGGCATTCCCTATATCGCGGTAGAACTGGTCGACGGCCTCACCCTCACCGAGTACGCGTCCCGCCATCGGTTGGTTTTGGCGGCGCGTTTGCGCTTATTGGCGGACCTCGCGCGTGCCGTGGATGCGGCGCATCGTGCGCTGGTCGTGCATCGGGATCTGAAGCCGTCGAATGTTCTCGTCAATAGCGCCGGTCAAGTCAAAGTTCTCGACTTTGGCATCGCCAAATTGCTCGGCGATGAAATTGACACGGCGACGCAACATATCGCCCTGACGCCCGCCTATGCGGCCCCGGAGCAGTTTCATAGCGGCGCGGTGACGACTGCTGTCGATGTTTATGCGCTCGGTGTGGTCGCGGCTGAACTGCTGTTAGGTGCACGTCTCGGTGTAGACGCGACCTTACCGCGCGACACCTTGGAGGTGGATGCCTTGCGCCGCGGTTGGCGCCAGTTGGATCATGATCTGGCTACGATTCTGCGCACGGCGCTCGCGAGCGAGCCCGTGGCGCGATACGCGTCTGCGCAGCATTTTGCAGATGACATTGAGCATTTCCTGCACAACGAGCCGATCGCGGCGCGCGCACCGTCAGCGCTGTATCGTGCGCGCAAGTTCGTGGCGCGCCATTCGTTGCTGGTGGCGGTCAGCGGTGCATTTCTCATCAGTCTGTTCGCGGCCTTGGGATTGGCGGTGTGGCAAGCCGGCATCGCCAAAGAAGAGGCGCGGCGAGCCAATAGTGTGAGCCGCTTTGTGGAGGGATTGTTCGCACCACTGCGCGACGGTGTGGCTGCGGGTAAGCAACCCAGTCTGACTGAACTCGTGGCGCAGGGCGTGGCGCGCATTGATCAAACACCTGAGCTTGGCGCTGCTGCACGCGTGGATTTATTGCTGTTGTTTGCACGCGTGAACGACTATCTCAACGAGCGCGATCGAATGCAGGCGCTGACCACACGTGCCAGTGCGCTCGCTGATGCAGAACTTGGAATCGAACACCCGCTCGCGATCGAAGCCTTGGTCTCGCGCGCGCTGGCTGGATTGCGGCAATCCAACTACGACCAGGTTGGACCCTTGTTCGCGCAGGCCGAACAGCGCATGAGGGCGAGTGGTGTGCGCGGAGAATCATGGATACGTGCTCACGATGGTATGTCACAGATGGCGAACGATCTTGGCAAGCCCGCGCAGGCTGTGGAATACGCCCGCATTTCGCTTGCCGAGCGCATCGAGATCGCCGGTCCCGACAGCGACGAGGCGATGGGTGGTCACGCCAATGTTGCTTTTGCGCTGGAAGGCATTGGTGATTTTACCGAAGCGGCAAAAGCCTATGCGCGCGTCTACCAATCGCGCGTGGCATTACTTGGCGCCGACAACGGTCGCAGTGCTGGAACCCTAGGCAGCCTCGGGGCCGCCGAATTGATGGCTGGCGAATTGTTGAAAGCCCAACACGATTTGCGCGCGGCAATGCAGGTTTTCGACGGTCTTGGCGGCAAACCACGCGCCGGGCATGTGGCGGTGGCGCAGCAAGCTTGCACGGTGGAGACGGTGCTAGGTTCGAGGATGGCGCAGGCCGCTTGTGCGCATGCGGTGGAACTCGCGCGGGCCTCTGAAGATCCGCCCGGCAATAGCGTCGCGCGCGCTTTGCGCGTGCAAGGCGTACAGATGCTCCAGAACGGTGACCTTGAAGCTGCCAAGCTTGCCCTGGACGAATCAGCCGCGATGTTTACCGCCGACGCACCAGCCAACTGGCGCGGCAGAACGGATATCGCCGCGGGTGAATTGGCACTGCTGCGTGGCGACAATGGCGAGGCCAGCGAACGTCTATCGCGCGGCATAGAACGCTTGGGCGCCGGCTATCCGCCGTACTTGCCACGCTATGGCTCAGCCTTGCTGGCATTGGCATGCGCAGGCGTTCAGACCCCGCATTGTCTTACCCATGCTTCTGCGCAGGCCGTGTCGGCGCTGGATTCAGATCCCTACGGTTGGAACGCATTGCTCTTACCAGCGCACATAGCCGTTGCACGTATCGATCTTGTGGCCGGCGACGCGAAAGCGGCGACTGCACGACTGCGTGAAGCCATCCGCGAGGCGCAAACGCAGGGGCTTGCCGACGATCAACGCTATCTGCTGAGTGCGCAGTTGTGGTTGGCCGTCAGCAGCGTGGATAGCGCCAACTGCGGCGTTTCCCGCGCTTTGGCAAGGCCGGTATTAGGGTTGATACGTGATCGTCAGTTGACCACCGACGCGGGACTGCGCGAGCCCATCTCGGCGCTTCAAGTCAGCAGTTGTCCGGCGGAATTGGCGCGTTGAGAACTTTCTGATCAGATCCATGCTGGAATTCTCTAACTTGCTCGACGAGAAGCGTGACTTTGTTTCACTTCCACTTCAATGACTTGCGCCGTCGAAAACGGCATCTTTCGCCTTTGCCGCTGAACCGGAATCGGCGTTTCGGCGCGGCGGCCCGGCTGCAACCGATGAGTTCAGCCGGGCGCTTGCAGGTCGGATGGGCCATCCGCGGTCAAGACTTCCTTGAATCAATCCACGTGGCGATCGCTTCAATGACTGGCTTGGCCACATTGCCTGCGTGACCGTAGTCGGCGGGCGACGGCGGGTTGCCGGACGGCGTGTACAAATGTCCAATGCCCGGGAAAGATTTGGCAGTGAACCACGCATTCGTTTCCAGGGCTTTGACCCACGGCTGGAAATCTTCTTTCATCGTGACTTGGTAATCGCCCTCGCCCTGAATCAATAACAGCGGGATCGCGATCGATGCTGCCGTCTCGATCGGTTTGTAGCTGGCCAAGTCAATCCAATACGCGGCCGGCACGCCCATGTGCAACGTCTTGTCCTCTTGATCGGCAGGCGTGAGAGCGCGTATGCGTTCCATGGTGGTGCCAAACATTTTCAAACGGGCCGCTTCCTGCTCGTCCACAGTCCCGTCCAATCCCGCCAAATACTCCAACTGAAAGGGAATGATGTCGACCAATTGGCGAGCTGGGGCGGCGAGCAGCACCATGCCCGCCAGGGATTTGACTTCTTCCGCGATACGCGGCGCCAACATCGCGCCCTGGCTATGTCCGATCACGTAAACGCGTTTGCTGTCGATATTTTTTTGGGCGGAGAGCGTCTTCAGCGCAGAAACCGCGTCTTCGGTAACTTCTTCGCGAACCGTGTAAACCTTGTCGGAGAAGGATTTCGGAAATGCCTTTGAGCGCTTCTCGTAGCGCAGCACCGCGATTCCGCGGCTAGCCAAGCCTTGGGCCAAGTCGCGAAAGGGCTTATTGCCACTAATGCTTTGATCGCGATCCAGCGGCCCCGATCCATGCACCAGCACCACGCCGGCGACCGCTGAGTCGCCCGTTGGCATGGATAAGGTGGCAGGCAAATCGAAGCCTGCCGAGGCGATGATGAGCTCGGTCTCCGTGAACTTGCTGGCGTCGACATAGCTCGGCACGCCGGCGGCGACTTCGGAAATCGACGGTGCGGTGTTCGTGCCGGGATCTTTGCCGGGGCGTACGAATAAGCCGTTGACTTGACCATCGGCGGAGCAACTCACTTGCAATTCCAGCCACGCTTTTTCGTACTGCATTGGGATTGCGACAAGTTCTGAATCATTGCCGCGCGTGCTCGTGGCTGGCGCCGTCTTGATGCGTTTGCCGGCCTGCTGCGGCAGGCTTTCCCACATGCCCTTGAGCTGCTCAGCGGTCAGCGCGCCGCTCATTTTCTCGTCAAAGTTCTTGCGCGAGTTTTCAAATTCGCCCGCGTCGAGCGAGTCGAGAATGAACTGTGCTCGCGATTGGCAAACATTGGCACCCGAAATCGCGTCGGCCGCCAGCACGCTGGTGCTATGCACGGAAAGGGCGGCCGCAAGGGAAAATGCAATAGTCGACTTGTTCATAGGATCTCCGATATTTGTACGCCGCCCCTTGGGTAGGCTCGGCGTGGAATGGTGTCGGCGGCTGTGGCCGCGTGAAGCGCACTACGGTGCTTCCTGCTCAGCATCAGGCAGCGGCTCGGCAGCGGATTTGATCCGTCCGTGCTTGCGCAGCGCGTCGCGCAGAACGTATTCGATCTGCGCGTTCAGACTGCGCAATTCGTCATCGGCCCAGCGTTGCATGCTGTCGAGCACGTCCGCGCCAACGCGCAGAGGGTAGGCCTTGCGTTCAGCCATGACCGGTCAACCGTACAGGCTGCCGGTATTAATGACCGGCTGCGCGTCGTTATCGCTGCACAAGACCACCAGCAGATTGCTCACCATTGCCGCCTTGCGCTCCTCATCCAAAGTAATGACATTGCGCGCGGACAACTGATCCAGCGCCATTTCCACCATGCTGACCGCGCCTTCGACGATGCGCGTTCGCGCCGCGATGACCGCGTTGGCTTGCTGCCGTCGCAGCATCGCGCCGGCGATTTCCGGGGCATAAGCCAAATGGCTGATGCGCGCTTCAATCACACTGACGCCGGCCGCAGACAACCGGTCCTGAATCTCCTTTTGCAAGTGCGCCGAGACTTCACTGGAGTGGCTGCGCAGCGCGATTTTGACGTCGTCGTGCTGGTCATAGGGATAGCTGGTGGCCATCTGGCGAAGGGCCGACTCTGACTGCACACGTACGAAATCTTCGTAGTTGTCGACCTGGAACATAGCCTCCGCCGAATCGACCACCTGCCAAACCACAACCGCCGCAATCTCGATCGGCGAACCCTCTAACTCGTTCACCTTGAGCTTGTTCGACTCGAAATTTCGCACGCGCAGTGACAGCGGCTTCTTCGAGAAAAATGGATTTGCCCAGCGTAAGCCCGGGGCCCGCACTGTGCCCACATAGCGGCCGAATAACTGCAAAACCACGGCGTTATTCGGTTGCACCATGAAGAAGCCAATCAGCAGGAAGGCCTCGATCACGCCCGCCAAAATCAGCACCACAGCCACCGCTGGCATGCCCATTGCGGCGGCGCGGATGGCCACGAAAAAAGTCAGCGGCAATGCGAACAACAAGGCCACCAAGGTTGGAATGCCTGACATCGTGGTACGGGGAATCTCACGGATCATTACAACTTCTCCTGTGTGGTTGCGGTGCGTGAAAGATATCATAGTGATATCACTTTGTAATGGTTTTTTAGGTGGTCAAGCGCGAAGTCAGTAGCGGGGGTCGCGAGGACAATCAAGGGAAAAGCAGCAACGACGCCAAGGAAAGCCCGGGATCGTCAACGAATCCTGTCGTGACGCGCGCTTTGCTCCAAACGCCCACGCCTTTAGAAGCGCTGCGTTGAACGTCTGACCTGGATGCGGCGCTGGTCACTGGAAGGCGCAAGTCAGAAGCTGGGAACGCGGAGAACAGCCAAGGAAAGATAGAGAGGACGCGAAGGAAAGCCATGGAGAGCCAACGCATCTTTTCGTGGCGCCATTTTGGTCGACACGCTGACGCTTTCTGGGCTTCTCGCGTCGGCCCGCACGCCGTGACGCCCAATCCAAACGCTTAACGCTTCCCTTTCTTTTTCACTCTTCGCGTCTTAGCGTCTTAGCGTCTTCGCGTCTTCGCGTCTTCGCGTCTTTGCTTTGGACTTTTGACTTGGATTTCGTTTGAACCCGGCGATCCGCACGTCGCGCGGTGACCCGGTGACGCCGTCAGACGACGGCGAGATCGCCTTTGTTTTCTAACCATTCGCGACGATCAGACGCGCGCTTTTTGGCCAACAGCATATCGAGCAGTTGGTCGGTGCCATCGTCGGCATCGATGGTCAGTTGTACCAATCGACGCGTGTCCGGGTACATCGTGGTTTCGCGCAACTGGATGGGGTTCATCTCGCCCAAACCCTTGAAGCGCGTGATGCTCACCTGTCCCTTCATCTTCTCGCGCACGATACGTTCTTCAAGCGCTGCCTTTTCGCTCTCATCGAGGGCATAGAAAATCTGTTTGCCCACGTCGATTCGAAATAGCGGCGGTTTGGCGACGAATACATGACCGGCCGCGACCAAGGTCCGGAAGTGTTTCAGGAATAGCGCACATAACAAGGTGGCGATGTGCAATCCGTCCGAGTCTGCGTCGGCGAGGATGACGATCTTGCCGTAGCGAAGTCCGCTCAAGTCCGGCTTGCCGGGATCAAGCCCAATGGCGACGGCTAAATCGTGGACTTCAGTTGAGGCCAGCACCGAAGTCGACTCGACTTCCCAGGTATTCAAGATCTTGCCACGCAAAGGCAAGATGGCCTGGAATTCTCGCTCACGCGCCTGCTTGGCAGAGCCGCCTGCGGAATCGCCTTCCACCAGAAATAACTCGGTACGCGAGAGATCCTGCGAGGCGCAATCGGCTAGCTTGCCGGGCAGTGCCGGACCGCTGGTGATCTTCTTGCGCACGACTTGCTTTTCGGTCTTCAGTCGCGCTTGCGCGCGCTCGATTGCCAGGGTCGCAATGCGTTCGCCAAGATCTGTGTGTTGATTCAGCCATAGGCTGAAAGCATCGTGCATCACGTTCTGGACGATACCGGCCGCGGTTCGTGAGGACAAACGCTCTTTGGTTTGCCCGGCAAATTGCGGATCTTGCTGCTTGAACGAGAGCACGAAGGCCAGCCTTTCCCACACATCTTCGGGTGCCAGCTTTACGCCACGCGGCAACAAATTGCGGAACTCGCAGAACTCCCGGATCGCGTCGGTCAACCCGGTGCGAAAGCCATTGACGTGCGTACCGTGCTGCGCGGTTGGGATCAGATTGACGTAACTCTCTTGGACGATTTCGCCATCCGGCGTCCATCCCAAAGCCCAATCGACAGCCTCAGTCGGCTTTTTCACCGATCCTGTGAACAAGGCCGAGGGCACCACTTCGCGGTCGGCGAGTTGCGAGGCTAGGTAGTCGCGCAAGCCGTTTTCATAGTACCAACGCTCGGTTTCACCGGTGGATTCATCCCACAAAGTCATCGTCAAACCGGGGCATAGCACAGCCTTGGCGCGCAGCACATGGCGCAGCTTCGGCAGCGACAGTTTGGGTGTGTCGAAATACTTGGCCTCGGGCCAGAAGCGCAGCCGCGTTCCCGTGTTCTTGCGTCCGACGGTGCCAACCACATGCAGCGGCACGGCAGGATCGCCGTGCGCGAATGCCAGCGCATATTCGTTGCCATCGCGCCGAATGCTGAGCTCAACGCGATCACTTAAGGCATTGACCACCGACACGCCGACGCCATGCAAGCCGCCAGAAAAGCTGTAGCTCTTGTTCGAGAATTTTCCGCCGGCATGCAAGCGACACATGATCAGCTCGACGCCCGGCACGCCATGCTCGGGATGGATGTCCACGGGCATGCCACGGCCGTCGTCCGTGACTTCGATCGATCCATCGTTATAGACGCGCACATCCACCAACTTGGCGTGCCCAGCGAGGGCTTCATCGACCGAGTTGTCAACCACCTCCTGCACCAAATGATTGGGACGAGTGGTGTCCGTGTACATGCCGGGGCGCCGTTTGACCGGGTCCAGGCCTTGTAGAACTTCGATATCCGAGGCGTTATAGCGCGCAGTCATGATTCGCACAGGCAAGGGCGGCGGGCAGCATGCTGCATCGCAAGCAGGAAATTAAGCAACCTTGGGCAGCAAAAGCCGCGCTGGATTGCGGAGTATCAATGGCAGATGCCAGAAGTCAGCGTCGGATCATTTTACCGTCGCGTGAAGAATTTGATCCTGCGTGACTCATCCTCGGCCCGAAGGCCGAGGAAGTGCTACGACACCGAAATTTAAGCGGCTCGCGCGCGCAACAGCAATTTCCCGGTGTTCTCGCCGCGGAACAACTTGCCCAAGGTCTCAGGAAAAGTGGCCAGATCGTCGACGATGTCTTCGCGATAGTGGAGCTTACCTTCGGCAATCCATTGCGCCATCTGCGTGATTGCTTCGCCGTAGCGTTTGGCGTAGTCGAAGACCACCATGCCGCGCATGGTGCCGCGGTTGACCAATAGGGCCAGGTAGTTGCTCGGGCCTTTGACCGGCGTCGTGTTGTTGTATTGAGAGATCGCGCCGCAGATGACGATGCGTGCATGCATGCGGATTTGAGTCAGCACGGTGTCTAGAATCTCGCCGCCGACATTGTCGAAATACAGATCTACACCCTTGGGGCAGTGCTCGCGCAAGGCAGCCTTCAGATTCCCCGATTTGTAATCGATGCAGGCATCAAAACCCAAGTCTTCGACCACATGCCGGCATTTGTCGGCGCCGCCGGCGATGCCAACGACGCGGCTGCCGCGGATTTTGGCCAGTTGGCCGACCACCGATCCGACGGCACCAGCCGCACCCGAAACCACCACAGTGTCGCCATCGCGATACTCGCCGGCCTCGAATAAACCAAAGTACGCAGTCATTCCTGGCATGCCAAGCACGCCCAAATAGGCCGACAGCGGCGCGATGCGCGTATCGACAACGGTGACGCCTTTGCCGTCGGACACCGCGAAATCCTGCACGCCGAACAGGCCGACGACGCTGTCACCGGTATTGAAGCGCGGATTCTTCGTAGCGAGCACTTTGCCGGCAGCGCCCGCGCGCATGGTTTCGCCGATACCCACGGGAGGCACATAGGATTTGCCCTCGTTCATCCAGCCACGCATGGCCGGATCCAGCGAAATGAACTCGTTCTGTACCACGATCTGGCCATCTTCGGGCTCGGGAACAGCGGATTCGACGAATTCGAAATTCTCCCGCGTGGCTTCGCCGATGGGGCGATGAGATAGGCGGAACTGGCGATTGACGGCGGTCATATAGGTTTCCTTAAAGATTTGATCTTGGGGACTCGACACTGACTGCGTCAGCGTTAGCGCGCAGCAGGAGTGCTATAGCGCGCAAGTTCCATGCGTCCAATTTGATTGCAATGCACTTCATCTGGGCCATCGGCCAGCCGCAATGAACGTGCCTGAGCATAGGCGTGGCCGAGACCGAAATCGTCACTGACGCCACCACCACCGTGCGCTTGGATGGCCCAGTCTATGACTTGGCAAGCCATCTGCGGCGCCGCGACTTTGATCATCGCAATTTCACGCGCGGCGATCTTATTTCCGACCTTATCCATCATGTCGGCCGCTTTCAATGTCAGCAGGCGGGACTGATCGATCAGGATGCGTGAGTGGGCGATGCGTTCCAGTGTGACTGTTTGCGTCGCGATCGCCTTGCCGAAGGCGACTCGCTGCAAGCTGCGCTTGCACATGCGCTCGAGCGCGCGCTCAGCCAGACCAATGAGACGCATGCAATGATGGATGCGGCCGGGCCCGAGCCGGCCCTGCGCGATCTCAAATCCACGGCCTTCGCCGAGCAGGATATTGCTTGCAGGTACGCGCACATTCTCAAATAGGATTTCCGCATGGCCGTGCGGGGCGTCGTCGTAACCGAACACCGGAAGGTGCCGCAGCACGGTCACGCCCGGCGTGTCGCGCGGCACCAAAATCATCGACTGCTGCTGATGTCGATTGAGGTTGGATGGGTCGGTCTTGCCCATAAAGATGAAAATCTTACAGCGCGGATCGTTGCCGCCAGAAGACCACCATTTACGTCCGTTGATCACATATTCGTCGCCATCGCGCACGATCGAACTGGCGATATTGGTGGCATCGCTAGAAGCCACATCCGGCTCCGTCATGGCAAAGCAAGAGCGTATTGATCCGTCCAGTAGCGGGGCCAGCCAATCGCGCTTATGTTGCTCGCTGCCATAACGTGCGAGCACTTCCATATTCCCGGTATCTGGCGCGCCACAATTGAAGACTTCCGGCGCGAACAGTACGCGGCCCATGATCTCGCACAGTGGCGCGTACTCCAGATTGCTCAAGCCCGCGCCAAGATCAGACTCCGGCAAGAATAAGTTCCACAATCCAGCGGCGCGCGCGCGTTCTTTCAAAATCTCAACGATCTGCGTCGGCTGCCAGCGGTCGCCCGCATTGATCTCCGCCGCGAAACGCGACTCGTTCGGGTAGACGTGCTCGTCCATGAAGGCATTTACGCGTGCCATCAGATCCAAGGTCTTGGGCGAATAGTCGAAATCCATGGCTTTGTCCTCAAAGAAAAGTGCCGCGCGCCTGGACTTGACCGACGCGATCGAATGGGTCGCTTCAGTGCGCCTAAAGCTGTGGGTGTACGACGAGCTTTCCCGATACGCGCCGATCCATCAGGGCGCGAATCGCCACGCCACCCCGCGCGAGCGGATAAGTTGCTGCGATGCGCGGCTTGAGCTTGCCCTGCATCAACCAAGTGAACAGCGTGCGCAAATCGTTGGCGTTGCTAGCGGGCTCACGCTTGGCGTAATCCCCCCAGAACACGCCCACGATCGACGCGCCCTTAAGCAAGGTCAGATTGACCGGTATCGAGGGGATGCTGCCATTGGCGAACCCCACCACCAGCAGGCGGCCCCGCCACGCGATGCTGCGCAAGGCGGTTTCGGTGAAGGCGCCGCCCACCGGATCGTAAATCACGTCAACGCCCTTGCCGCCGGTGATGGCTTTCAGACGCTCGCGCAGGTCTTCGTTTTCATAATCAATCAGTTCATCGGCACCATGCAACTTGCACACAGCCAACTTTTCAGCACTTGAGGCCGCCGCGATCACGCGGGCGCCGAGAATTTTACCGAGTTCAATCGCGGCCAAGCCGACGCCGCCAGACGCGCCCAGCACCAGCAGCGTTTCGCCGTCGGCCAGGGCGGCACGATCCTTGAGTGCGTGGTAGGAGGTCGCATAGGTCATGACAAAGGCGGATGCCGTATCGAAATCCAAACCTTCTGGCATCGGGATTAACTGGCGTGCGTCGACCAAAACTTTCTCTGACATCGCACCCCAGCCGGTGAATGCGACCACACGATCACCGCACGCGATGTGTTTCACGGCTGCGCCGAGTTCACGCACTATGCCCGCGCATTCGCCCCCCGGTGCGAAGGGCAGCTCAGGCTTAAACTGGTACTTGTTCTGGATAATCAGGGAGTCGGGAAAATTCACCGCCGCCGCATGGACCTCGATCAGGGCTTGGTGCTCGCTCGGGACAGGATCGGGGATGTCGTCAACCGTCAAATCTTCAGGCGGACCCCATTGATGGCAAAGCAAAGCTCGCATAGGTGTGTTCCCATCTTCGATTGCACCGAGCATAGAACTGGGCGCAGGATCACTCCAATGCATAACTCATCACGTTTGGTATTAGTCTGATGCATATCAACCGGATCGATCTGAACCTTTTGGTCGTCCTCGATGCAATTTTCAGCGAGGGCGGAATTACCCGTGCCAGCCACAAATTGCACCTGACTCAACCCGCAGTCAGCCACGCATTGGCGCGCTTACGTGACGCCTTTGACGACCCATTGTTCGTCCGCGAGGGCAGGGCGATGGTGCCGACGCCGCGCGCGCGCCAATTGATGTTGCCGGTGCGTAGCGCCTTGCGCAGCCTGCAGATCGGTTTGAATGAACTTGAGCAATTTGATCCTAGCCGCGCGGAACGAAAGTTTGAGATCGGCGTGCGCGATGTCCTGGAATCGGCCTTGCTGCCGAATTTGCTCGCGCTGACGGTCGCGACTGCACGCGGCATCGACTTCACCGCCGTACGTGTCTCGCGTCGTGATCTGGAATCCGAGCTATCTGCAGGTACGCTTGACGTGGCGCTGGATGTCTTGTTGCCGGTTGGCGCGCGCGTTATGCATCGACACGTGGTCGCGGACGATCTGGTGGTGGTAATGCGCAAGGGGCATCCGCTGCAAAGTGCGGCGCTTGATCTGACGACTTATCTGCGCCAGGAACACGTGATGGTGAGCTCGCGCCGCAGCGGCCCCAGCATCGAAGATCACGAACTCAGCCGCGACGGCCATCAACGCCGGATACGCTTGCGCTGCCAGCACTATTTCACAGCCTGCAAGGTCGTTAGCCGCACCGATTTGTTGCTGACGATGCCGGCGCACCACGCCAGTCTGACCAATCAACTGTTCGAAAACATCATCCGCCCAAGCCCGATGCGGGCCACGCCCTTAGACGTGTATCTGTATTGGCACGCCAGCGCCGACGCCGATCCGGCCAACCGTTGGCTACGTGAACGCGTGATCGAGGCGCTCGGGGTGGCGGATCCGGTCTGACCGGGCTCGACGGTCACTTTGAGCGCGCAACGGGCTGCGTGAATCTGCGGCTGCGTGGCATCTGCGCTGTCACGTCGTGTGTGCGGATCAAGAGGGTACCTGCAAACGCGTTAGATGAGCCTCAAATGCGAAAATATTCCCAACGTGCGCTGTCGGGGTCGATTCGGCCGGACACCTGAGCTTAGACTTCCTCTATTACTGCTGACGTCCACGAGGTCTCTATGCAAGTCCGAGCCGCTGTCGCCTATCAGGCGGGTTCGCCATTGGTGGTCGAGAATGTCGATCTGGAAGGTCCGCGCGCGGGTGAGGTGCTGGTCGAGATTAAGGCGAGCGGGATCTGCCACACCGATGCCTACACGCTCTCTGGCGCTGACCCTGAAGGCTTATTTCCGGCCATCCTTGGGCATGAGGGCGCGGGCATCGTGGTCGAAGTGGGCGCAGGGGTTCGCAGCCTGAAAAAGGGCGATCACGTTATCCCGCTGTACACGCCGGAATGCCGCGAATGCGAATATTGCTTAAACCCCAAAACTAATTTGTGCCAGGCGATCCGGCCGACGCAGGGCCAGGGCTTGATGCCTGATGGCAGCAGCCGCTTCTCCGCACGCGGTGAGCCCATTCGGCATTACATGGGTACGTCGACGTTCGCCAATTACACGGTCGTCCCCGAAATTGCGTTGGCAAAAATTCGTGAGGACGCGCCCTTCGATAAGGTCTGTTACATCGGCTGCGGTGTCACTACCGGCATTGGCGCGGTGATCTATACCGCCAAAGTGGAGCCAGGTTCGAAGGTGGTGGTCTTTGGTCTCGGCGGCATTGGACTGAATGTGATTCAGGGCGCGCGCCTGGCCGGTGCCGACATGATCGTCGGCGTCGACCTGAACCCGCGCAAGCGCGAATTGGCGGAAAAATTCGGCATGACACATTTCGTGAATCCGGCGGAAGTTGAAGGCGATTTGGTGCCTTATCTGGTGTCGTTAACCAAGGGTGGGGCCGATTACACCTTTGAGTGCATCGGTAACACGCAAGTCATGCGGCAGGCATTGGAATGTGCACATAAGGGTTGGGGCACCGCGGTGATCATCGGCGTTGCCGACGCTGGCAAGGAGATCTCGACGCGACCCTTCCAACTGGTCACGGGCCGCAACTGGCGAGGTAGCGCTTTCGGCGGCGCCCGCGGGCGCACCGATGTTCCGAAAATCGTTGACTGGTACATGGAGGGCAAGATCAATATCGATGATCTGATCACCCATACCCTGCCGCTGGAGCGCATCAACGAAGGCTTCGATCTCATGCATCGCGGCGAGTCGATCCGCAGCGTGGTGATCTTCTGATGGCAGTCGAGGTCTTAAGTACGCAGCGCTGCTTCGGCGGCGTGCAAGGTTTTTATCGGCACCCCTCCAGCAGTTGCGGAGTACCGATGCGCTTTGGCGTTTACAGCCCACCTCAGGCCGAGCACGGTACCGTGCCGGTGGTCTACTTTTTGGCGGGTTTGACCTGCACCGAGGAGACCTTTGCGATCAAAGCGGGCGCGCAGCGCATGGCCGCGGAATTAGGATTGATGCTGGTGACCCCAGACACGAGTCCACGCGATACCGGCATTGCCGGTGAAGCTGAGGACTGGGAGTTTGGCAGCGGTGCTGGTTTTTATGTCGATGCCACGCAGCAGCCGTGGGCGCAGCACTTCAAAATGGCCAGCTACATCACGCAAGAACTGCCATCGGTGATCGCCTCAAGTTTTGCCATCGATCGCGATCGCAGCGGTATTTGCGGTCATTCGATGGGCGGGCACGGCGCCTTGACCATCGCCTTGCGTCATCCTGATCAATATCGTTCCGTGTCGGCTTTTGCGCCCATTGTCGCGCCGACACATGTGCCCTGGGGCACCAAGGCACTGCCCCGCTTCTTAAGCGAGGACCTGCAGGCTTGGAACGCATACGATGCCTGCGCGCTGGTCGAATCCGGCCAGCATTTCGCGGGCACGATCCTCATCGATCAGGGGATGTCAGATAAGTTTCTGGAATCCCAACTACGCCCCGAGTTATTCGAGGCTGTGTGTGCGCGCCACGGACAAGCCTTGGAGCTGCGGCGCCAAGTGGGCTATGACCATAGCTACTATTTCATCCAGAGCTTCATTGAAGACCATCTGCGGCATCATGCAGAGGCTTTGACATGATCGATACTGCTCCATGATCGCGGACTGCACCTCGTCAACAACAAACTGGGCATAAATCGCGCTTGCGATCGCGTGGCGGTGTGATAATCCAACTTGACAGTTTGGCGGAGTGAGTCTTGGAAACAGGGACCATGAAGGGCATCACGGTCACTCGCGTTTCGGCGCCGTCGCTGGCGTTGGAGCCGCGACCCTGGTGTCTGAAAGTGATTGGTGGACCCTTGCTGGGAGCACGCGTAGAGCTCAACGATGTCGCCGTGGTTGGGCGCGAGGGCAGGGTCGATATCAAGCTCGACGTGCCCAGCGTATCGCGCCGCCATTGCCACATCTTTCGCAAACGTGGCGGCTATTGGATCACCGATTTAGGCGCAACCAACCCGACGCGCGTCAACGATATCCAGATTACCTCCAGCCCAATTCTGGACAAAGATTTGATCACCATCGGCGAGGTGGTGCTGCAATTGTTGTCGCCTGACAATCGTGACAATGATCAGACATTGAAGATGGAATTGGACGGCAAGAAGGACCAGTTAACTGGCCTCGCTAACCGGCGCGATCTGCGCAAGGCAATGGAAAACACCTTTGCCGAGTCGCCGCCCGACGCTGAAATCGGCTTGGTGGTGTTGGATGTCGATCACTTCAAGCACATCAATGACCGCTTCGGTCATGCCGCGGGAGAGCGCGTGCTGGGGGCCATGTCGCGCATCATGCGCGATCAGGCGCGACCTACAGATGTCTCCGCACGCATCGGCGGTGAGGAATTTTCGGTTTTTCTGCCGAACACCAATAAGGCCGATTCAATGCGCATCGCGGAGCGTTTGCGCTTGTCCTTCGCCGCGCTGCAGTTGCTTGAAGATGGCGAGCCGGTGACCGTCACGGCCACCTTCGGCGTCGCTGTCGGGCGCAGCAACAGCAGCAATCCCGACAACTTGTACACGCGCGCTGATCAGGCTCTTTACGAGGCGAAGCGTTTTTATCGAAATCGCGTGGCGATGTTACCCGACTGATCGGTGAGCTCAGTCGTCATTTAAACTGGTCAACACAAGATGTTTGGCCCGGTACAATGAAGCGCTTCAACCTGCCCGGTCGGACGTGGCTATGCAATCCGAAGTCGAGATCCTCAAACGCTTCGAAACGCTCAACACCATCGGTGTCGCTTTGTCCTCCGAGCGCGACCTAAAGTGCTTACTTGAATTGATCTTGGAGGCCGCTCGCGGATTCGCGCGTGCAGACGGCGGTACCTTGTACCGAGTGCACGACGACCAATTGGTATTTGAGGTCGTGCGTAACGAGACGCTGGGTTTCCACATGGGTGGAAAAAGTGGCCGCGCGATCGACTTCTCGCCCCTACCGCTGCACGACCAAGATGGCAACGGTAACCACTCCATGGTGGTCGCGCATGCGGCGCTAACTGGCAACACTGTCAACATTCCCGACGCCTATAGCGCGGTCGGGTACGATTTCGCCGGAACGCGAGCCTTCGACCAGCGAACAGGTTATCGCTCGCAGTCATTTCTGACTGTGCCGATGAACGATTCCAGCGGCGAAGTCATCGGTGTGCTGCAACTGATCAATTCGCGCGCCGCCGATGGCACGGTTCAAGCTTTTTCGCATGCCGATCAGCAATTGGTGGAGTCGCTCGCCTCACAGGCGGCAATCGCCCTCAACAACCGGTTGTTGAGTGAACAGCAGGAGCGCTTGTTCGAGTCTTTGATCAGCCTGATTAATTCGGCCATTGACGAAAAATCACCATATACCGGCGGTCACTGCGAACGTGTGCCGATGTTGACCATGATGTTGGCGGAGGCGGTGGATAGAAATACGCTGGGGCCGCTCTCGCACTTCCAAATGAACGATGCAGATCGCTACGAGCTCAAAATTGCCGGGCTACTGCACGATTGCGGCAAGATCACCACACCCGTGCATGTGGTCGACAAGGCGACCAAATTGCAGACTTTGTTTGATCGCGTCGAGTTGCTCGATACGCGTTTCGAGGTGCTGCTACGCGATGCCGAAATAGCGCATCTCAAAGGCGAGATTGACGCCGACGAGAAGACGCGTCGTCAGCAATCGTTGATCGCAGATCGCGAAGCGGTACGTTTCAGCAATATTGGCAGCGAATTTATGCAGGATGCACAGCTCAAGCTCATGCAGGATTTAGCCCAACGCACTTGGCAGCCCTTGGGTGAGAGCCCGAGGCCGTTCTTATCTGCCGATGAACTGGAGAACCTGACCATCCGCAAGGGCACGCTCACGCGCGCCGAGCGCGACATCATCAACCACCACATCATCATGACCATCAAGATGCTGGAGGCGCTGCCATGGCCGAAACACTTGGTGCGCGTGCCCGAATATGCGGGTGGTCATCACGAGCGCATGGACGGGAAGGGCTACCCGCGCGGCTTGAAGCGCGAGGAAATGAGTGTCCAGGCGCGGATCATGGGCATCGCCGATATTTTTGAGGCGCTCACCGCGGGTGATCGGCCGTACAAGCTTGGAAAAACCTTATCCGAATCCATCCGTATCCTCGGATTGATGATGCAGGACAACCATATCGATTCCGATATTTTTGAGATATTCCTGCGGGAACGCGTGTACCTGCGTTACGCCAAACGCTTCTTGCCCCCTGCGCAAATCGACAGCATAGATTGGACCCATATCCCGGGCCTAAGCCCTGCGTTCCGTCAGGAATTGATCGAAGCGGATGCGCGGCGATAAGGGCGGCGTTTTGCGCCGCTTGCGTGCGCTATTTTCGATTGGGTGGTGAGGCACTGTGTTTCACGACGTCAGCCGTGCAGGAGCCCCTCACCACAAAAAGGGCATGGGCGGGGGAGCGAAGTGCGCCTCTCCGGCGGCCGCGAATAAAAACAGTTTTTGCAGGTCATGTTGACCGCGCAAGGGTCTGCTTGATACTGCGACCGAATGACAATCTTGCTGTCGAGTCGTGCTTGCGGCACAACGTGACTTAAGTTTTCCTACCGTCTGCTAGTCGCTCTCGCGACAGCGGCCTCAGCCGGCATTCAACCCAAAGAATCCGCGAATCCGAGCACCGATAGCATCGCTGGCAGG
>Ga0209181_10003836_pt1 | contig 22846 bp, 20 predicted proteins | sample MAT05_FD_187208 | JGI IMG/M metagenome (GOLD analysis project Ga0209181, IMG submission 187208) | Freshwater microbial communities from Lake Fryxell liftoff mats and glacier meltwater in Antarctica - MAT-05 (SPAdes) (version 2) | ecosystem: Environmental > Aquatic > Freshwater > Ice > Liftoff...
TTGAATTTACTGAAGCAAGAAAAAAGTATTAAAGTTGGAATAGAGATAAAACGTCAAGCAGCTGGTTGGGATAATGAATATCTGCTTAAGATTATAGGTGTCAAATCTTTTTCATGAAATTGCCCTGCCGTGAGCAATTAACGAATTTTTTTAAAATGACAGACTTTAGATCTCAGCTAGAAATGGCACAAGACTTAATACTAAGTGTATTACCTGACTTAATTTCACTACAGCAATTTGCCAAAGTGAAAAATGAACTAGATAGTAGCATTGGTCACTTTATTAAGTTTATAGAATCGGAGGATGGCAAAAGTCCGGAAAAACCAATTCTTTTTCAAGAAATGTTTGGTTTTTCTGATGACACTCTTTTGCTTGTGTATGATCTTGGGGTTTCGTTAATTGGGCGTGGTGAAATGAAAAACGCAATTATCATATTTACTTTTTTAACCACTCTTGCTCCTCATGTTTCAAGCTATTGGGTGGCTCTTGGAGTTTGCTTCCAAGAAACCAATCGTCATCAAGAAGGGATCATAGCCTTAAGCGCAGCAAAATTTTTAGAGCCAACGGATCCGGGCCCTTTATTTTATAATATCGAAAGCTATCTAGTTTTAAAGGAAACGGAGAAAGCAAATTTAGAGGTTGAGGAGTTAAAAAATGTCATTAAAGCCTTGAGCAGTCAAAGCCAGGAAGAATGGAGACACAAGATAAAAAGTTTGATGATTTCGTAGGATTTAATTATTAATTTTTAATGTAGGGGTGAAGTTATGGGAATGCATATTGGAGATAAAAATATTCAAGAGCCTCAAGTTGGTGCACTTGACTTAACCACAGCCACACCTCAAATCACAAAAGAGGATACAAAATTAGAAAAGCTTCACCCCAGGGATCAAGTAGCTGAAGCTCAAAATACTAAGCCTTCTATTTTAAATTCCGAAGCTGTTAAATTTGCACAAATGGCCTGTGGTTTTAGTATGATGGGCTTGGGGTTTATAGGAGCTGCTGTCTTATTTCCCATAACAATTCCAATGGGATTACTTGGGGCGGGTCTTGGGCTTGCCTTGGGAAAAGCAATTGGACGTGAGAAATCCGGAATGTTAGTAGGGAGTGCCATAGGAACTTTGCTATTTAGCGGACTTGCTTTTGCCGGTGCAAAATTGGTAGAAAATGCCCTTAAGCCAAACGATGGAAAAATTAAAGAACCTGTGGGCAAATCCCAACTTGAGTTGCCAAAATTAAGTACAAAAGAACTTAAGCAAAAAATTAATGATACTCAAGCAAATATGGAAAAACTTTCTGGCGATCCAAATGCAACTATTTATAAAAAACTTCAAAGTGAATTAGTAAATTTGAGTATGAAACTAGCTGAATCCCAATTTCAAGATCGCATTGATAGCTTTAGAAATATGTCAAAACAAGGAAATAATTCTGAAATTGAAATTCAAGAGAAGAAAATTCAACTTAGAGGTGAGTTAAAAGAAAATAAATTAGGTAAAGAGTTTGAAAATTCTGCTTTGGCTCAATTAAAAGAATTTGATGCTGATTTTGCAAAAGGTGAGATAACCAAAACAGAAAATCTTAATAAAGCTTTTACAATTATGATGGAAAAAAACGATATATCAATAAATTTTTTCCAATTTATTAAAGATCTACCAAAAAACTCTGAAATGAACGCTAAAATTCCGGATCCTACGGGTACGATTAATGAAATTAAAGAGCTTCAAAATAAAGCGATAAGAACGTTGGAAGATAAAAATATTGATGTTACTACAAGAACGGTAAGTATTTTTTCGGATCGAGGTCACTTGCGTAGTGATGCTCAATTTTTCATTTTGGATGATTTAAAGACAATACTATCAAATGAAAAAACATCTGAACAGAAAAAAGAAGTTAATTCTTCGATTGATATCATCAAAAGACATTTAACTCACCAGCTAGCCGAGGGAAAAGGGGTTTCTACAGAAGAAGAAGTGATAAAGGCTTACCAAACTATTAAAAATTTTGCAGCTGAAGCTGTAAATGCAGGGGCAAACTCGGATAATGTTTCAAATGATGTCAGCCCTAATGATGAGTTAGGGGCAGCAGTGAAAGCCGAAATAGATAGACTACTTAAGACTGAAGTTTCACAGCCAAACCCTGTTAATCTACCAAAAGCACCTTCATTTCAAGAACAACTAAGTGAGGTGAAAAGCAAATTAGCTAAATTGGTAATAGAAAAGCAAAGTTTAAAACTTCATATTATTGAACTTGAAAAAATAAATAGCCCAAATAAGGAAGAATTAAGTGACATAACTTTGAGCCGAGCAAATTTAATTAATCTAATTGATCAAGACCTCAAACTCAACTTGGATTTAATCGGCTTAAGTCGAAGAAACGAAACCACAAAGTATCTTAGTCGGTAATTCTTATGTACCTCAGACTTTAGAGCCAATTCAGTAATTCGAAAAGACGGTCTTTTGGATCTTTTTCAATTGCATTCAGAAAAATACAAAAAGTTAATACAAAGTCATTTAACGTTTTTATATTTTTTGAATTCTATTAAAAAATCTCTCAAAACTCCACTTTTTTCGAATTACCAAATTAGCTCTTTACACTTAACTACACATTTTAATTTTGCTAAATTTATTAAGCGCTTTTAGTTTTCGTTGGTTTAATAGTCATCTCTTCGCCCTCAGAAATCGTTTCTTTTTCAATCGTAACTTCAGTGACTGTATTGTCAGATGATATCTCATACACAAGCTCACGCATTGTTTTTTCCTAAATCATACGTAAAGCACGGGCTCCCTGTTTGCTCGAAGACTTCTTTGGTAATATCAGTCTGTCCGAATCCCTAAAACTGTTCATTATTGGTGTACTCCTTTTGGATTTTCAATACAGACCTTAGTATTTTTTTCAACATTTAAGTCTAATTGTAGGGTCTCCCGATTCCAGAGCATAAAGTTTCTATACATTTGTAGGGTCTCCGGCCACTTAGAGTTCAATAATATCTAGGATAACGATATTTCTGATATTACCTTCTAGAATATAGAACGTCATCGGGACTCTAAGTGTGACTTTTCAGGGCTCAATACCTAACCTGCATATACCATTCTCGAACGCTTCGAGAACAACCTCTCGATCATCCGCGCACGACTCGTACCCGTTGTGTTTTGTTAGAACTTCAACATATAGCCCTTTCATCTACGACTCTATACCGATTTTAATCGGTGCTTTCTCTCGGTTGTCATTATGTCATTTGCAACTGTAATATTTTACAGCCCTCGAATAATTTAAAAATGGTAAAATGACAATCCAGACCTTAAATGAAGTGCGTTATCTTCTAATTTAGATTTTCAAGACAACTGCCCTTATATTGATCAGTAAAAAATGGTGTTTATGAAAAGATCCTCGCTTTCAAGACTCCTGTCAGCATGCATTTTAAATTTTGTAAATATTGAGAAGTAGACAAAATAGATTGTAGTAAGGTTTGGATGGGTCAGGATCATTGAATATGTTACAAAAGGCGAAACAATAATTTTAAAGGTACTGAATGTTTTTTTAAGGTAGGAACCTTTTTTTGATAAGTATTTGCCAACACTACTAGGAACAAAAATATAGCGCTTATATTGATAAATCGCTTTGATCAAATCCAAGGAACGATGCGATAAATAAAGATTTACAACTCTAATAACATAAGGCGTTACACGAACCAGCATCAACTTGCAAAAATAAGGAGTGCCAACACATACAGTCAAACTAGAAAAAACCTTAAAGTAGGGGCTGTTAAATAGAGCTTTTGCTTTTTCAATTACTTTTCCTGTTGTTGATAATGCTTTTAGCGGGGGTAAATTTTTTATAAAAAAATCGTTAGTCGATTGTGGATTTTGATTTTTTAACTCACAATCAAGTGTCGTCTTGAATATATAACGTAATATATTTTCTTCGGCAGACAAATTAAAATAATCTCGCCAAAGACAAAGATGATTTCTCTTCAATATTTTTAAAGCGCATTTTTCGATAATTTCGGGGCGACAATAGGGTCTAAGATAAACCCAATCTTTAAGATTAGAAGCCCCGTCAAGAATTTTTTCTTGGGTCTCCTCATTGATCAACGACAAATCAAAGATATTTTTTAGTTCATCACATTTTGTATTGCTCGAAAAAAAAAATTTAAACTTATTTGAGTCTTTTTTCATGTTCACATCGACAAAATCAATGACCTTATTAAAACCATTGGATTGATATTTTGTAGAGTCATAATTATTCATAATATACTTTTTTTAGATGCCGGAATGAAGTAAAACGGCAAGTTAACAATTTAATTTTATACGGTCAAGTTTTTTGCTAACAGATTTGTTAACCTTATTTTGGTCTATTTCAACCATTTTGTATTTTTTTCTTTCTTTTTTTTTGATCTCTCAATAGATTCCATTTATAAGTGAAAAATAAATGGATAAGATGAATTCAAGTATCACAAAAACTATTGCATCGATTGGAGATTATGCCACATTAATTTTTGGGGTTTTATGGGTCATTCTAAAAAAACCTCCACAATGGACACTTATACGTGATCAGATGTATGAAATTGGTGTTTTATCACTACCTGTTGTTGCAATAACTGGTTTTTCAACAGGCATGGTTCTTGCAGCTCAAGCTTACTTTCAACTTTCTGATAAAGGACTTTCGAGTGCAACAGGCCTCATGGTAACAAAAGCTATGCTTGTAGAACTTGGGCCTGTTTTAACTGCTTTTATGGTAACTGGCCGTGTGGGCGCTGCAATGACAGCTCAACTTGGCACAATGAAAGTTACCGAGCAAATTGATGCTTTAAAATCGATGGCAGTGAACCCCTTACGTTATTTAATTGCACCAAGATTCATAGCCGGTACTATTACCCTACCCCTACTGACTGTATTTAGCTGTATTATGGGCATTATCGGGGGTTATGTCGTAGCTGTTTTTTATTACGGTATGAGTTCAAACAGTTTCATGGATCCTTTGCCAATTAATATTAAAATTTTCGACTTTTTTAGTGGAATGGCAAAAGCTTTAATTTTTGGAATTATCATCATTACAATTTCTTGCTATCGTGGAATGACAACTCATGGCGGCGCAGCAGGTGTTGGGCGTGCAACAACAAATAGCGTTGTGATCTGCTACTCTGTGATTTTAATAAGCAATTTTATCCTAACCGTAACTCTCAATAGTTCCTATCAATATATAGAAGACTTGATGACTCATTTTTTTAATTTTGTTGATTTTAGGTTTTAGACAATATGAGTGAAAAAACAAAAAAAATCGTCGTTCGAGATGTTTATAAAGCATACGGGAATGTCGAAGTATTAAAAGGTCTAAATTTAGATGTTTATGAAGGAGAAACACTTGTTATTCTTGGTAGGTCAGGAGTTGGAAAAAGTGTTCTTTTAAAGCAAATCATGGGTATTGAAAGACCAGACAAAGGCTATATAGAAGTCTCTGGAAAAAGAATTTCTGCTATGAATCAATCAGAAGTTTATAAATCGATTCTTGATATGGGAATGTTGTTCCAAGGTGCTGCTCTCTTTGATTCTATGACTGTTTTTGAAAATACGGCATTTCATTTAAGACAACATGGCGAACACTTGCCTGAAAAGGAGATAAAGAGCCGCGTCGAAAAAGCCCTTGAAATGGTCGGGCTAGAGGATACGGGAAATAAAATGCCCTCTGATTTATCTGGTGGTATGCGAAAAAGAGCAGGGCTTGCAAGATTAATTGTTTACAAGCCAACAATCATTTTATACGACGAACCAACCACAGGGCTTGATCCTATTACCGCTATGCAAATCAATGATTTAATGAATAAAACACAAAAAGAATTAAAATCTACAAGTATTGTAGTCACACATGATATAAGGTCTGCTATGACAGTTGGGGATCGCCTTGCTTTTCATTATAACGGAAAAATTATGCAAATTGCACCTAAAAAAGAGTTCCTAAACATTGACGATGATTTACTACATCAATTTTTCGAAAATGCCATTTTAAGTCAAGAATACATGGAGAATCAAAAAAATGATTGATCAAGCAAAAAATTTCATGATCGGCCTTTTCGTCATCGCTGCGGTTTCAATTGTTGTTTTTATTTTATTATTCTTGCATCCTTCAATTGGCGATGAAAAACTTGTTTTAAATGTACGTTTTGCAGATGTAGATAAAATTACTGTTGGTACGCGTGTAACATTTGCCGGTATGCCAATTGGTGAGGTAGTCGCTATTAAAGAAGTTGAAGAAGTAGAAGAAAACCGCATCGGTAAAGATGGAAAAGTTTATGTGTATGAGCTTAAGTTAAGAGTGGATTCTAGTATTAACGTCTTTAATACTGATGAAATTGCTACTAAGACATCTGGATTATTAGGAGAAAAATCTGTTGTAATTACTCCCCTTCCTGCAATACCTGGTAAAACTGAGCTTGTAAAAGTATATGAAATCCTCTATGCAAATGAGCAAGGCAGTGTTGAAGATGCTATTAAGGAAGTGAGATCACTTGGAAATAAACTTGAAATAGCTCTTGATTCCATCACAGAAACTTTTAATAGCTTGAACAAACAAAACCTTTTTGAAAAACTTGGAAGTACAGCGGATAATCTACAAAGCATAACAGCTGCTTTAAATAAACCAGAGCAGTGGTCAGAGACATTGGATAATTTTCATCTTCTTTCACAAAAAATTAATAACTCTTGGAAAAGTGTCGATCTTTCTTTAAAAAATTTGACAAAAGCGACCGCCAGTGCACGTGATTTTACAACTGATGGAGCAATTATTATTGCCGATGTGAAAAAAGGAAAGGGAACAATTGGTAGTCTTTTAAGAAAAGATGACTTGTATCTAAAAGCTAATGCTCTCTTTAACAAAGCAGATGTCACCTTAAACGATATCGGACATTATGGTTTACTATATCATACTGATAAAGGCTGGCAACGCTTAAGAGCAAGACGGATGAACCTTCTATACAAATTGCAAAGCCCTGAGGAATTCCGTAACTACTTTAATGATGAAGTCGATCAAATTTCTACTTCATTATCTCGCGTAAATTATGTTTTAGAGGATGCTAATGCTATGTGCCCTCCTTGCGGCCTAATGGAAAATTGTGATTTCACAAAAGTTTTTGCTGAATTATTATCCCGAGTTAAAGGTCTTGAAGAGTCGCTTAACATGTACAACCAGCAACTTGCTGATGAATCATGCAAGATAACAGAAATTAATACAGACTATAAGGATTAGAGACATGGAAAATATGCCTTACTCACAAATTCAAAAAGGGACTTTTTTGATTGCAACGCCAGATATTGAAAATGGAATTTTTTTTAGAAGCGTACTTTTGATCTGCGAGCATAACACAAACGGCTCTTTTGGGCTTGTGATCAACAAAAATATTGAACTTGATTTGCCAGAAGAAATTTTAAATATTGAGAATCTGGAAAATCCTCATGTTAGAATTCTTGCAGGAGGACCCATCCAGACAAACCAAATGATGTTGTTACATACATCTAATAAAATACTTAAACAAACTTTAAAAATATGTGAAAATGTTTATTTAGGTGGCGACCTTCAATTTCTACAAGAATCATTAACAGACAAATCAGGACCAGAAATTAATCTTTGCTTTGGTTATGCAGGTTGGGAAGCAACTCAATTAGAAAGGGAATTTTTGGATGGCCACTGGTTTATTTATCCTGCATCTTCAGAATTTATTTTTCATACACCAACAGAAAAGCTTTGGCAAACTCTTTTAAGAAAAATGGGTGGCAAATACGCTTCACTTTCGATGATTCCTGAAGATTTGTCACTTAATTAAAGTCTAATAAATAAGCTGGGAAAGTTTTTTTAAATAAATGTAAGTATAAAATCACTCTTTTCTTTTTATTTTTTTAATCAAAATTAAATCTTAAAGTATTTAAAAATAACATATTACAAAACTTATCTTTAGATAAACCCTCTTCCCATGGTCTTTAGAACTTTAATAATAAACACAATTAAATTATAATACTTAGGAAAACTATAGGAAAAGATCATGAATTTATCAACTTTAAATTTATCAATTGAACCGGTTGAGCCAGCTCACACAATAAAAAATTATCTAAAAATTGATTTGAACAAACAACATCCCTACATTTATATTGAAGACGGAAAACTAAAAGCAATATCTGTACAAAATTACCGCGAAAAAGATCAAAAAACCATTGATCAATTTGCATTATTTACTAAACTTATAGAAGAGCTTCGATTGCTAAAGAGTATAATTTCTATAGACTTAAAAAGAATAGGAGCTCAGGCCTTAAACACTTCATCTTCAGGTGATTCACGGAAAGAGGCATCTCAAAAAAATCCTGAAGATGAATTCCTCATTCATTCAATAAAGATCGGAAAAATAAGTGAAGAAGATCGTTTATTTTCTCGAACATTAAAAATGGTACTAGCAATCGCAAAAGAGTCTATTTTTACCTTAGCAAAAAGAAATCCCGCTATGGAAAAATTTTATAAAAATGATTTTATTAATGGTTTAGAATGCCACAGAGATTTATATTTTGCTGAAACCTATAACTGCCCCTTAAATATATCTTCATCTGTTATTCCTAACATTACTAATTCATTATCTTTACAAAACAGTATTTTCGTTACCGAAAACAGAATAAAAAAATTGAGTGATGATGCTATCTATCAATTGATACATTATTGGTTAAATTCAGATAAGAACTCAATTTTTGATTCAAAACTTTCTATAGAACCGCCTGAAGAATTAAAAAAATACACATTTACACTCTCCGATGAGGATCAGAAATTAATCCTTGATAATCAATTATTTAAATTCTCTACGGCAGCTAAAATCTATCAAGAATGTGTTATACGCAAATTGGTAAATCCATCTCAAGACACATTTTGTGAAGATATTGATCGCCATTTACCCTGCATTAAAATAAAAACCGAAAATTATAATATTTTCTATTATGTAAAAAAAGACGTTTCTAAAAAGTCAAACAAAAGTCAAAATGAGATCGACAACTACATAATTTTTTTTGAATCAACTTTAAATCAACTTTCAGCAAACTCTGATTTAATCAAAAAAATTATAGATAAATATAAGAATTACGCTAAAGAATCAGTAAAATCAAATCTAAATATAAGTGCAGCCTGTATAGACTTTATCGAACACCTTCAAAAAACGGATAAGGATGTTGAAGAATCAGAACTTTCAAAAAAACTTTACTATATACTTTGCACTTTAACACAACAAACATATGCGCTTCCAGCTGGATTCATTAAACCGATGCTAGGTAGCCTATCCGTAATATTTGAAAAGGGTGAAAATTCGCGATTCTTCGATTACGAGTTCATTAATGATAATGTTACTTTAACAGTTAGCATCAATGCCTCAACTAAAGAATGCGGCGGAGTTAATTTTCAGACCGTCAATACTTTAAAATCAAAAATTAGCAATCTTAAAAGTTGGTCTTCTGAAATTTCCATAAAAATCCAACCTCACAATAAAAATAAAGACGAGATAAGAAAAAGAATTATCAACCCTCTTGAGAATCTTGGGTTTAAAGTGATAGTTTAGGGGTTCATCGCTCACTAAATTCAACAAAAGCAGCTAAAAAGTTTAAATTTTTTGTAACTTCTTTTGATTTGAAATCAGTACTTTACCAAAAAGGTAATTTTCGATTATCTTTATGATCAAAACAACTAAACGGAGACTGTTCTCATGAAATATAAAGTATGTCAATATGTATTATTTATTGCCTTAAGTTTTCTCATGTGTGCTGATCTAAAAACAGAGGAAAATGAAATCGTGAAAGATAAAATCAAAACAGCGTTAATTCAAACTTCAATGGGTGATATTAAAATAGAGCTTTACCAAGATAAAGCTCCTATAAGCGTGAAAAATTTTGTTACTTATGCTGAAGAAAGGGCTTACGACGGGACCATATTTCATCGCGTAATCGATAATTTTATGATCCAAGGCGGTGGTTTTACGAAGGATTTCAAACAAAAAGAAACACACGCTCAAATCAAAAACGAAGCTGAAAATGGCTTGAAAAACGTGCGCGGTACTCTTGCGATGGCTCGTACATCAGTTGTTGATAGCGCAACAAACCAATTTTTCATTAACGTAACAGACAATTCATTCCTTGATTTTCGTGGTAAAAACCCGAACGAATATGGATATGCAGTTTTTGGAAAAGTGATCGATGGCATGGATGTAGTCGATAAAATGAAAAAAGTGAAAACAGACTCGATAGGACCACACCAAGATGTTCCAAAAGAGACTATTGAAATCCTTCAAGTTAAAATATTAAACTAAATATCAAAGAAAGAAATGTCTGAAAACCCCTCATTTGAACGTTTACTCGAAGAATTGAGACTTTATGCGCCACCAGAGAATATTTCATCTGGTGCGCATATTAAATCCTCTGCTGAATACCAAAAATTATATAAAGAATCCGTTGATCATTCGGATTCATTTTGGCTAGACCAAGCAAACTCTCTAGAATGGTTTAAAAAACCAACAATTGCCTGCCAATATAATTGGGACCTAAATGTTACTGATATTTCGCATACGTGGTTTAGAGATGGCGAAATTAATGTTTCAGTCAACTGCCTTGATCGTCACCTAAAAACAAGTAGACGAACAAAACCTGCAATCATTTGGCAGGGTGAGGAAGAAAATGAAACAAAAATTATTACCTATGAAGAGCTACATGGTCTCGTATCTAAATTTGCAAATGTATTAATTGCAAATGGCATTCAAAAGGGTGATAGGGTCTGCATTTATTTGCCTATGATCCCGGAGGCTACAATTGCTATGCTCGCCTGTGCAAGAATTGGGGCGATCCACTCTGTTGTTTTTGCGGGCTTTAGTGCAGAAGCTTTCAAAAATCGCATCCATGATTCTGAATGCAAATTATTGATTACTTGCAATATTTCTCTTCGGGGCGGAAAAAAAATTGCTTTAAAAGTAATTGCAGATGAAGCATTAGAAGGCGCTGAAATAATTGAAAAGGTAATTGTTGTAAAACGAGATGAGACTTTAGTTGAAATGAAACAAACAAGAGATGTTTGGTATCATGATGAAATGCAAAAAGCCTCTGATTGCAACGAAGCAATTTCACTTAATGCAGAAGATCCTTTATTTATTCTCTACACTTCAGGCTCAACAGCCAAACCAAAAGGTGTTGTTCATACGCAGGCAGGATACTTACTGCATACAGCTTTTACTCACAAAATGGTCTTTGATATTAAAGATGATGATATTTATTTTTGCACAGCAGATATCGGCTGGGTAACAGGGCATAGCTATTCGATATATGGCCCTCTTGCTAATGGCACAACGACAATCATGTTTGAGGGGATACCGACTTATCCTGATGCTGGACGTCTTTGGCATATCATCGATAAATTCAAGGTGACGATCCTTTATACAGCTCCGACTTTAATAAGAGCTTTAATACGTCTCGGTGATGAGTACCCGTTAAAATATAATCTTGATACGCTTCGTATTTTAGGCACTGTTGGAGAGCCTATTAACCCGGAAGCCTGGATCTGGTATTATCAAGTGATTGGAAAAGGAAAATGCCCAATTGTTGATACTTGGTGGCAAACAGAAACCGGCGGAATATTAATTACAGCGCTCCCTGGCTGTCACACAATTAAACCAGGCTCTGCATCAAAACCCTTTTTTGGCGTTGAACCTATTATTTTAAATGAAGATGGGTTTAAGGTAAGCGATACCGAAGGCGGCTATCTATGCATCCTTAAACCGTGGCCCGGCATTATGCGGACATTATGGAAAAATCACGATCTTTTTGTAACGACCTATTTCACAAAATTTCCAAATAAGTATTTTACAGGTGATGGATGCAGGGAAGATTTGGATCATGATTATTGGCTGCTTGGCCGTATTGATGATGTCATTAATGTTTCAGGACATCGAATAGGAACATCCGAAATTGAAAGCGCTCTTGTATCACATGAGACCGTTGCTGAATCTGCAGTTGTCCCAATTCCTAATGAAATTAAAGGTCAAGGGATCTATGCCTTTGTTACATTAATTCAAAATGTTAAAGAAACAGATGAATTAAAAACGTTATTAATCAATCATGTACGAAAAATGATAGGACCAATTGCCTCAATTGAAAAAATACATTTTGCAAGAGCTCTCCCTAAAACAAGATCTGGAAAAATTATGCGTCGCTTATTAAAAAAAATTGCCTTAAAGCAGACTGATGATCTTGGAGATATCAGCACTTTGGCAGACAGGGAAGTCATTCATGACTTATTAAACCATGACTAATAATGAGCAAAAATCAGACGACTATTACATGAGACAAGCTATTACTCTTGGTGAAAAAGCAAGGCTGATCTCACCTCCAAACCCTTGGGTTGGCGCTCTAATTGTCAAAAATGGCACAATCATCGGAAGAGGCTTTACAAGCGCACCTGGCGGTAACCATGCCGAAATTAACGCTCTGGAAGAGGCTTCCACCCAAGCTGAAAATGCGACTATTTATATAACATTAGAGCCCTGTAGTCATCATGGAAGAACGCCCCCTTGTGTCGATGCTTTGATTAAAGCTAAAATTGGAAGAGTTGTCATCGCATTAGAAGATTGCGACATTAAAGTTTGCGGTAATGGTATGAAAAAACTGCAGGAAGCAGGCATCTTATTTACGCTCGGTGTTTGTAAGTTAGAAGCTTTTAAGTCGTTAGAGCCCTATCTTCATCAACGATCAACAGCCAAACCCTACGTTGTAGCAAAGTCTGCAATCAGCGTTGATGGTAAGACAGCTGCAAAAGATGGTACTTCAAAATGGATTTCAAATGAACAAGCAAGACAAGATGCTCACTATTTGCGTCTTTACTCCCAGGCAATTTTAATAGGCTCAAGGACTGCCCTTAAAGACTCCCCTACCTTAAATGTCCGGGGGATTGAATTAGAAAACCCTATAAAGCAACCTTTAAGAGTCATATTTGATGCAAAAGGAATAGTCGCACCTATTGGTCCATTATTTGATTTATCAATTGCAAAGACTCTTATTTTTACATCTACTGAGTGCGACACTAAAACATTAGCAAGCTGGAAAGCTGCAGGTATTGATGTTGAAATCATTCAAACGACTGATGATGGTAAACTTGATATCAACGAAGCGTTACTATTTTTAGGTAAAATTGGCATTATCCAACTTCTTGTTGAAGGTGGCAGTACACTGCTTGGAAGGTTTTTAAAGATCAATGCTATCAACCGATTAATTTTGTATCTATCACCAAAAATTCTAGGTGATACAGGTGTCCCCTTATTTAAAAATTTTCCTGTAGATACAATCGAAAATGCTCCTCAACTAGAACTTTTAAACATTAATCAGCTAGGAAGCACTCTTAGAATTGACTACAAGGTAACTTAAAATGAAACAGATTATCCTAAAAAAAGGCAAAGAAAAAGCGATCCGAAACTCTCACCACTGGATATTTTCTGGCGCCGTTAAGATCTTACCAGACTTTACAGATGGCGATATCTTACAAGTATTTAGCGATACGGGCGATCTTTTAGGTTCCGGTTACTTTAACCGAAAAGCCAAAATATTAGGAAGAATGTTATGTTTTACAGATCAGCCTCCATTAGAAGCCATTAAAATAAATTTAGATCGAGCTATAAAGTGGCGTGAAACTCTTTTTAAAGACGGCCAAACAACCGGATATCGATTAATTAATGGGGAGGGCGATTGTCTGCCCGGCTTGATAGTCGATATTTATGGCAAAGTGCTTGTTATTCAAATTTCAACTCTTGGAATGAATCTTTTAAAACCTTTTGTAATCGATTATTTAAAACTTAAATTAGATGTCGTTTCAATTTATGAAAAATCAAATTTACCCTCCAGAAAGGAAGAAGGACTCAAAAGTGAAGAAGGGCTTCTTTTTGGAAAAGATGTCGATGAAGTTGAGATTTTAGAAAACGGTAATAAATTCATTGTCGGGATCAAAGAAGGTCAAAAAACAGGTTTTTTCTTCGATCATCGTGAGATGCGCGAAAAAATAAAAGCTTTAAGCTATGGTAAACGTGTTTTAAACTGTTTTTCTTATTCAGGCGGTTTTAGCATCTACGCTGCAAAAGGTTACGCCTCCCAAGTTGATTCTGTTGATATTTCTGAAAAAGCCATCGCTATGGCAAAACGAAATGCGTCTTTAAATGATTTAGACGAAAGCAGTTTAAACTTTTATGCTGACGATGTTTTTCAGTTTATTAGAGAGCAAGAGATGAACTATGATCTTATTATTTTAGACCCCCCTGCCTTTGCCAAAAAGCAAAAAGATATTATCCAAGCTTGCCGTGGATATAAGGACATTAACCGTGTCACCATGCAAAAAATGCCAACTAATTCACTTTTACTTACATGTTCTTGCTCATACCATGTCGATGAAAATCTCTTTCAAAAAGTGCTGTTTCAGGCAGCTCAAGAAGCTGGGCGTGTTGTAAAAATCATTGGCCACCACCAAATGGCTCCTGATCATCCGATCAATATTTTCCATCCGGAAAGTGATTATCTTAAAAGCTTTTTACTTCACATAGAATAAAAAAAAGATTTATAGCTTTGCAAACGAGGGGTGGCTATGATATAAATTCGCATAATAATTCTTAAAAGGAGTCGTTGATGTTACCTATCAGAAATTTACATTTCACCTCCCATAACTTTCTTAAATGTTCCAATAAACAGTCTAGCTACAATGCTAACACTTCAGAAGACTTGGCAAAGCAATTACCAATAGGATTTATAGGGGCTGGAAGAATGGCTCAAGCCCTAGCCGGAGGCTTTGTTGCAAAAGGATTAATGCCAGCAGATCAGATTATTTTTTATGATACGGATCAAAAAGCATGCGATAATTTCTCTAAACTAGTACCTGGATCTATATCCTCAAAACTAAGTTGCGATATTGTCAAACAAACAAATGTTATTTTTCTTGCAGTTAAGCCTCATAACATTATCGAAGTTGCAGACAGTTTGATCGGTAAAAATAAAGAAAACAAGTTATTTATTTCTATTCTTGCCGGAATCACACTTACAAACTTGTGCAATTACTTGCAAACAAAACGTATTATTCGTGTAATGCCAAATACCCCCTGTTTAATCGGAGAGGGCGCATCTGCATATGTCCTTGGAGTTGATGCGACAAATAAAGATGGTCATCTTGTAAAAATGCTGCTTGAAGCTGTTGGTATTGCTCTTCAAGTAAAAGAGAAAAATCTCGATGCAGTCACAGCTCTTTCAGGCTCTGGTCCAGCTTACGTTTATACATTCATTGAAGCTCTTACTGACGGAGGCGTCCTTGAGGGATTGAAAAGGGAAGTAGCTCAAGAACTCGCTATTCAGACGGTAATCGGGTCAGCTCTTCTTGTTCGGCAAACAAATCAGCATCCTGCAGTCTTAAAGGTGCAAGTGACAAGCCCTGGGGGTACTACAGCTGCTGCTATGCAAGTTATTGAGCGTGGAGGGTTTAAATCTACAATCATAGATGCTATACAAGCAGGTACAAGAAAATCAGAAGAGCTTGGTCGTTCATAAATTAACTATTAAAGGCAGATATATGGATTTTTTTTCGTCACATAAAATATTTTTTATATTAGGTTCACTTCTTGGGTTTTTAGCAGTAGCTTTTGGGGCCTTTGGAGCCCACGCTTTAAAAACAAGAATCAGCCATGACTCTCAAGCTATTTTTGAAATAGGTGCGCGTTACCAGATGTATCATGCGCTTCTTTTAATTGGAATTGCCATAATTTATGCTAGTTTTCCAACGAGCATGGTTCAAATAGCTGGCTGGTTGATTTTTTCAGGGACGCTTATTTTTTCAGGGAGTCTTTATATATTAGCACTAACTGCTATTTCTGCATGGGGAGCTGTTACACCAATTGGTGGCCTATTATTACTTGCGGGGTGGCTTTTATTGCTTATTGGTTTTTTAAGAACTTAAGTTTACTTACTTGCAAATTCCAAATTTTTAAAATTTTGCTAGTATTTTTGCAGAAGGGGAAAGTTAGAAAATTTCAAAAAAAGGGGGAAATTTAATGTTTTTCTCCCTATATCTTTTGAATTATCTGTTTAGCAGAACTTTTAAATTAAAGACGTTCGTTGTCTACTTTTTCGACTTTAACGCCACGTTTGTGATCTGTTTCGTCAATTCTTATTTCACCTAAATTGCGATTTAATTGCTGTAAGCTAGATAAAACAGCTTGTAAAACCGATGGATTTAAGGCAGATCCTGCTTGCACATTTAGCATTGTATCAATTAGTACTTGAATTTCAGCATGTTCAATCTTAGGATTTGTGGTAACATTAATATTTTTAAGCTCAACAAGCGCTTTTTCGGATTCGCCGAGAAGTTTTTTTAGTTTTTCGATTTTGATATCAGATATATTCCCATGATCCCGAAGTGCTTCTTTTTGAACCGTCATAATTTCTGAACTTGTATTTTGCAGAATAAGTTTGATCTGCGATAACTCTAATTTCCCCATATAACCCCCACTTTACTATAGACAAAATTGATAAAAAAAGAGATAATCCTCTACATTATGAATGCTAACAAAAAAATAAATCCAAATCAACGAAATAAACCTCGTCCATCTTCAAATCAAACTTCTTGGGAACCTGTAGAAAAATGGTACCGAGGAATTGTAGGGGAAGAGGGTCATTATTATCACCAGCATCTGATTATTCCTGGCCTTTTAAGGCTCATGAACTTAAAAGTTGATGATCGTCTCCTCGACCTTGGATGTGGCGATGGAATTTTAGGTCGGCATATTCCAGCTAAGATTCGCTATTTCGGGATCGATATAGCACCTTCTTTTGTAAAAGCTGCAAAAGCTCAAGATAAATCAGCTATCCATGATTACGCATCGGCTGATGTGACAAAATCACTTCCTATCAGCAACCAAACATTTACACATGCAACCATTGTTTTGGCTATTCAAAATATGGAATTTCCTGAGCAGGTTTTTAAAAATGCAGCCAAATACCTCGAAAAAGGTGCAAAATTGATGATTGTCATGAATCATCCATGCTTTCGAATACCAAGGCAATCTTCCTGGCAAATCGATGAGCCTAAAAGACTTCAATATCGCAGAATGGATCGCTATTACAATCCTATGCAGATTCCAATTCAGGCTCATCCAAGCCAAGGCGATGCATCTGCATCGACAATTTCATTTCACTACCCTATTTCAAAATATGTGAACTGGCTTAAAGGTGCTGGTTTTTATGTAGCTGATATGGAAGAGTGGTGTTCAAATAAGGTAAGTACTGGCGGTGCTGCTAAAATGGAAAACCGCAGCCGTGATGAATTTCCAATGTTTCTTACGATCATCGCTGAAAAGAAATAAAAGGAGTTAAAGTACTTAAAGGACTATTCCCTAAATATTACAAAATTTGTGTATTAGAAAGAATTTATTTCTCCTTTTTGTCCTTTAAATCTTTTTTCTTAAACTTCTGGTGTTGAGCTCACAATTAATTTCGAGCTTAAAATAGGTGTCTCGTATAAGAGAATAAACGCCTCTTTTATCATTTTTGCAAAAATAACAGAACCCATTTCAGATTTGGCTACTTCAAAAACCTTAATCACACTTAGCATCCGATTAAATCTATCCTGTAACATTAATCTTTCTCTTATCGTCACGGGTATTCCGTAAATCATTAAATTCAAGAATTCCATGTCACTTTCAGACAATTTTTCCTGATTTAATATTTTTAAGAATGAAAAAAATGTGGCGTTAGAGGCACCTGCAATATCAACACCATCCTTACAGCTGAAGCTAAATAGATCGGGTTTAACAAGATCAATCACTTTGAGCTCTAAAAAGAAATAGACAATTTCAATAAAGTCTTGTCTTTGCTCTCGTGACAATACATTTTTTGATTGAAAAAATAGGGAATGAACGGTATCAATAGCATTGGTGATAAATTCTTTTAAGCTTTTTTTGTACATTCCACTCGGGAAATAAAAACCTGCATTTTCATCGCTTAAATGATCTTTTAAATTTCTGATAAAGACTTCGGCATGGTTTTCTACATTATACGGGGAATCCTGATTATAAAATTCCGTATCTTTTGCAAGTGTGACAACAGTTAAATTCTTAGAAAATTCAGGTTGATGCTGTAATTCTTCTAAAGATTTAGCTCTTGCATGCTCTCGCCAAGATGTTCTATCCTGGTAATTAAACATCAAAAATTTACTATTTTTTTGGTTTGCGTTTAGAGCTCTTAAAAACCCTTTAAATTCATCCGCTAACTCAACTTTTTGAATATATTCCTGATAAACGGGGGCTGCCATTCGGATATTAGTCATCTGTAAATTCTCACAATACACATGATAAAGCTCTTTTGGTGTATTATGCTGAAAGAGCGGATCAAAATTTTTATAATTTCCGTTTTCGACCATCTCTAGAATTTTCTTTAAATGTCCGCTTGGGTGGCGTTTAATAAGTTTGCTCATCGCTGAATAATCGCAACCTAATCTATTCCAAAGCTGTTTTGATTGGATGGCCGCCTCTGAATGCTCAACTGACTGATCTTGAGCTGCTTCGTGGATGATGTTTTCAATAAATAATCCCAAATCCTGAATACCTGGTTTTGAAGTGTATAATGAATAACATAGTGCATGTAAAGTATCCATCACACAGCTATTAAAAACAGACGATTTTTGCTCGGGATATGCGACTAATCGTTGATACTCTCTTGTTTGAAGCGCTTGTCTTAAAAAGATTTGATAATCATAAAAGTATTCGGAGCATGATTTAATCGGTTGGTTGCGTAATAGGTTTTTCGTATTGGCTGCAAGCATCAGAGCAATAATTGCTTTGTTCATAATAAGAACTATCTCATTTTTTCTATGAGTTGCTGCTTCATGATAAAATCTACTGATGACAGGGTTTAGACTACTCAGCATATTTTTAGCTGAAATATGCAGACTTCGATCTAGGATCAAATAAACATCAGCAAAAGGATCGTCCATTCTACCGCCCTTAAAGTATGAGCCAAAGTCACAAACAAGCTTTATACTTCGGACAAGTCTTGGATTAAAAAACCTTGTACCATCTTCTTTTCTTATAAAAAATAATTCGTATTCAGAATCTTTCTTAACACCTTCAAGATCGATGAATACATGCTTTGTATGAATAACTTTTTGTTGTGGTAAATTAGAAGGTTGACTTTCTGTTGTGGGAAGTTGCCTTGCTGATATCCCGAGTATCCATTTACCAAGCATTCCCTCATCTATTTTTCGTGCAACTCTGTTAATATAAAATTCTTGGAGCTGCTTAAACTCTTTCAACTCATGGACACTCTTATCTTGCGCATGGTGAAATAGCCCTGTTAATGTATCAAGTTTTTTTGCAACTTCACCGACCAAAATCATGATGGTTTTAATTCTTTCATTTTTATTTTCATCAGTGATGTAGCTTGAATCATTCGTATATAAATTTTTTAAATGATTCAAAATTGTTTTAAATATTGTTTTCACAACAACAAGATTGACATCTCCACTTTCAGAATAAGGGGTGAAAACTCGCGACTCGTTAATTTCAGACTCTACCATGTTTAGGTGATGTGCATTTTCATAATCAAGGTCCAGATGCGCAATTGTCGACAGAGCATCAACTGCATCAATTAAAGTCATGGTCTGTGTGTTTTTTTCATTGTTAGCCATAGCAACCTCTTCAAGTTTTGTTTATTAGTATTTTGTCAATCAATCAACTAACTCTATAAATATATTATTACACTAATTCAATTAATAACGAACTTAATTATTTAATTAACTAAAATTATAAAGCTTGATTTTTATAGACCTTTAAGGTAAAGTGGGGTATGAATAAAATTTAGTTTAAATTACGAGATAAAAATGACTGAACAACTCACTGAAATTCTGCATATAATAGACGATTCGCTTTGGGCATATATTGCTTTACCCGGAATCATTCTTCTTGGATTCTATCTTTCATTGAAATCAAATTTTGTTCAGATCAGAAAATTACCTCATATTATTGGGACATTCATTAAGCTGACTAAAGTTCGCACTAATAAAAATGATCAGTCAGTGCACCCGCTAAAAGCCTTTTTTGCTTGCGTTGGAGGCTGTATTGGAATTGGAAATATTGTTGCTATTTGCACAGCCGTTCAAATTGGTGGCCCGGGAGCACTATTTTGGATCTGGATGACAGCCATAGCTGGATCTATTCTCAAATATTCAGAAGTATATCTTGGGATTCGCCACAGAACAGCAAGAAAAGATGGTGGCTATAATGGCGGGCCGATGTATTTTTTAAAAAAAATATTTAAAAGATCATCTATTCCAAATCTTGCAGCGTTTTTACTCTGTATCTACGGAATTGAAATTTATCAGTTTGGGATTGTCGCAACGACTATTCACCGTAGCTTCGATATTGATAAAATTTATGTAGTGGGCGCCCTTTTAACGTTAGTGATGGCTGCAAGCCTCGGGGGAGTTCGTTTGGTCGGGCATATTTCATCGATGCTAGTCCCCTTCTTTATTGTATGCTATCTTGGTATGGGTGGATGGGTTCTACTACAGAATCTTGATCAATTGCCGGAATTATTCACTGTTATTGTGAGCTCGGCATTTACAGGCCACGCAGCAGTCGGCGCTTTTGCAGGTAGCTCAATCCTACTTGGTGTGTCACAAGGGCTTAGAAGAGGTTGTTATTCGGGTGATATTGGTATTGGCTATGCTTCCATCATTCATAGCGAAAGCTGCGAAGTGATCCCGGAAAGACAAGCCTCTCTTGCCATTTTTGATATATTTATCGATACATTCATGATTTGTACAACATCTGTCTTGCTTGTGCTATTAACAGGCGTCTGGAAAGAGCCTATTGACGCATCTACCCTAATTCAAACCGCGCTTGGCCTCCACTTTCCTTACATGGAATTCTTTATGCCTCTTTTTCTATTTTTACTAGGCTATACAACAGTTATCGCCTATTTTTGTGCCGGCGTAAAGTGCGCTCAATATTTGAATGAAAAATATGGCAAAATTATTTATTACATCTTTGCAGCTCTTCTTTTTGGCTGTTTTTCTTTTGTCGATACCACTCACGCTCTGATGATGATGTCTATAACCGGCGCATCACTTCTTTGCATTAACCTGTACGGTATCTATCACTTACGACATGAAATTTCATTTTGTATTTATGAAGAGGATAAAAAGCTTGAAGTTATTTGTGATGATCAGGTATAACTTATAATTCATACTCAAAAATTCTTACGGAAGAGTGGCAGAGTGGCCGATTGCGTCTGTCTTGAAAACAGAAGTCCTGCGAGGGACCGTGGGTTCGAATCCTACCTCTTCCGTCCTTTTTCTCTCTTTATCGTTCATTTATATATCCTTTAGTATAAGGTAGTAATCTTGTCTGTAAACACTATCGGAACAATTTCTAATCATAGCGGTTCAGGTGAAGAACACCTACAACCAGAATTCACCCCTATTTGGAAGTTTAGTGGATGCTACCCGTTTAATTCATCATTCCTTCCTTTCGACCTTGCATTCAACTATCAGATAAAACTTCTTGATTTCAAAGATGATATTGTAGGCTTGATACTACCTTATTCACATGGTTTTGATGATAATTCGTTGATGGGACTGAACCCTCTTCTAAACTCAAATGTAAAATTTTTACACTTATTTAACTTAGGCGACACTGAAAAAAAAATTTCAAGGATTGTCGATGGGATAGCATTTACAGTTAGAATTCCTTTCAAAAAAAGAATGAGTCTTCACTATTTTTGTTAGAAACTTGAAATGTTTAGGATTAAGAAAATGCAAATAAAGAGGGTCGCTTGGGGTGGGGTGGCACGAATAGGTTATAAATCTAAGTCAATCCCTTGTGATATCCCAGAAAATTTTCTTCCCACTTATTCTTTTATAAAATCCTCTCTTTGTTCTTTGTTAAGCTCTCTGTGGTATTAAAAAAAGGTGTTTATTACTACCAAAGAGAGCTTAACAAAGAACAAAGAGAGGAGAAAACTTAAGATTTATCCCATTATTCTCTTGTGCTGATTCGGGGGGTAAAAATTTAGCGGCTTTTAGCAAAAATAAGCTATTCGTGCCACCCAACGCCTGGGGTACTGTTACCTGAATTCTTTATCCCTTTATTAAGCTAAAGATCCAACAGTTAAAACAGCAAGAGAGCCAAGTAAAACCCCTTTAAATACTTCCCTCCAATCGTTTATACTTCATGTAAGAGATATCATAAAAGCTAAAGGAAATAAGCCAATCAGCGGATTTTCAAGACCAATTCTAAATTTAGATGTAAAAACATACGGATCAAAAACATCAATTAAGTGAAGCTTAATGCCCATACTAAGAACGACGATTGCCCCAAAAAGATAAACATTTAGACTTTGGTTATAATAGACCCAAAGGTTAAAGAGGATAGCAATAACAGCTAGTCCAAGCCATGATATATGCCCTGCTATAAAACCGAAAAATAAACTTAAAAGAAAAAAGGAACCCCAAATTTTAAGTTCTTTTTTAAGCCATAAGCTAATAAACGATGCTGCTAAAAAAAAGCAATAAATGTTGGTAATGCCATCATAGTCCTTTGGTTAGTGAACAAAGTGTAATTTAAATAAGATCTTTCAGTCAACAGATGAATTAATCAAATTAGATGAATAAATAATCTTTACTAAAAACATACTTACCCAATCAGATCAGGGTCTTTTGATTAAAAATACTTTACACTGATTGCGCTATAGTGGACAATGGTTTCTCTAAAAATATGGAGGGACTATGGCTCGCAAAAAGACGAAAGAGTTTTACTCGGAATTTGATCAAATGA
>Ga0209181_10003837_pt1 | contig 22843 bp, 18 predicted proteins | sample MAT05_FD_187208 | JGI IMG/M metagenome (GOLD analysis project Ga0209181, IMG submission 187208) | Freshwater microbial communities from Lake Fryxell liftoff mats and glacier meltwater in Antarctica - MAT-05 (SPAdes) (version 2) | ecosystem: Environmental > Aquatic > Freshwater > Ice > Liftoff...
CCATAACGACCTCCCGGCGATAGTTCGCCGTGAGGTTAACCAGAGTACCATAAATGCGCAACGCGCAAATAACGTGCCGAACGGGATAGGGATAAACCCGGCGGCTCGCCGCCCACTCCACCAATACCCAAACCCACATTCACACTCATCATGCGATTCATTCTCCCTGCACTGCTCGTGTGCGCTTCGGCGTTCACTGCCCAAGCCGCACCGCCCGACCTCAAGGGGAAGACCCTGGAGGCGACATTCACTGAACTCCTCCCCGCGATTGGCAAACCCGATAACGCGGCCCAGCAACGCTGGCAGGACATCTGTTTCGCGCTGGGTGCCCCGGGCAACGAAAAGCTCCGCGTCGAAGCCTGCACTCTGATGGCGGCAAAGCTCGACGACAAGACCCCGAAGCCCGCACGCCTCTGGTTGCTCGCACAACTGCAACGCATCGGCAACGAAGAATCGGTTGAAGCCCTGGCCGCAGTGCTTGATGATCCGGACCACGAGGTCCGTGAAGCCGCGGTGCGTGCGCTGGCGAACAACGCCAGCCCCAAGGCCACTACGAAGCTCACCGACAGGCTTGCGAAACTGACGGGGCCGTCGCTCGACAAGGGGGGCACGAAGTTCAAGGTTGGTCTGTTGAACGCTCTCGGCCACCGGGGTGATGCCGCAGCTGTGGACCTCATCGCGAAGAACCTCACTATGGACAGTGGCATCGCTGAAGTCGCTGCGGCCCAAGCCCTCGGACGGATTCCGGGTGACGATGCACTCAAGGCGCTCACCGCTTCACGACCCATGGCGAGGGGCGCAGTTCGTGCGGCCGTCGCCGATTCGCTCATCACCCACGGCGACCGGTTGTTGAAGGCCGGGAAAACCGACGATGCCTCCGCCATCTACAAGCAACTCAACACAGCAGATGAAGCCAAGCCAGTCCGCCTCGCAGCACTTCGCGGCCAGATTCAAAGCAGTGGCGACAAGGCTGGCGAGATGATCCTCGGCATCCTCACAGGTGAAGACGCTGCGGCACGCGCGATCGCGGTTGGGCAGATCGAAAACCTCTCGGCCGGTGCCCTGAAGACGCTCGCCGCGAGCCTCGACAAACTCCCCGTGCCAAGTCGCGTGTCAGTCATCACCGCCATCGCGGCTCGTGGAGACAAGTCGCAACTTCCCCTTGCGCTAACGGCTGCGAAAGATGCCGACGCGAGCGTGAAGCGTGCGGGCGTGCTAGCTCTCGGTCGCCTCGGTGATGCGAGTGCGGTCGAACTGCTCCTCGATCTGATGGCGAGCAAGGAGGCGGTCGCGGGCGTTGCCACCGAGAGCCTTGCGGCCCTTCCCGCCGACGGCGTGAACGAAAAGTTGCTCACCGTTCTCGATGCGGAGAAGACACCCGCCCGAACCGTCGCGCTGATTGGCATTCTCGAACGCCGCAAGGCGACGGCTGCGGTCCCTGCGTTGCTCAAGGCCGCTGCCGGAACTGATGCTAGCGTTCGCACCGCCGCCTTCAACGGGCTGAAATCGCTCGCAACACCCGAACACCTCCCGGGCATGATTGCGGCGTTCCTCAAGACCGAAAAGGCGAAGGATCGCGAAGCGGCCGAGCAGGCCATCGTTGCGGTCGCACTCCAGATCGCGAACGCCGAGAAGAGAGCCGAGCCTGTCCTCGCGGCGATCAAGGACACTGCGAAAGAGCGTGTCACTGATCTGCTTCCGCTGCTGGGTCGCATTGGCGGCCCGGACGCCCGGAAGGTGATCCGCGAAGCTATCGCCAGCACCGACCCGGCGACGCACGACGCGGCAATCGTCGCCATTTGCAACTGGCCGGACGCGAGCGCCAACGAAGACTTGCTTGCTCTGGCCGAGAAGTCGAAGGTCGATGCCGAAAAGCTGCGGTCGCTTCAGGCGTTGATTCGCGTGAACACCGTGCTCGTCGATCGCACACCTGACGAACGCATCGCCGCTCTGGGGGTGATGAAGAAGGCGATGGAACTGGCGAGCCGCGATGATGAACGCCGTGCGATTCTGGAAGGGCTCGGCAACATCCGCCACATCGACACGCTGCACTTCGTTGTGCCGTATCTCGATCAACCGACGCTCGCTCAGGCGGCGTGCAAGGGGATCGTGGAGCTGGCCCACTCGAAGATGCTCCGCGAGCCGAACAAGGCCGAGTTTGCGAAGGTGCTGGATCGCGTGATCGCAACGACGAAGGACAAGGGACTGGCCGAACGTGCGAAGGGCTACAAGAACGCACCGTGAGTTCAGAACCATTTCTGGGGGTTCAGGTTTTTGCGAGCCGTGAGCATCATGATGCTCACGGCTCGCTGTTTGATTCGGCATCCCACATCTGCGACGAATCGCCACGACCGAACCCGTGTCCGCAGTTCATGATCCGAGCATCTGCCAGCGGGGTTGCCCTCAGGTTACTCCGGTCGCCGATGTTGTTGGCTCACCAAACTATTCCGATTCTCCACGACAGCGGACCCCCTCGGCTTGATTCGATCTGACGCCATGCCTAGAATTCTGCAGATTCAACGCCCATCATCACCCAGCGACAAGCAAACCGCCGAGGCTCTCCACCCTCGACAACCATCTTCAGGAAAACCGGACGTTCACCCGCCCAATTCCCTGTTCAGGTGGTGCCAACCGCACTCGGGTATATGATGAAGTGAAGAGGGCCGGTGATTGTCATCCGACCAATGAGCGTAGTTCTCCATCCCTTCCATCCCTAGCGGGGGGAGACAGCGTAGATGTACGAACGATTTACGGACCGGGCCCGAAAGGTCATGCAACTGGCTAACCAGGAGGCCCAGCGGTTCAACCACGAGTACATCGGTACCGAGCATATTCTTCTCGGACTGGTGAAAGAAGGCTCGGGGGTAGCCGCCAATGTCCTGAAAAACCTGGATATCGACCTCCGCAAGATCCGGCTTGAGGTCGAGAAGATTGTCCAGCACGGACCGGGAGGTGAGCAGGTCGTCATGGGCCGACTGCCGCACACCCCGCGGGCCAAAAAAGTCATCGACTATTCCGTGGAGGAAGCCCGGAACCTCAACCACAACTATGTCGGCACCGAGCATCTGCTCCTTGGCCTGCTGCGTGAGCAGGAAGGTGTCGCCGCCCAGGTTCTGATGAATCTGGGGCTAAAACTTGAAGATGTGCGTGAAGAAGTCCTGAACCTGTTGGGGCACAACATGCCGAACGAATCTGAATCCGGCGGTGGTGGCGGCGGTGGCGGCGGAGGAGGCGGAGGCGCTTCCGAACGCTCCTCCGGACGCAGCAAGAGCAAAACACCCGCTCTCGACAGCTTCGGCCGCGACCTCACCGAACTCGCCCGACAGGGCAAGCTCGATCCGGTCATTGGCCGCGCCAACGAGATCGAGCGGGTGATCCAGATTCTGTCGCGTCGGCAGAAGAACAACCCGGTTCTCCTCGGCGAAGCGGGCGTCGGCAAGACGGCCATCGTCGAAGGGCTCGCACAACTCGTCGTCGATCAGAACGTGCCGGAACTGCTGCGGGATCGCCGGATCGTTGTCCTCGACCTCGCGATGATGGTGGCCGGCACCAAGTATCGCGGTCAGTTCGAAGAACGCATCAAGGCGGTGATGAACGAAGTTCGTCGCGCCAAGAACGTGATGCTGTTCATTGACGAATTGCACACGCTTGTCGGTGCGGGCGGCGCGGAAGGGGCTATCGACGCCTCCAACGTGCTGAAACCTGCCCTGGCTCGTGGTGAAATCCAGTGCATCGGGGCCACGACACTCGACGAGTATCGCAAGTACATCGAGAAGGATCAGGCGCTTGCTCGCCGGTTCCAGTCGATCATCGTAAACCCGCCGAGCATGGCCGAGACGGTCGAGATCCTCAAGGGACTTCGCGACCGCTACGAATCGCACCACCGCGTGCAGATCACCGACGCGGCTCTGAAGTCGGCGGTCGAACTCTCGGAACGGTACATCACTGGGCACTGCTTGCCCGACAAGGCCATCGACGTCATCGACGAATCAGGCGCTCGGGTACGGCTCAAGGCCATGACGCGGCCACCGGATCTGAAGGCCATCGATGAGGACATCGACAAGCTGAACACGGAAAAAGAAGCTGCCGTGATGGAGCAGGATTTCGAGAAGGCCGCTCACCTTCGCGACAAGGCCGAGAAGCTCAAGAAGCAGAAGGACCAGCTCACCAAAGACTGGCGTGACAAGGCCAAGGAAACCGACGGCATCGTCGATGAGGAAGTCATCGCAGAGGTTGTCAGCAAGATGACCGGCGTGCCACTCAAGAAGGTGGGCGAGGACGAAACGAAGCGGCTCCTCAACATGGAAGCCGAGTTGCACGGTACCGTCATCAGCCAGAACGAGGCGATCAAGTCCATCGCACGGGCGGTTCGCAAGAGCCGATCGGGCATGAAGGACCCGAAGCGGCCAATCGGCAGCTTCATCTTCGCCGGGCCGACTGGCGTTGGTAAGACATTGCTCGCGAAGCAATTGGCGAAGTTCATGTTCGCCGACGAAAACAACATCGTGCAACTCGACATGTCGGAATACATGGAGAAGCACAATGTGAGCCGGCTCGTGGGTGCCCCGCCGGGATACATCGGCTACGAAGAGGGCGGCCAGCTCACCGAGAAGATTCGTCGCAAGCCGTACTCGGTCGTGCTACTCGACGAAATCGAGAAGGCTCACCCGGACGTCTGGAACATGCTGCTCCAGATCATGGAAGAAGGCCGACTGACCGACAACGTGGGACGGGTGATCGACTTCAAGAACACGATCATCATCATGACCACGAACATCGGGGCCGAGACGATCGTTGCCCAGGCCGAGATGGGGAACGTCTTCCGTGAAGGTCTGCCGAAGAACGCCGAGGTCACTTACCAGGAAATGCAGAAGAAGCTCCGTGCTCGCATGGAGAAGGAATTCCGCCCTGAGTTCTTGAACCGCCTCGACGAGATCATCGTGTTCCGATCGCTGACTGACGAGGATCTCAAGGCGATCGTGAACATGGAACTGGCCAAGGTTTCCAAGCGTATGAACGAGAAGGGGCTGAAGCTTGTCGTGAACGAGCAGGCCAAGGAGTTCCTCATCAAGAAGGGTTCGAGCCTGGAGTTCGGTGCACGACCGCTGCGTCGCTCCATCGAGCAACACCTCGAAGACATGCTCGCCGAGGAACTGCTCAAGGGCACGTTCCACGGTTCGGACACGATTACCGTGAAGGTGGTCGAGGTTGATGGTGAGCAGAAGCTCGGGTTTGACACGGCAAAAGCCGAGGAACCAGCACCCGCAGTAGCAGCGGCTGGCGCTCCGGCATAATCAGTAGCCCGACGTCCTGAAGAACCAAGAAGCCCACCGGAGAACTCCGGTGGGCTTCTTTCATTCCTTGGGGAGATTCAGTTCCAGCGTCTGTGGGGACTTATTCTCGATCGTGACAACCAGCCCAGATTTCGCCGCGTCGAAGTATTTCTCCGGGATGGCGGGCTTTCCAGAAGTGGGATCGTCCATCTTCGCTTCCGAGAGGTATGACGCAATGCGGACTTTATATTTCCCAGGCTTCACCCCATCGTCAGGGCGGAAGGTCGTGAGGGTGAAACTGCCATCACTTCCGATTTGCCCGGAGACCGTCTCGCCGGCCTCCTCGGGGATCAGAGTAACGTATCCGTTGCTGAGCGGTTTACCGGCGTACGTGATTGTTCCTTTGACCGTGGTGAACCCGCCCGAGCCGCCACACCCGATCATCAGCAACACACAGAAACAGGCAACGAACAGACTCAAACGGGGTATCATGGTTAATCCGTAGGGAAATAAACGAATTCTGACAGCAGATGGCTCTCCTCGAACTCACGGCACAGATGCGACGATCCCGTCGGCCTTGTCACCAAGGGCGCTGTAGGTGGTGAGCGGGATGTCCTGGCGGATGAACTGAACTGAGGCATCAGCCATCGCGAACATCGCGCCGCCCGTGTGGTAACTTGATGCACCGCAATTCGTCCACCAGGAACTCGGCTGTGCCGCGATGTTACGCGTCGAGCTGTTGATCCGCTGGCCCATGTAAAACACGGTGAAGTTGTTGCTGAATGAGCCTCCATACCCGCATTCCTCGGCATTCCTCTCGCCCATCATGATGGTGTTACTCGTTCCATCAGTGATGTGGGTCAACTTCACATTCGTGTAGGGCCGGTTGAAGATGCCAGGATGGTCGTTGCCGGATGAGATCGGAAGGTGCCACCGCAGCGTGGGTGCGCCGATCCCCGCGGCATTGTCGGGTTCGGTGGCACAGTAGCAGTTGGAACATCCACAGTCGGGTGAGGGATCGTCTGGGAGGATGGTGCCAGCGCAGAGAGGATAATAAAGCCCTTGCTGCTTCCCTGACCACTCAGCGAAGTTGCTACCGTTCTTCATGGTCAGCAAGTTGGCGTGCGGGTTCGACGGACAAGTCAGGAATGCGAACGATTTGTTCTCGAAGAGCGCTTTGTTCGTGCCTGCATCGTTGGCGATCGAGAAGTTGATTTGTGAGTGAAGTGCCCCTTGCTCGATGTAGGGCAACACCAGTTCAACCCAGGTATGTTTATTTCCCGAAGCGTGTCGGTAGTAGCTCGTGTAAGGGAACTGACCCTGCGCGTCATGGTAATTGTGCAGCGACAGGGCAAGCTGTTTCAGATTGTTGCTACACTTCATGCGGGCCGCAGCTTCTCGCACCTTCTGCACCGCAGGAAGCAGCAGGCCAATCAAGATTGCGATAATAGCGATCACAACCAACAACTCAATCAGTGTGAAACCAGTACGGGATCGGGCTCCGTTGTACATGGGCGGTTCTCGTGGTAGGAGTGCCTATCGCTTGTCCAGAACTCTGCTCGAGCAGCACCGGTTCGCATTGGATTGGACAATAACCGAACGGACATCCTTGAGTTATACCCTGTGATGGCACCTGAAGAATACTCGAAAGTTCTCACGGTACGACGGTTCGAGGCACGTCGAAGTTGCTCGTGGTTTCCTGCTTTGCGAATTCCAGTGTCGTGTGGAACGGAGGAAATAGCGGCTTCCCATCGACGAGGTCCTCTCCGCTTTCGGTGGTCGCAATCCCATCGAACGCGATGATCTTCACCTTGTATGGACCACCAACTATGCCTTTCCCCGGCGGTGTGCTGTACGCTCCATCGTGAATCTCGCAACCACCGCCAGGTCCCGAATTCCCCTTATCAAAATCAGGCTCGAACGTGATGAACCCTCGCTTCACCGGCTTATTGTCGTAAGTCACGTTGCCAGAAACGCGATAGTTTTTGGGACCGCTGTCCTTGCACCCAAACCCGGCTGCAAACACGAACGCGGCGAGCGCGACAGTAGCTGCCCGTCGAGGACGGCGCTTGATCATTGGTTGAACCCCCCGACTGGCAATCCATCCGCTCGCCGGGCCATTTGCCGATAGGTGTTGAGGTCAATGGTCTCGCGGACAAAGTGGACAGAACCATCTGCGAGCGCGAAGTGGCACCCGCCGAAGTGATAACTGCTGAACCCACGAGTGTCGTGGATCCCCTGATTCGGGTACAGGTTGATCTGATCCTGCGCCCCGGCCACATTCCGGGGATACGAGCAGGAGTCTTGCTTGGCACTCGCTCCCCACGCAGCGCCGCCATACCGCGATTCCCCGACCAGAAACACGTTGCTCGTGCCGTCTGTCGCATCCAGCAGCTTGTGTTTCGACCCTGCGTAGAGCAATCCACTGACGTAACTTCCCCGCTCGTTCGCCGGGCTGCAACTGCTATTTCCACAGTCCGGAGCTGCACCGCCGCCCTGAACGCCGAAGTAGCTACTGTACAGCGGGTTTGCCGCAAGGCGTCGGTCACTCGCGCACATGTAGACGCTCAATGGGACGACTTTTGTGCTGTTTGGTGGGGTCATCTGGTTGCTGACCTCCTGAAACGGCACGGTAAAGTTGAACGAGTTGTACAAGCTCGATTGCTCGAGATATGGCAGGATCTGGACCGTCCAGGGTTCCTTCTGCACTCCTCCGGTACGGCACCACGATGTGTTCGCCGATGTTCCGGGGTTGTTCGAGACAAACCCTGAAGGCAACGACCCTTTGGCATCGTGAAAGCTGTGCATCGCAATCCCGATCTGTTTCAGGTTATTGCTACATTTCAGTCGAGCGGCGGCTTCTCGCACCTTCTGCACAGCGGGGAGAAGCAGCCCGATCAGGATGGCGATAATGGCGATTACCACAAGTAACTCAATCAGCGTGAATCCGCGTCGGATGTGTGGAGATGACATCGTGACGACTCCCGCGAAGGAAAGAAATGGAAGTGTGAGATCAATTCATCTCGAAGAGAAATAGCTCGTTGTCACCGGGCTTGACGGTTGCAGTAAACCCACTCGTCTTGTGGTCGTGATACTTCTTCGGAATGTTGGGATACTTGTCGGGATCAACGGTGACCGGTGCCACCATCTCCATCGACGGCTTGTTCCCACGAGGCGGTTGGATGGCCACTTGGTAAGTGCCGGTTGGCAACCCGTGCCCCTTGGCGACCTGGAATGCGAAGTTCCCCTCCGCGTCGAGGTCACTCACGTAGGCCACGCCCTGAGAATCGTCCGTGAACAGCACGGACCCTTCGGGCACGACCGCGCCTTTGAAGGTCACTTTCCCCCGTGCCACACCAAGCGGTTGCTCAGAGTTGCACCCGCACAGAATGAATGCGCACGCGATGAACAGGCCAAATCGAGTCATGGCTTGCCGACCTCTGAAAACTGGACTGGACCGAGGGTTAGTGCAAGTCCCCCTAAGCTGGGGGACAAACGAGAAGTCTTGGTTTGTTGCTGGACTCTGTGAACCCGCTCTTCCGGTCGCGAAGGTGAACCGGGGTCACAGACCCCGACTACAAAGATGCTCCCCTATTTCTGGGGAACTATACTCAGTAATCAGCGATGACCAGACCGTCGTCGCGGTCTGCCAGTCGCTTGAGAGTCGTGATATCAATGCTGTCCCGAATGAAGCGGACTGAGCCGTCGGCGAGCGCAACGTTGATACCACCGATGTGAGCCGACTGGAGGGGGCTATTCGCTCCGCAGTTGCCCCCGGAGTTCGCGAGGGAGGCATCCTTGCTGATCCGATGCCGCACCGTCGTCAGGTTGAAGATTCGTGGGTCGCTCGGGTAGGAATTGGGAAAGCTCATTGTGAACCCGTGGCGGCAGGAACTCCTGCAATCTGCCTTGGTGCCATCGGCCAGAGTACACTGGTCAGACTGCTCCCCTACCACGATGGTGTTCGATGTGCCATCGGTGATGTCCGTCAGGCCAATCGGCTTCTTGGGAATGAGCGCGCCGCCAGCGGAGACCATCCCCGCGCCGTAGGTCGCGCTGGTAAACGTGGTGGAGTGATCGATGCTGCCGGAGATACCAGCGTAGTCTGCAACGAAGATCTTGAGACCAGTTGAGTCCACTGCGTGCGGCGGGAACGGGCTGGATGGGCACTTCCCCATGGGAATGATGTACCCGTCGATGACCGTTTTGTTGTGGCCGTTGGCTTCACTAAAACTGGGGTGTTTCCACCAACCTGTGGACCGGTACTGGGTACCGCTTTCCTTGCCGGTTTTGTCGAACTTGTCGTAGAAGGCACCTTGTTCCAGGAACGCGAGCGTGGGAATCCACCACGAGTGGCCGTACATATCTGAGCTTGGGCAGCCAATGCCACCGGGAGGAAGTTTTCCTCGGGAATCTGCGTGGGCGTGAAGGGCAATTCCGATTTGTTTCAGGTTGTTACTGCACTTGATGCGAGCGGCCGCTTCTCGCACCTTCTGGACTGCCGGTAGCAACAGTCCGATCAAGATTGCAATAATGGCGATTACGACCAGCAATTCAATGAGCGTAAAGCCGTGGCGGGATCGGAGAGGCTTAGCCACAAGGCACCTTGAGGATGGATGACCGTTCGGATTGAGTTGAAGATGAACCGTGCATTAACGATCTGCAGGACGATGTAAGTATAAACTGAGTCGAGCGATGTGCTACCTGGCTGGTGCGGAATCTGGGTCTTCTTCGGCAGTGTTTATTCTTTAAGCTCAATTGTAATCACGTGAGGCATGAATATGGCAAGCGGCAACCCAGAAAGCAGAACGGCCGGGTTGCCCCGGCCGTCTACTTTCGCGAATTCTCCGTTGTATCAGACAATCAAGCTGGTGAACGGTTTCGGCTTCTCCACGATCGTAATCGGGCGAGCGGTCGCGGTCTCGTTCTTCTTCGTGTGGTCGATCCCCATGAGTTCGCAGACGGTCGCGAGGTAGTCTTGAGCGTTCGTGGGTCGCTCAACGACACTGGCCCCTTCCTTGTCGGTTTTTCCGACAACCGTGCCACCCTTGATGCCTCCGCCCCACATCGCGAGGCTCCAGGCTCGGGGGTAGTGATCGCGGCCAGGGTTCGCACCGCGAGCGTTGATGTTCGGCGTCCGGCCGAAGTCGCCCATCCAAACCACCAGAGTCGTTTCGAGCAAGCCCCGGTCCTTGAGGTCCGTTACCAGAGCGCCTATCGCTGAGTCAATCTGTTCGGACAGGCTCTTCACTCGCTTGAAATTGTCCTGGTGGGTATCCCAACCGCCCAGGCTCGCTTCCACAAATGGCACTCCAACCTCGACCAAACGGCGAGCCATCAGAACGCTCTCGGCAAAGCGACCAGTGCCGTACTTGCTGCGATTGGCAGCCGGTTCCGCTGCCAGATCGAACGCCTTCGCTTCCTTGGATTGCATCAGCTTGACGGCCCGTTCGTAGGTCGTCTTGTGGTCGATGATCGAGTCCGCCTGATACTCGCGCTGGAAGGCTTTCTCCATCTTTTCGAGCAGACCAATGCGGCTATCGAACTGTGTGGCGCTGGCTGCCGCCTTGAGATCCTCAACGCCACGATTGGGATCGGTGATGAGCAGTGGTTGGTGTTTCGGCCCGAGGAAGCCAGAGCCAAAGCTGCGTCCGCCGATGGAGACGAAGTTCGGCATCGAGCTATCGGGTGAGCCAAGTTCCTTCGATGCGATCGCCCCGATCGACGGGTATACAAGACCGCCCTGCCCTTCACGGTAGCCGGTGTGACCGTAGTATTTCGCACGGGCGTGGGCACCTTCGGGCGTGCTCATACCGCGAACGATGACGCCGTGGTTCATAATGCCAGCGATCTTCGGCAGGTGCTCGCTGATCTCGATGCCAGGGGCGCTCGTCTTGATGGGCTTGAATTCGCCGGCCCCCTTGCTGTCGGGCTTCAGATCGAAGGTGTCTTTGTGGCTAGCTCCGCCGTCCATCCACAGGAGGATGCAAGACTTGGCCGGCGGTCGGCCGGCAGCTGCGGCGGCCTTGGCCATTACGGGGAGCCAACCGGAGAGAGTTGGTGCGAACACCCCGGCAGCAGATAACTTCAGAAAGTCGCGGCGGGTCTTCTCGTTCAGGCGCGAGGAAAACATGGCAGGCTCGTTGTTGGAGGTGTGCTGAGTTTGAGGAATGATTGCGACGCCCACCCGCGCTGGCGGGTGGGCCAAGTTGATTAGCGAACCAGCGTAAACTCGCTGCTGTTGAGCGTGGCCCAGAGGATGTCGCCGTAGGCGGTCATCGCCGTGCCGGTCTTCGAGACATACTCGGTCAGCATCTTCATCTCATCCGCAGTCGGCCGACGGGACAGAGTGGTGAGGTAAATCCGCTCGATCGCTTCTTCAGGCTTGGTGCTGCTGCCGACCACCGCACGAACCGCGTTCGGATTGTTCGCGATCTGCGAGTTCATCAGCCGTAGCGCCTGCGGGATACCGGCTTCGTAATCGACCGGGTTGGCACTGTCTGCACCAGCCAGGAAGAACGTGACAAACTGTGCTCGTGCGCCTGCCGGTGCACCCTTGCCAGCCTTCGCCGGTCGTTCAGTTCCAGCTTTGCCAAGACCGGTGACCTGGGTGAGCGAATCGAACAACTGCTCGGGGGACATGGCCTTCATGGTCATGTGAGAGAAGCGATACTTATCGTTCTTGTTGTCGGAAAAAGGGCGACTCGTACGCTGGTACGCTTCGCTCATGCAGATGGCTTTGATCAGGTACTTGAGATCGAAGTCGCCAGCGGTTCCCAGATGATGGGCAAGCATCGCAAGCAGTTCGGGGTGGCTGGCGGGGTTCTCTTCGAGCATGTCGTCGATCGGGTTGACGAATCCACGGCCGAACAGGTGTGCCCACGTTCGGTTCACGATCGCCTTGGAGAAATACGGGTTCTCGGCGGAAGTAAGCCACTTCGCGAGCACCGGGCGATAGGGGTCCTTCTCGCTGACCTTGGGTTCAGGACCACCCAGGAACTTCGCTGCGACAGTCTTGGCTGATTCCGGGAAGAAATCCTTGCCTCTGGCCTTCGTGTTGCCCTCGTTAACGCCGATCTTCGTGTTGTCGCCGCCTTTGTTAGCGTTCTTCGGATTGTCGATCTTCACCTTCGAGTAGAAGGTTGCCATGCCCCAGTATTCGGTCTGTTTCCAGCTCGTAAACGGGTGGTTATGGCACTGGGCACACTGAAGCTGAATCCCCATGAAGTGCTGTGCGGTCGTGTCAGTTAGCTTGTCCACGGAGCGGTTTGCCAGGAAGTACGTTGTGGCAGGATTTGCTTCGACGCTGCCTTCCGCGGTGACGAGAGCCGTGACGAGGTCATCCCACGGCATGTTTTTGTTGAACTGCTCCTCGAACCACTTGTGCATTGGCTCCTTGAGCACGAACCGGTTGGCGGAATCGACCGGGAACAGTTTAGCTGTCCAGATATCGGCCATGCGGCGACCGTAGCGAGGGTCGGCGAGGAGTTCATCGAGCAACTTCGTTCGCTTGTCGCTGTCCTTGCTGTCGAGGAACTCGCGGGTTTTGTCGGCTGAAGGGATCGTGCCGGCGATATCCAGGTAAGCGCGACGAAGGAATTCGTCGTCGGTGCAACGTGGCGACGGAGCGATTTTCTCTTCGACCAGTTCGCGGCTGATTTCGGCGTCGATGAGTTTGGCCAAAGCAGCTGGGTTCTTGGGGATCGCAGGGTAGCCGGCAACCTTGGCTTTTGCCTGGTCAGCCGCCGCGTTGTCCTGGAGTTGCTTGAGGTACTTCGCAACTTCCCCATCAAAGAGATTGAAAGCGTTAGGGGCGGCGTCAGGAGTTTTCTTGAGGAACTTCTCGAGCCGCTTGAGCTTCTTTTCCTTGGCGGTTTGGGCCTCAGCAGGATTCACGTCTCCGAGTAGAACTGCGAGTCCCGTAGTAAGAAGGAACAGTGCCAGGGGTCGGTACAGCATCTCGATAACCCTCATGGATGAAATCATGTTGGTCGGGGACAGACTCGCTCACCGCGACCCGATACTCATCCAACCCAACCGACCAGGTCAGGTTCCGAAAGAAATCTCAATGACTGCGGTCCAGGAGTTGTGGTGAAATGCTCGGATGCAATCTGGGAAATGGGGCTTTCCCACCATTCGTGGGCATGTGTTGAGTTGTTTTGGTTCGGGCGCAATGCACACCCTACGTCCGAATCAATCGATTTACGCCCGAACCAAACAATTCAGAACTGAACCAAATACCCCTCAGAGGTTGGCAGGCAAGAATGCCTGCACCAACGATACCAAGCATCCACAACAATGACGGAACCAGAAATGGTGAACAACCGCACGAAACGAAGCAACCCGGCCGCATTTTGCGCCGGGTTGCTTCAGTCACATTGTAACGAGATCTCGCTTACTTTCGGCGGCGGCGAACCAAGCGGGCACCGCCAACGAGCGGCAGACCGATCCCAAGCAGAGCCAGGGTGGCAGGTTCGGGTACCTGCGGAGGTGGCCCGACCTCACCCGTTGGGGCGAATGTATCAGTCAGGTTCTTGTCGATCGAGCCATCGCTTGCTCGTGGGTTGATTGCCGTGAAGTTGGTTGAAACCTGAGCTTGGAACAACGAAGTCGCCACGAAATTCCCGAGGCCCAACTGACCCGTGAGCGTTGGTCCGTTGTACGTCCAGGTGAGATTTTCAATGGCCGGGTTATCAGTCGGGGAGAGTCCCGCTGGGGTCTGACCCGTCAGGGCGGTTGAGAAAGACCAGTTCGCTGCAGAAGCAGCATCAAGTCCGGGTGCAGCAGCGGTGACCTTGCCCGTTCCGTTTTGGTAGCCTGCAAAATCGTAGACCGTGAAGTAATCACCAGACTGGAGCTTCATGTCCGTGGGCAGCGTGACAGAGTAGGTCCAGCGGAAGTTACCCGCTTCGGGTTGCACGGTCACAGACACGGGAATCAGACCCGCACGCACCGGAGCGTTCATGGCCAGTGCAACAACCCCGACAGCAAACAGACTCATAATCCAGGTTCGACGAAGCATTCGATCATCCTCCTTGAAAAGCGACTCTGGGCGTTTCCTTGGCCCTTTACCCGAATTGCCGCGTCTCCCTCCGTCGGCAGCAATCCGTCTGGCCAGTTTCGAGACACCGGTGTAGACCGATGTGATTTTGCTGTCAATCGCGATTTCCAGGAAGGAATTCGCGTCCATCCACGACACGCAACCCCTGTGACGCCGTCGCCACCTCAATGGGTTGAGGACAACTCGTAGTTACGAGTTCTTTCGACCTCGAATCAATGCGGCCAGGGGAAGCCCGAGGCCCGCGAGAAGCAACGTAGCTGGTTCCGGTACAGCAGGTGGCGGTGCGGTCGGAACGGGTACATCTGTCGTGGTCAGGTTGCTATCTGTGCTTCCGGTTGAACTTCCCGTACTCGACGTGAATGCTGATTCTGTTGAGTCGGGATATTGCGATACGGCCCAAAAGTTTCCAAGCCCAACTGAGGCGTTGATGTTGATAACGGGGCCGTTGTACGTCCAGGTCAAGTTGGCAGTAGCTGGGTTATCAACGGGGCCAACGCCAGCGGGAGTAGGTCCGTGGTTGAGCGACGAAAACGCCCAGTCACCCGAGTAGATTGAGCCATTGGCGACGGCAGATCCCGGGACAAACCCATCGAAGTCGTAGATGGTGAAATAGTCGCCCGGACGGAGCACGGAGTCCGACGGCAGAGTAACCGCATAGGTGAAGCGGTACATGCCGGATTCGGGAGTGACCGATACCTGCACAGGGATCAGTCCTGCCTCGGCCTGTCCTGGGCCAACCGCCAAGGCGAGCATCACCAGCACTGTTGAGAGCCATTTGTGATTCATCACGGTTCCTCCTGGAGCGTCCGCGAACTGTAACGGCTTTAGCCAATCCGTCGCGGGCTGAGGGAATACCCGGGATAATTCAGGGGGTCAAGCCGGGTTAGAGCGGTCCTGGCAGACCTGGAAACTGCTCAGAATTCAACCAGGAGGTGCGGGGGGATCAATAGGCGGAGGGGGAATTTCTGCCGACAGGGGACTGTTCTGACCGCTCACGCTGCCAACACCCTCATCCGCTGGGGGAGTGTGAGCCGTTCCATTTGCCGATGCTTTAGGGGCAACGGGAATGATGATCGGCTTGATCTCGCCGGTACTCATATCGAGAACAATGCAGGTCTTTGGGTTCGCCCTGAACAGAGCGCCCGGATTGGCCACGACGGTTTTACCGGTCCGATGCTGTTCGCGGACGTGGGTGTGGCCATAGAAGACGTAATCGAAGAAGTCGGCGTTCTCCAGTTGGCGAAGTTGATGTCGTTCGTGGCTATGGACCCACGCGAGCCGCTTACCCGCGAGTTCCAACGCGCCGAAGGATTCGTAGTGTGTTCCGCCAATCTCTTTGATCGCGGCCGCCAGTTTCGCTTTTTCCTTGTCCCAGTTCCCGAAGACGAAATGCGTGGGGACCGGTTTGAAGACCCGCACGGTGTCGGGAGACTCAATATCCCCGCAGTGGAGGATCAATTCGACGTGTTGCTCCATCAAGAGGCGCACGGCTTCCGCCACCGCCTCCTGGCGATCGTGGGTGTCGCTTACGACCCCGATCCGCATATGGTGCCCGCCCTTGCCCGTGGAGGGAATGTTTTCCGCCAGTTCTCACTCTAACAAACCATCCCTTGCGCGGGGAGCGCGGTTTACCACATCCGCATATCCTATTCGCCAGTTTCAGAGCAGAAGTTGGTGGAGTACCCGACTTCGACGCTCGCTGAGACGCCATCAGCCACGCTCACGTCGTGAAAAACTCCCCTCGACAAGTGACCCCACCGCCTCATACACTTCCAACCCTGACGTTCAGACCGGTTCGGGAAAGGATTCCCGTGCGACTTGTCCATTTGACCGCGAGCACGTTCTTCGGCGGCCCCGAGCGGCAGATGCTCGGACTCGCGCAAGCGATGCCTGGCCACGTTCATACTACCTTCACCAGCTTTTCCGAAGGTGGTCGCTCCTCCGCGTTTCTCGACAAGATTCAATCCAGCGGATTTGCCACAGTTCCACTCCAGTCCGACTTTCCGCATGCCATTTCCGTTGTCCGCGAACTCACAGACGTGATTCGTGTCACAAAGTGCGATGCCTTGCTCTGTCACGGCTACAAGGCACATATCCTTGGTCGGCTGGCGGCTCATCGTGTTGGCATCCCCGCGGTTGCTGTGTCTCGCGGATGGACGGGTGAAACCCGCAAAGTGAAGGCTTACGAGTGGCTCGACCGCCGGCACTTGCGCTTTATGGATCACGTGGTCTGCGTGTCCGAGGGGCAGGCCGTGAAGGTTCGGCGGTGGTGCGGGGTGCGAAATTCGCGGATGAGTGTGATCCGCAACAGTGCTCGACTCGCGGCATTTGAGAACCCCGATCCCGCAGCACGCGCCCGGCTGCTGGGCTTCTTCCCCAGTGACAATCGGGTGTCACAGGTCGTTCTCGCAGCCGGGCGTCTCAGCCCCGAGAAAGGGTTCGGGGTATTCGTTCAGGCAGCAGCGACGATCTGCAAGGAGCACCCTGGCGCAGCGATCGTTTTGTTTGGCGAGGGAGTTCTGCGATCAGAACTTGAAGCGCAAGTGCGCGAGCAAGGACTCACCGGCCGATTTGTGATACCTGGTTTTCGCACCGATCTCGATTCCCTCATCGGGGCAGCGGACGTGGTCGTGCTCCCCTCATTCACAGAGGGGTTACCGAACGTCGCGCTTGAGGCCAGTGCTGCGGGCGTGCCTGTAGTAGCCACGGCTGTGGGCGGCACACCCGAAGCCGTGATCGACTCGGAATCTGGCTATCTGGTACCACCAGGACAGCCCGCCCGAATTGCCACGCGAGTTGGCGAATTGCTGCGAGATCCCGAATTACGGGCGAGGTTTGGTGCTGCCGGCAAGCTGCGAATGCAGGCGGAATTCACGTTCGACGCGCAAGCCGCGGCATACCTCAAGCTTTTGGATGGCCTCCTTCGTCGCAAGGGCGCGCGCGATTCAAGAAGCCTCTCGGCTAACGGGTTCGGGGGCTTCAAAACTCTGCCTCTCTCATCCCAAGGACGGGGTTAGGGAGTTAGATTTCGGTTCTCATCACAACACCGAGGGACAGGATGTCCGCACTGCTCGCGCCTCGCCGTTCATCTGTCATTGCTGCTTCTGTGCCGGCCAACAATCCGGTTCGGGTCTGCTTCATGATCGACCGGCTCAGTCGCGCCGGTACGGAGACCCAACTCCTAGCGTTGATCCGCGAACTCGATCGCTCGCGCGTTCGGCCTTCGCTCGTTCTCCTCGACGGGGACGACGACCTCTCGCGTGCTCTTGAACCCGCCGATTGTCCCGTGATTCGACTCGGCATCCGCCACCTTCTCAGCATGACAACCGCCCGAGCTGCAACACAACTCAGAGCCTTTTGGCGAGAGCATCGCCCCGACATTCTCCAGACATACTTCCTGGATGCCTCATACTTCGGCGTCCCACTCGCAAAGCTCTCCGGTGTGAAGCATGTGATCCGCGTTCGGAACAATCTCGGTTACTGGATGACGTTTAAACACCGCGTTCTCGGCCAGTGTGTGCGTCCATTCATTGATGCCACGCTGACCAACACCGCGACTGGCAAGCAGGCTCTGGTGAACCAGGAAGGACACCGACCAGACAACGTGGTCGTGCTCGAGAATGGGGTCGATACCGCCAGATTTAACCGCTTTATGTTCCCGGACACCTCAAAGCCACGAGTGCGCATCGGCTGCGTTGCAAACCTTCGTCCAGTGAAGAACGTCGATGGCTTGATGCGAGCCGCGAAGTTGGTCCTGGAACGGTTCCCAAAGTTTGTCTTCGAGGTCGCGGGGGACGGTGAGCAACGCCCCGAGTTGGAGCGTCTTCACGCTGAGCTCGGTCTCGGCGACAGTTTCAAATTCCGAGGCTCGGTCACAGACGTGGCGACATTCCTGCGAACAGTGGACATCGCCGTGTTGCCCTCACATTCCGAGGGGATGTCGAATTCGTTGCTGGAATACATGGCATCCGGACGGGCGGTAATCGCCACGGACGTGGGTGCGAACGCTCAGTTGGTGCGACATGGCAAGGATGGTATTGTCGTTCCGAAGGGGAACGCGGGGGCAATTGCCGATGCGATTGGCGAGTTGATTGCGAACCCGATGCGAGCCGCTTCATACGGTGCCTCGGCACGACGACGAGCAGAAGCGGAGTATAGCCGTGACGCAATGCGCCGTCGCTTCGAGGAGTTTTACCTCAGTCTCAAGACGACCGGACACCAAATAGGCACAAGAAGCCGCTGACGGTTCATCTTCCTCTTGCCCATGGAAAATGGCGGCTTATCATGACGGAACTGGGGCGGTAGCTCATCTGGTAGAGCGCTTCGTTCGCAACGAAGAGGTAGGGAGTTCGACTCTCCTCCGCTCCACATCATGTCCCCCGATGACACACGATGTCACCGGGGGTTTTTCGTTGACAAAACAAGGCTTTTCGTCGGTCAAACGCCTGTCGTTCATATTCTTCGATTGTCCTCCCATCATGTCAGCGTATGCCAGAAATTGCCCCTTTTGGTCACCAGCCCGCGCACAATCGTGGACACTATCCGATTCTGATGTCTGCGCCGATGACTTCGCGTTCATTTCCGGCAACCGCTCGACGGCTTCCCGAACTGCGAGCAATCGCGGGTCGGTGTAAGTGTTCATCGTGAGTCCGATGTTGCCGTGACGCATCGCGGCTTGTGCGGTTCGTGGCGCGGTGCCGGTTGTCGAAAGCATCGTGCAAAACGTCCCACGCAGTGCGTGAACGTCAATCGTCTTGCCACGGTCGTCACGCTTCGGGATGCCGGCGGCTTTTAGATCGCGGTCGAGGATGCGGCGCAGGCCAGCCGGAACCGTGAACAGCCGATCCGTTGCGGCGAGGTGCCGTTCGTCGATCCATCGGCGAAGGTCCGCGGCCAGGTCAGCGCGGAGCGGGATCGTCGATCCGTTACCGTTCTTCTCGTTACAGGCTTCGAGGATGACGCATTCCGCACCGGGCGTCAGGTCGAGCCGGGCCACGGTCAGTGTTCGCAGTTCGTCACATCGCAACCCGGTAAATAGCAACGTGCGATAGATCATCACACGTTCGCGGCCGATGGCGAGCAACCGCTCGACGACTTCGGGGCGAACCTCGGCGGTGCGTTCACCCTTCCTTTTGCCTGTTCGTAGCGTGCGGGCGTCGAGCAGAGGGCGAGCGGCGGCGACGTCGAGCAGCCGGCCAATTTCGTCCGGCGTCAAACTGCGGCGTTGTCGTCGAGGGTCGAGCCGTCGAACGGCAACCGGGATACCGGCGAGGTCGTGTTCGCGGATCCGCTTCGCCTCGGCGAGCCAGTTCCCAAACGACACGATGCTTTGCCGGAAGAGATTCCGGTTGCACGCTCCCATGTCGGCTGCAACCGCGTTGGCGAACCACGGCTCGACTTTGTCGCGTCGCAGATCGCGGAGCACCTCAAGCGGGACTTCTCGCATGAGGCGACGAATGGAGCGGTCAGAGTTCGCTTTGTAAACGTCGCTGACCTGCGAAACGACAAGCGATTGCAGGTAGTCGGCGAGATGTGGTTCAATCGGTCCGGCCGCGGTACGGGCCGTGTCGAGTTCGCCAGCGTCGAGAACGCCGGCTCGAATCTGTTCGGCTTCTTTCTCCCACTTGGCGAGCTTCTGCCGAGCGTTCGTCTCTTCGCGGCAACCCGTCGAACGCTCGACGGTCTTGCCGGTGTGATCCTTGAAGCGGGCGGAGTATGTACCCGTCTCGACGGCCACGGTTCGTGCCCCGTCTTCGCTCTCGGTCACGGGGGCAGTGTGCCACTTCCCACGGGATTTCCATTTGGCGAACGTCCGGCCGTTCTTCTGGGTGAAGATCGCGGACTTCGGAACGGGTCGGTGAACAGTTCGGCGGCGTAATGTGCCCATGAATGGAACCCTTGGGGAGAAGACTTCTCGTTGGGTCTACGCTCTGGTCTTCATCATTTCGATGATTTCGAGCAAGGCGTAATGTTCAGCGAGTTCACGAGGCATGTTGCCATCGTATTCACGGATCGCCGCGCGTCCTTCATACTCGGCTCTCCAGTCGGATGGCAGGTCGTCCGGCGTCAACTCTGGTCGGGTCGTATCCGCAGCGGGCACGGCAGTGACCACGACCGGGTCTGCCCGGAACAGCGATTCGAGAAAGCTCAGCGCATCGAAAGCCATGTAGCACCCCCCCCTACCTGTGGATTGTCCTAATTGTCCTAATTGTCCTTCCCGTCGTCGATTCGCTTGTATTTCAAGTGATTTAACATCGTCGAGCATCTGCGGATTGTCCTGCAAAAGGACAATCAGGACAATCAGGACAATCCACAGGTAGGGTCACGCTACACCATTCCAAGGTCCACGCCGTATCGCTGCTGAATCTGGAGCATCTGCGAGGGCCCCACGTCCCGGTATCGGCGTTCGCCGCTCAACTTATCAGGGGTAGTGATGCCGTAATTCTTCAGCCGGGTCGTTACCGTCTTGGGCTGCCACAACTTGAATGTAACCTCGTCCCGCAGTTTCGCGGACAAGAGCAACTCGCTGCTACTGGGTGACCGGTGTTCGCGGACGGCTTCCGCGAGAAGTTCCAGTAGTATCTCGTCGGCCTCGGGCACGGCATCGTCCTTGGCGTTGGCGACGCTCGCCAGGGCGTAGCGTTGCATGAGGCTCAGCAATCCATCGGCACCGCGTTCCTGAAACCACGCGGCAAGTGCGAGCAGCGGTTGCCAGAGTTCATAATTGCGCCCACCGATGCCGGGCGGAACTACGTCTTTCCGAACTGACAATTTCACCCATTCTGGGCCGTGCTCCAGGGCGAGGATATGCAAGTCGTCGCGGACGGACTGCCACCCGGCCGGGTTCTCGTCGATCCGTAGTTTCGGTTTGGGTGAATCCGTCGCAGACCGGAACATCGTGATCGGGATGCACCGACTTGCCAGTGTTGGAGGCAGTCCAGAAATGCACGCCAGCGCCTTCGGGCTGAACACATCAAACCGGACAGGGCGGAAGCCGTCACCAACGGGTTCAAGTCGGGTCGCACATCCACCACGTTTGTAGCCGCAGAGAAACACGGATTGGATCTCTTGCTGCTCGGGCGTCGATTGCCGCAGTCGTTCAGCCTCGTCGAACAGCATCGTACCACCGTTCGCGTGCAACGTTCGGAACAGCGTCGGCGCGGTCAGGTTCGAGGACGAGATCGGGCGGAACGCCAGACGTTGCTGCACGTCGAGAACACGGCTTTTCCCTGAACCCATCGGGCCGCCGATGTATAGATACGGCACTGCGTCCCACGTCGGGTACAAGTAGCTGAACACCGTCCACAACGCGAGCGTCGCGGTAGTGCCAACTGCGGAGTCTGTCGGGAAATCCAGGAACTCCGCGAACCGTCCGCACACGCTCTTGAACACCGCGCCGGGATCGGGTGGTTCGGCACCGTCGAGCCACGCGCGGCGCGAGTCTGCCGACCACGCGGGCGGGTCAGACTCCGGAGGCTCGCCAGCGTCGGGCCGGACGTAGAGAACGTTGCCGCCCGGTAACGCCAGGCGGTCGGGCGCGTCGATCACTTCACGCTTGCCGTCCGCCCACCGCAGGTAGGTTCGCCATCGAGGGACGAGTTTGTCCCCGGCGTCGAGCAGGACCGCCACCGTGATACCGCTCACGTCTTTCGTGTGGAACAACTCTGGACGAACAACACGGGACACGTCCACTTCCATCAGGTGATCGTCGCGTTCCGGGGATCCGCTTTCGGCGGCGAGTTTCAGTAATTCCTCGTCGAGTAGGTCGCGGTCGAGTCCCGGGAACTTGTCGGTCACGGCGTCGATGAACTTCTTGCGAGCGGCGGCGCTCGAGACGCTCACCGTGTCCACATGAACCGGCTTGCCGTCGAGCTTCACCGTGATCTTGTGCCTCGACTTGCCGACCGGCTCGGCGGTAAGTTCCAGTTTGCTTTCGGTCGCGGTCATTTGTTGTTCCCCCTGGGTGAGATCATGATGCTGAGCCGGCGAACGTCGGCGGCGTGAATGAGTTGTTCCACGGTGGCGCGGGTCGCGCCCTTCGCCACCCAATCGCGTAGGTCTTTGCACCCGGTGGGCGGGTAGATCGTCCGCACGTTGCGGGAGTGAAGCATCAGCACACGAGCCAGTGCTTCGGCACCATGAACACCGGGTTCGTCGGCGTCTGCAACAATCACAATGCCGTTCGGCTTGCGAGCCTTCACCAGCTCGATGATGTGCCGCACCCCGCCCGTGCAGGACGGTCGGCCGATCGAGTTCGGGAACCCGATGCCGTGAGCGGCAATCGCGTCCGTTGCCCCTTCCAGGATGAGCAGCACCTCGTCGTCGATGGGTAGCGTGTCGGGCATGAACAGCGCTTCTTTGCCGCCCTTGACGGAGAACTTTTCGCCGTCCGGTCGCCGCAATCGGATGCCGGTTACCGTGCCGGTTTCCGGGTCCGTCATCGGAAATGACCATGCACCAGAGTCAGCGTTCCAGCCCACCCCGAACGCAATAGTTGATTCCGTCCGCA
>Ga0209181_10003839_pt1 | contig 22827 bp, 17 predicted proteins | sample MAT05_FD_187208 | JGI IMG/M metagenome (GOLD analysis project Ga0209181, IMG submission 187208) | Freshwater microbial communities from Lake Fryxell liftoff mats and glacier meltwater in Antarctica - MAT-05 (SPAdes) (version 2) | ecosystem: Environmental > Aquatic > Freshwater > Ice > Liftoff...
CGATGAGGCGATGCAGAGGCTTTGTCTTCCACCCGTTCGCCATGAGTTCCGCGGCGAGCCAGTCGAGCAGTTCCGGATGCGTCGGTGTTTTGCCGCTGCGGCCGAAGTTGCTGGTCGTCTCGACGAGCGGCTGACCGAAGTGGCCAGCCCAGATGTGGTTCACCGCAACGCGTGCCGTCAGAGGATTCTCGGAGCTGGTGATCCACTTCGCCAACGCCGAACGCCGACCGCTGCTCGTCTTCGGGTAGACCTGCGTCAGTGGCGTGTATGTGGTGGAGATTGCGTCGAGCGCTTTGCGGGCGGCTTCCGTCTTCGAGCGAGTATCCGCGAGTTGCTTCTCGGCAGCAGTGATTGCGGCGGGGTTGTTCGCCTTCTTCGCGGCAGCGATCGCCGCTTCCGCAGAGACCTGTGCCAGTCGAGCATTGTCGAAACTGGCTTGTCGTTCCGCCTTGCTCGCCGCTTCGGATGCGGTCTTCGCGTCACCCGCTGCTCCGAGATAGACCACATCATCCGCTGCGATGCGGGCCATCAGAGAGGCGAGGTCCGACTTCGCGACGGCGAGCCGAACTTCGGAAACGCGAACGGCAGGCACGTTGCCCGCGATCATGTCCTTCTCAAGCGTGTCCCACGCCGCCTTCACGCTTGCCTGGCGCTTCTCGGATTCCTCGCGGCGCACGAACGCTTTCAATCCGGGATACCACGATTCCGGCGGGAGATTCACAGCCTCGACCACGAACTTCCCCCCGAGGGCAGCGGGCACGCCGGGCGGGACGGGCGGCCGATCCTTCACAATGTTCCGCTCATCCCCACCGGTGTAGAAGAACGTCTTCGTGTCGGGTTTCTCGTCCATCACGCGAACCAAGCCGGACGCAATCGGCTTGTACGACGCGCTGTAGTTGTACTTCGGATAGACCCCAGGGTCGGCTTCGCCCGGCCAGCGGTCGTGCCTGATCTCGATCGGCTCGAAGATCGCCCGAAAGCGGAAGTATTCTTCCTGCGTGACAGGATCGTATTTGTGGTCGTGGCAGTGGCAGCAGTTGAACGTGAGGCCGAGGAACGCTTTCGCCGTGTGTTCGACGTTATCTCGCATCCAGTTGTTGTAATTCCAGCGGAAGAAGTTGCGGACCACGAACCCGGTTGCGACCGCGTCGTCGTCGTTCTTCGGGGCGAGTTCATCCGCCGCGAGCATCATCCGAACCATGTCGTCGTAAGACCGATCATCGTTCAGAGAGCGAATGATCCAGTCACGCCACCGCCACACTTGCCCATAGCTGTTGAGCACATCCGGCACCGCACGCCGGCCGTACCAGTCGGAGTAACGCCATACGTCCATCCAGCGACGGCCCCATCGTTCGCCGTACATCGGCGAGGCGAGAAGGCGATCAACCACTTTCTCAAATGCGTCGATCGAATCGTCCTTGAGGAATGCGTGCAACTCCTCTCGGGTTGGAGGAATGCCGATGAGGTCGAGGTACACACGGCGTAGCAGAATTGAGCGATCCGCCAGAGGTGCAGGAACGAGGCCGCGTTTCTCCCACTCAGCCCCGAGAAACGCGTCGACGTGATTGCCGTTTGCCGGCGTCGCAGGGCGTTTGATCGGCTGAAACGCCCAGTGCTTCGCGGGGTCGGTTTCGGGCTTCTCGTCAGCGGGAGCCTTCGCTCCATGTTCGATCCACGCGCGCAGCAGAGTGAGCTGTTCCGCCGTGAGCGGCTTCCCTTCCGGAGGCATCCGGGTCGATTCCTCCTTGTCGTTCACTCGCTCGAGAAGCAGGCTCGCGGCTGCGTCAGCGGGTTTGATGGCCGCTCCGGATTTCCCGCCTTCCAGCAGGAACTTGGCCGTGTCGAGGCGTAGTTTCCCCTTCTGCTTGAGTGCCCCGTGGCAAGCGAAACACCGTTCCTTGAGGATGGGTTTGATGTCGCGAGTGTAATCCGGGTCGGCCGCACGCACTGGAAACGTCGCAAGACAGACGACCACGACGGTGAGGAACCAACGGCACATGAGGGAACTCGGCGGGAGGCAGGCGGAGTGTGCCTCACCATTAGACCCGACCTCACCGCTCGCGACAACCACTTGTCGAAGTAGACCACCTTGCCGGCCTTGGCGTCAGGGGGTCGGGCGCTCCCGGAGGTCGTGGGGCACGAGTTCGGTATTGCCCGCGCGGTCGGTCGCCTTGGCGAGATACCCACCGTCGGCCGCGGCATCGAGCGTGATGATCCAGTCCGCAACACCGGCGTGCTGTGCGGTGATCTTCGCGGGCTGGCCGTTAACAGAAACGGCCGCGACCTCGCCGTTGTCGTGCGAGACACCGCGCACGATTCGTTTCGTCCCTACTGCCTTGATGCCGGTGATCAAGGTGGCGGGAGGGAGATCGTCCACGGGCGCGAGGAGTTGCGGGAACGCGACGTCCTTGACCTCCGCGGCACGGGCGTCGCCACCCGTCCAACCGATCACGCCGCGGTAATCGCTGTCCTTCATCGCATCGAGAACCTTCACGTTCGCCACGCGGGTCACCTTGCCGGCAGCGGGAGTGTCGTGGAAGTAGTAGCTCACGGGATTGTCGATCCGGCTCGTGCGCGGGCCACCGCCGAAGTCCACGACGCCAGCGTTCGACTTGCTGTTCGTGACCGTGACCCCGCGAAAGTGCCCGGACAGGCCCGCCTTCGGCCCGTTGCATGTCAGTTGAATGAGTGGATCACGTCCCAGCACGCAATTCTTGAACGTGAGCTGGTCGTAGGTGAAGTCGCCGGAGGGCAGGCTCTCTTCGTCGTGCCCGCCGTTGATCGGCTCGGCGGTGATATTGTCGAACTCAACGTCGCGGTACACATGCGCGTCGGAGTCGGGGTGGTAGATGCCGAATGCCGCGTTCTTCACGCGCAGGCCGTCGAGCAGGAAGAACCGCGCGTTCGGCCGGATCGCGTAGTGCGACTCCCAGGCACGCAGGTTCTTGGCGATGAACGGGTGTTCGCGGTCGCCGCTCACGGAACCGTGGACCTCGTCGCCGAAGCGGAAGCCGAACAGCCCGTCGCCGTGCGCCTCGTTGTCCTCGAACCGCAGGAAGGGCAGCGTCCGCACGTCCCGCGCCGCGACCTTGCCGTCGGGTCCACGCAACCGCAGAACGGGATCGAAGGCTGGCGATTTCAGGATCTGGCAGTGGTATCCGTATCGGTCGTTCTCGCAGGCGACATTGCGGGTAAACGTGTTCCGCCCGTTCGCCCACCAGAAGCCCGCGCCGTCGTTGGGGTCATACGACAGAACCTGCTTGGGCAACGGCAGGGAACCGAAGGACTGCACGGCGAGATTGCGATCGAGGACGTTCCACTGCTCGGTCGCGTCTTCGAGGAAGAAGCCGTGGCCGCGCGACTGGTAGCCGACACAGTCGCGAACGAGCAAGTGGTCGGTGCCGTGAACCGTGACCCAGCGGTTGTGCGAATCCCAGATGCTCGCACCGAGCACTCCGCTGCCACGCATGGTGTCGCGGACGAGATGAAAGTGGATCGGGTACTTGCCCAGGACGGCTTCCTTGCCGAGATACCGGAACTCCGCGTAACTGATCCCGCCCGACGACCCGTGGTGATACATCGTGTGCCCGCGAACCCCGGTCGGAGTTGCGGATTCGATGACGACGTTTCGCGTGAGGTTGGCGACTTCACACCGCATCAGTTCTTCGGCGCGGTGCGCCTTTGCCAGGGGGCGATCGAGCGTGACCACCGCGCCGTCGATGGCCTTGATCGTGTGCTCTTCGGTCCCCACCGGTTTTTGCCTGGTGAATTGCCGTTTCTGAAAGCTGTGCCCGGAAATCGGGCCTTGCTGCGGTTCGCTCGTCGTGATGATGATCCGGTCGCCGACACGCCAGTCGCCGACGGGTTGCTCCAACGCCACTTGTGACGTGCCCACCTTGGCGGGTGCGGCGAGTTTCAGCCACGTCCGGTTCATCGGTGCGCCGTGGGCGTCCCAGCGCCCGCCGCACGCGACAATCGCGGGGAGCGTCTCGACGTCCGTTCCCGTGAAGTGGCGCAACCGGATCGTGGCCTTCACGCCCGCAGGAATGGGGGCGTTCGGCGTCCCGATCTCGAGCGTGGGCGGCGAGGCTCCGGCAGGGAGCGCGGGGGCTGCGTCGTGACAGTTGAAACCTTCTTCCGTGGCCGTCTCGCCGGGTTCAACTTTGATGAGTCCGACATCGAGTAGCGTGGACTTCACTCGCGAAAAACTGAGCGTGCCGGCGACGTGTAGCATCCGAATCGCATCGTTGGAATCCACGTCGTAACTCACGACGTGCCCGGTGCGAACCTGGACGAAATCACCGGCTTGGGGCTTGCGCCCCTTCTCCCAGGTCTTCTCGTCCGACCAGTTGCCGCTCTTCGCGGTGCGTGCGTTGAAGGTCACGGGGTCGGCAGCGAACGACGCGGACGAGAACAGGAACAGACAGATAATGGCGGGAAGGGTTTTCATCGCGATGCCCTGTGTGAAGATGCCGGTCACTTCTTCTTTGGCGTGCCGATCTGGATCTCGAGGATTACGTCCTGAACCTTGCGAATCGTGACGATCGCTCCCTCCTTGAGGGTGCTCAGTGAGTCGATGGTTGCGGGCCGATACTCGCTCCCGTCGATGCTCTCGACGATTGGGATGTTGGTGCCGATCCGCTGGGCGATGAGCCTCTCGTACTCGTTCTCGGCGAACGAGTTTACCCCCTTCCCGAGAACCCGGAGAACCCCGTCCTTGAACGACACGAACGTGCCGCGGACCGGCCCTCGCGTTTGCCCGATGTAGCGTTCCATCCTCCGCTTCGGCACACCGATCTCGATCACCTGAATGACCTCGGGGTCGTACTCGCTGCGGGCCGTGATTTCCGCGCCAGCTTCGGCGTTCTTCAGCACCTTTCCGGCGAGGCCCGCATACTTCAGGTCGCCACCGCTGACACTTTCGAGGACCGGAGTGTCGGCGTCGATGGCCAACTTGAGCTTTCCCGTCGGCTTCGCAACGAACCCCGGCGGTGCGTCCGCCGCCAGGAGTTCGAGTTTGCCGTCCGTGTACGACACAAACTTGCCGATCACGCGATAGTCCAGACCGAACAAGATTTCGTGGGCTTCGACATCGACCCGGACCAACGACCCTGGGAGTACGCGACTCAAAGACGCGATCGGGCCATCCAGTTTCATGCCGCTCAATGCTTGAACGGTGGGCACCAATTTTGAACCCGGCCCGACCTCGTTGTTTTGGTAGGTCTTGTAGTTCTCACCGACGCGCAGATAAACCTGCTGGCCGGCTTTGCCCTTGATCGTCAAGGTGCCGTCCAGATAAGACACGAAGAGGCCGGTGCCGGACGTCTCTTTTGGTTCGGCCTTTCCACCGGTGAGCGGCTCTGCAGCGGCAACCAGACCAAGAACGCCGGCAGACGCGAGAACCAGACAAGAGCGAGTGAGCTTCGTGAATCGCATTGCAAGCAACCTCGGTTTGAGTGCGGCCCCGGTCACAGCAACTCGGTGACCGGGTCGCGCTGGTCGAGAACGTACATCGGTCGGCCGTTGCCGTCGGGGAAGGTTTGAGCCGGGTCGATGCCCACCGCCTTGTACACCGTACTGAGCACCTGCGGCACGCGATACGGCCGGCTCTTGGCGATCTCCCCGCGACCCGTTGTCGAACCGATCACCTGCCCCATCTTCAGGCCACCGCCGGCGATCAGCGTGGACATCACCGGGTCCCAGTGGTCGCGCCCGCCGCGTTCGTTGATCTTCGGAGTTCGTCCGAATTCGCCCCACATGATAGTGACGACGTCGTCTTGCAACCCGCGGTCGTGCAGGTCTTGAATCAGGTTCGTCACCGCGCGATCGACCTTCGGCAGCCATTCCTTCAGGTACTTGAAGTTGTCGAAGTGGGTGTCCCAGTTGCCGATGTCCAGCGTCACAGCCCCGACGCCCGCTTCCACGAGCCGGCGGGCAAGTAGGAACTTCTCGACACCCTTGTATCGCTCGCGAGTGGCAGCATCCTCCTTCGACATATCCAGCGCCTTGCGGACCTCGCCCGAGAGGATCATGTCGAACGCCCGCGTCTGGAACGTGTCCATGCCGGCCATCGCGCCGGATGCGTCCACGTCCCGCCGCACGTCGTCGAACCCCGCGAGCAACTTCCGCCGATCCTCGACTCGCGCGGTCGTCATGTTCGGAGCGAGACCGAGGTTCTGGATGCCGGGGCCGCCCGGGGAGAACGGCTTGTGTGCGACGCCAAGGTACGCCGGTTCCAGTCCGCTCGACGGGAATCGCAAATTGACGTAGGGCGGCACACCGTTCGGACCGGGACCCCGCAACTTCGAGATGACGGACCCGAACGACGGTCGGCCGCTGACGAACCCGGTGTGCGTTTCCTGGTCGCGGTGGTCCGACTGACCGGGAACGACGCTGCGGATCACGGCCAACTTGTCCCACATCTTGGCTTGAAGCGGGAAGAGTTCGCAGACATCGACGCCGGGCACGTTCGTCTTGATCGGCTTGAACTCGCCGCGGAACACGTCCGGCGCGTCGGGCTTGAGGTCGTAGGTATCGGTGTGCGGTGGCCCGCCGAACAGGCAGATCATGATGACGGACTTGGCTCGCGTCGGGCGGCCGTCGGCCCGGGCACGCAGAATGTCCGTGAGCGTGAGACCGCCGACGCCCAGCGCGCCGACCTTCAGGAAGTCGCGGCGCGAACGACCGCAGCACACACGGGACGTTTTCCCGGACCAGAACGTCAGCATGGCAATTCCCCCGATGGTGTTGGGGTGACCTGAACCGGATGGCGGGAGGAACCCGGAGTGAACTTGGGTTCCGCGGTTGTGGGTGGATGGGAAAAGTCTACCACGGAATTGGCGCTGTCCACAGCCTTCACCGGGCATTCGCGGTGAGAGGCACTCGGCCAGCCGACTTCCGGTTCGCTCTCGTTACGCGCCGATGTACTTCTTGGTATCTCCGCGCCCGCGACCTGCATCAGCCTCGCGATCTTGCACGTCGTAAACATCGGGAAGGCGATTGTCGTAAGATAAATATCATCAATCGGTTACGTCGCAGATGGGAAAGAGGCCATTCCACGGATTCGAGCCTGGTTCAAACGAGAGTTTCGGCTGCGGTGGTTCGTCGTTCACGGACGCGGGAATGGAAGCGGTGGTGAAGTTGCCGCACCTGAAAGAACTCCGCGTCTGGCACACGCTGAACACCGACACCGGCACCGCGAAGCTCAAGGACGCCACGAACCTGAAGTCGGTGTGGCTCGCTCCGCAGTTCACGACCCGCATTACAGATCAATCGCTCGAACACCTCGCCGCGTGCAAGTCTCTGGAAGAAGTCAAAATCAGCGAAACGCGGCTGACGTGGGATTGGCTCAAGCATTTGAAGTCGCTGCCGAACGTGAAGAAGTTGAACCTCGACGAGACCGACATCTCCGAAACGGATCTGGTGAAGATCAAGGAAGCACTCCCGAAGGTGGAAGTGACCGGCAAGCCGCCGAGCGATCAGCAGTTGAAGTGGATCAACGAGCATCGGGCGAAACCGAAGAACTGACTGATCGGCTCGTCGAACTGGCGCAGACCGTTGTGCTTCTGGGAAGGGGCGGAAGTTCTTGTTCGTTGGGGACCCCGAAGCAACAATGCTACCGTTCACGAGTAACCCGACGCAACCGCATGAACGCGGCGGTAAACGACTCCACTTTCGGCGACCTTGTTGGCAGAAAGGAGGCGGGGAACCCCAGAGGCAAGCCGCAGGAGAACAACTTCCGTGGATGAACAAGCAGTGTTCGCGCAACTCAAGAAACAGAAGAAGGCAGTCCTGCTGGACTACCTGAAGGCAGCCTTCCAGGAAATGAACCCCCAACAACGCCGAGCCGTGTTTGCCGACGTTCTCCAGCAGCCAGCGAAAAAGACCGTCGATGGCGACCAGTTACGCCAGGAGATCGACGAGTTTCGCAGCGACTCCCTGGCGAGGCGATACTACGCGCCGTTCAACGTCAACTACAAGAACTTCATGGAGAGACCCGAGAAAACGAGGCAATGGTGTGACCTCTTCGCCCGGTTCGTCGCGGACGCCTCGAAACTGACCGTCGGGAACAACCACGCGCAGGCCGTCGCCTGCTTTGCCATCCTCTACGAGGTGCTCGAAGCGCTGGAGTCGGGCAACGAGATCATCTTCGCTGAAGAGGCCGGCAGTTGGATGATCCCGGCGAAGGAGAAGGACTGGTTGGAAGCCTACCTGACGTCTCTGGCCGCCACGGCGACTCCCGAAGCGTTCACGGCCGTCGCTCTGCCGATGATCAAGCGTGACAGCTTTCATTCCTTCGCCAGCCGGGTGTATCTCTCAGCCACGAAGGTGGCGAATCCGCAACAGAAGACCCACTTGCAAGTGGAAGTGCGGCGACAGAAGATCCGCACGGCTCCGACATCCTGAGGAATACACGGGCACCATCTCCGTCCTCCACGGTGGAATCACCATCGACGGAATCTGAGCGATCCGTTGCTTGGTTGAGGATACGAGTACCGGACGGTTCACACCCGGGCCAAGGTGATCGAGAAGCCGGGAGGCTGACCTGGGCACGAAGCAGACCGGCGTTTCCAACTTGAACACACGTTAGACGGATTTCGCAATCTCACAGTCCCGAGAGTTGAGCGTCAGCGTCGCCGAACTTGTCGAGTTTCACACCCATGTTGTCGAGAATCGACAGGTACAGCCCGCACAGTTTGCGCTCTGCGTCCGGCTTTGCGAGATAGTCCAGCACTCGCCCCGTTTTCATCGTGCCACCCAATCCGCCAACGGTCAGCAGCGGCAGTTTGGTGGAATCGTGACGGCTCCCGGACCACATATTCGACAGGAACAGCAAGCACGAATTGTCGAGAACCGTTCCCTCGCCTTCCTTCATCGCATCAAGGCGAGTGGCGAGGTACGCGAGCTGGCTGACGTAGTAGCGAGAAACACGTTCGTAGCCATCGCCGAGGTCATCGTGCGAGGCTGCGTGGTGGGTCGCTTTCACGTTTAGGAACGGGTAGAACATGCCCGAGATGTCGCGGCAGAGCAACAGGGTTGCGATGCGCGTCTTATCCGTCTGGAAGCCGATTGCGATGATGTCGCACATCAGCTTCATGTGTTCGCGAATGTCTTCCGGCAACCCGTTGTCGGGTCGTTTCATCGTGAGGGCCATCGGCCCCTTCGGGTCGGCCGCTTCCTTCGTGCCGCGAGTCGCCGCAACTCGCTTCTCGATCTCGCGAACGCTGGCGAGATACTCGTCGAGCTTGGCCTTGTCCTCGGAACTGACGGAGCGTTTGAGGCCATCGGCATCTTCTTTCACGCGGTCGAGGATGCTCTGATTCCGTTTGCTGCCGCGATTGTCGAAGAGGTTATCGAACGCCAGCGACGGGTACACTTCCATTGGCACTGGCGAGGTGGCGTTCTGCCACGAGATGTGCGAACTGTACGCCATCGAGAAGTTCGTTTCGTGGTAGCCCGTGATCGGCTGTTCGCACCCAAGCACCATGCTCGGCTGAACCGTGTCTTGCCCGAGTTTGTTCGCAAGCACCTGATCGACGCTGATGCCGCCTTTCAGTTCCGCACCCTTCTGGAGCGCCGCGCCTGACAGCACGTTTCCGGTTTGCCCTGGGTGAATGCCGACGCCCGTGGCGTTCTTGTTGAACAGCCCGTTGATGAGGTTCATCTTGGTCTTGAGCGCCGCGAGCGGTTCCAGGCTCTTGCCCAGTTCCATGTCCGCACCGGCACCCTTGGCCCACCAGTGCTTGCCGTTGATGCCGCAACCCATGAACAGCGCCGCGAATCGCTTCGGGCACGCAACGGGCGAACCCGCAACCACCGGAGCGTTCCCCCACACCGGGACCGATTCCAGCCACGGAAGAGCCATCGTGACGCCGACACCGCGAAGGAACGTGCGTCGAGAGGTTTGGGTGTTCATGGTTGCACTCGCTTGTTCAAAAATTGCGGGCTGGTCACGATCGTCTCAATCAACGTGCCGAAGCGGTGGTCGTTGGCCGCCAGCCTCGTTCGCATCTCGCGGATGGTCACTTCGTCCGACAACAGGAGGCTGCGGCCCAGAGCATAGGCTAACAATTTGCGGCACAGATTGTCGATGAATTCCGGCTGACGGCGCTCGCGAAGATACGTCTTCAGGCCATCCAATCCGGTGCCGTCAACGCCACCGGGGAACGTCGCCTTCGTCTCGATTGGGCGACCGCCGAGGTCCTTGGTTCGCAGTTCGCCGATTGGCCCGAAGCCCTCGAAGGCCACGCCGATTGCATCGAACTTGTTGTGGCACCCCGCACAACTCTTGTTCTCGCGGTGCTTCGCCAACACGTCGCGGAGCGTGCGTTCGCCGAGTTTCGCTTCGTCGGCGGGCAACTCCGGCACATCCGACGGCGGGGCGGGAATGTGTTCGCCGAGCAATCGCCGGACGACCCAGTAACCACGCTTCACGGGGCTGGTTCGCAAGCCGGGCGAATTGCGAGTGAGGAACACCGCCATCGGCAGCAATCCTCCACGACCGTACTTGTCGGCATCGTCGATCTGTACCCAGGTGTCGGGGCCAAGCTTCGGCTCGGGCATCCCGTAATGTCGTGCCAGCACCGGGTTCACGAATGTGCGTTTCGCGTTCAGGAAGTCGAGCACGGAGCGATCTTCCCGCACGACATCGCTGAAGAAGCGAATCGGTTCCTCGAACATCGCTTGCCGAAGGTCGTTGTCGAACGTCTTGAACCGCGTGCGGTCCACGGCGTTGTGTTCCTCGAAGCGGCGGAAATCGAGGTAGTTGCCACCGAACTCTGTCGCCAGACCGCGAGCTTTCGGGTCGCGAAGCATTCGCCGAACCTGTGCCATCAGTACCTCTGGCTTGTGCAGATCGCCCGCCGTCGCGCACTTCAACAACTCCGTATCGGGCGCACTCGACCACAGGAAGTAGCTCAGTCTGCTTGCAAGTGCGACGTTTGTGAGCGGCCGCACGGAATCGTTCGCTCCCTTGCTGTCGGCCGCGCGATCCACGCGGTAGCAGAAGTGCGGCGACATCAGCGTGCCAACTAACGTGTCGCGAACCGCTTCCTCGTGTGTGAGTCCGTCCGCGTCGCGGAGGCGTTTGTAGAACGCCGCAACGCCATTGCGTTCAGCCAGCGTGAGTGGCCGGCGATAAGCACGTTCCGTGAAGTCTTGCAGTGCCCGAACGTGGCTTGGTTCCGCAGCTTTTCGACCGTCCTCGACGCGGCGAATCTGAACCGAGATGGTCTCGAAATACTCGTTGATCGCACGGAGGCCAACGTCACTCACGCCCTTCGCCTTGGCCTTGCCGAGATACACCTCCAACAGCTTTGCGATCTTCGCCTCGGAGGTCACGTCCTTATCTTCTGAGCGTGCAAACTCGAACTCTGGACCACGCATGTAATCGGAGTCGGTCCGCTCGAACCAGATGAAGCTCGTGTATTGCCGCATCGGTGCTCCGGTCACGAAATCGAACTCGCGCCACAGACCGTCGAGTTCACGCTGTTCGGTGGCATCGAGCATCAGTTCGTGGAGCGGGGCGTCGTCGCGGAAGTAGCCCGTCATGCTGTGGAACCCCGCGCTCAGCAGGCGACCGCTGAGATTCTTCTCGCCCTTCGGGTCAAGGTAAACGCGAGCGCGTTCCGAGATGAAGAACGCATCGGGGAAGGTGCGGCAGAACCTCTCAAACGTCGCCTCGTACTTCTCGGCCGCGGTCTTCACTGCAGGAATGGTCATCGCCTTGGCAGTGGCCGACTCCGCAGGCATTCCGCTGTCCTTGAGTTCAAGAGCGCCGCCGCGATAGTGCATGCGGTTTGCGACGAACTGCCGGTTCTTCCAAAGCACGAAGCACTGCGAACCATTGTGAACGGGCGGCGACGACAGATTCTTCACGTCGGGCACCAACTTCATGCGCAGCATCACGACGAAGTCACGCATCGCCTCGCACTCCGCACGCAAGGCGTCTGGCTTCTTCGCATCGGGAGTGGGAAGCGCCTTCCACATCGCTTGCAGTGCCGCGATCGGCCCCGTTTCCTCCGGCGCTTCCGTGAGCATGGCCCACACGGTCGCGAGGTACTTCGCACTTATGCCCTCTTCCCTGGCGATGTCGTTAAGAGTGGCAGTTGGCTTGCCGAGTGCGGCGCGATGTTTGTAGCGCCAGGCAGCCTGGAAGAAGTCGGCGTAATCGGTGCGCTGCTTCTTGTAGAAGGCGATGATGCGGTTCACGCAATACTTGTCGCGGTCGGTATCGGTGACGACGGGGTGCGGCGCGAACGCGATGCCGTCGAGTTTCATGACGAGGTGATCGGCCACGAACCGCCCCGCCTCCAGATACTTCTTGAGAAGCGCTGGCGACATCGTGAGCGATTCTGCCGAGTTGTCGAAACCGGCCTCGTTCGCGGGATCGACGGGGAATTCACGCGTTGGTCGGATGTCAACGCCGGTCAGATCGCGGATGGTGTTGTCGTACTCGGCGTTGTTCAGCCGACGTGGAAGCACGGAACCGGGATCACCGGCGCTGCGTTCCGCTTCGTGACTCCGGAATGCCGTGATCCAGTCGATGATCTGCTTTCGCACCTCGCCGGTCGGCTGCTTTGCCTTCTCGGGCGGCATCGAGCCGTCCTTGAGTTGTTCGAGTATCGCCGCCCACTGACGATGGTTCTTCGCGACCGATTCCACTGTCGGATAGAGGCTCAAATCCACGTCGCCCTTCGGTTTCTCCTTACCATGGCATTTCGCGCAATGCTCTTGAACGAACGGGAGCACGGTGTCGCGGAACTGGCGTTCGAGACGTTCTGCAACCGCATCCGCTTTGGCGACCGGCTGCGAAATCGGAGCAGGTTCACTGGCACTACCGCGAAAGGTGACCGGTATGACGAGAAGCCCGACAAGGGTTAGCGTTCTGCGCATGGCTACTTGAAGTTGGGGCAGGTGTGGTTGGCGGGTAACACAAGAATACCGAGCTTCGTCCACAAATCGAAATCCGAAGCATGAAGTTCTCTCAAAATCCCGAACTCGTAAAAGGCTCGTCGCCGATGTTCCAGGGCAAGGGGGACCGGGACGTGGGACGCGACCACCACATCAAGGGCTTCTCGACGAGGCTCGCGGGTGGCGGAGTGAAGGCTGGGATGGGTTACGGCACGACTGACGAACTGGGCATCGCCTCGGTCGAAAACGTGGTTCACGTCCGCGATCTGCACACCACGGTGCTGCACCTGCTCGGCATCGACCACATTAAGTTCAGCGTGGGTTCCAGGCGGATCTCGTCGATCGTGAAGGTGTTGGCCGGATAGTCCGCCCAGTACCACCACTTCCCGATCCACAGCCCCGACAGCTTCGACGGCGAATTGCCATCTGGCGCCAGCGACTTCGCCTTCGGACCCGGCAGCACCGGAATGAGATCACTCCACGCCACGGTGACCTTCGTCCACTCTTTCCCCTTGATCGGGAAGCACAGGTCGTAGCGAACGGCGTAATCGTTGTCGTAGATGAACTGCAACCCGGCGAAGGAGTCGTTGCCGTCGCCCTTGACCCAAAACGAGAACCCCGCGGCTTTGTCCCACTCGGCGTTGCCACGAATGTTGCTCGTGAAGAAGGCGCTGCCTGCACCCTTGTCGAATGAGAACCGAACGGCCTTGCCGACTTTCCCTTCGACCAGTTCCGCCTTTCCCTTGGCCTTGGGTGCCGTGAAGATCAACTCGTCCATTGTGGCGATGACTGGCCCATCCACGGCCACGACCACGGCAACATCGGCAGACAGGGCGAGCAGGAGCAGAAGAAGGCGGATCACGGTGAGTTCCTCATTGCGAACGAATCGTCGCGGTTGGTCACGGGACGGTATACCCGCCGCTGGTCAGGCTTCCAGGAGCGACTCGATAAGGTTATCCCGTTTCCGAGCGTGTTTCAGTCGCGGTTCACTCGACCGAACATGACGACATGACTGTGGCTCTTCAAATACCGCAGCGTGCGGTATTTGAAGAGCAGTCTGCCACACGGGTGTCGGCCACCTTCAAATACCGCACGCTGCGGTATTTGCCAACCGTCGCGCGAAACCGAAGAACTGATTGATCTGTACGTCGAACTGGTCACGCAGTTTTGGCCGACATGGCAGCGAACTCCTCGTCAGACAGCACCATCCTTGCGTCGGCAGCGTTCTCCTCCAGGTGCGTGAGCGAAGTCGTGCCAGGGATAACGATGATGTTCGGTGATCGCCGGAGCAGCCAGGCCAGCGCACCACGCGTGCCTGCGAGCGGAGCTTCGGGTGCGAAAGGCTTTGCCGCGAGCGGCCCCCAGGGCAAATACGCGATGCCGTTCGCAGCACAGTAATCAACAACCGGATCGTCGGCTCGCTCGAGCAGGTTGTAGCGGTTCTGCACGGACGCAATCGGCACGATGCCTCGGGCTTCCTCAATCTGCGCAACCGTGACGTTCGACAGGCCGACGTGCCGCACCTTCCCTTCGAGGCGCAGTTCTGCGATTGCGCCCACGCTGTCGGCGAACGGCACGTTCGGGTCGGGCCGATGAAGTTGGTAGAGGTCGATGCGTTCGATGCGAAGTAGACGCAGGCTTTCCTCGCAGCGCCGGCGGAGATTCTCGGGGCGGCCATCCGGGAAGACTTTGTCTGCTGCCGTCTTTTCAACACCTCCCTTCGTCGCGATCACGACTCCGGCCGGGTAGGGAGTGAGTGCTTCGCCGATCAGTTCTTCGTTGCAGGATGGGCCGTAGGCGTGAGCGGTGTCGATGAAATTGATGCCCAACTCGACGACGCGGCGTAACAGACGCTTGCCGGCTTCCCAGTCGGGGTAGCGACCGAAGTTGCCCGGCTGAGCGCACAAACGCATCGCGCCGTAGCCGACGCGGTTCACAAGCAAATCGCCGCCAAGAAGGAAGGTCAGGCTCATTCCATCTCCACTGCTGCGTCGGCCGCTGATGGGTGTGCTCATCGGGTTCAGCTTGTGCGGCCGCTTCAGAGTTTCGTCTTACGACCGGCCGCTCAGTTGCGTCCCGAAACGACGCCACTTTCTGCACCGGTGTCGTGAACGATTGCTGTGATGCAACTTCGATTCGACGCTCAGAAGCCAGCAGCCCTCGTTCGCGGAAACTCGTTCACCACAACTCGCTGTCGTGGTACTCTCCACTCAATTCTTGTGATGCCCAGCAGAGTTCATTTGGAGATTCGCGATGAAACGCGCACGCCGTTTGTCCTGCGCTTTGGTTCTCGCGCTCGGGGTCGGTGGCTTCGGCGCTGACTGGCGACAATTCCGCGGACCCGGCGGGCTCGGCATCAGCGACGAGAAGGACGTGCCAACGGAATGGTCGGCCGAGAAGAACCTCGCGTGGTCAGTCAAACTTCCCGGTGCGGGCACGTCTTGCCCGGTCGTGGTTGGCGATCGTGTCTTCCTGACGTGCTATTCCGGCTACGCCCAGGAAGTGAAAGAGCCCGGCAAGATGGAAGACTTGCGTCGGCACGTCGTGTGTGTGGATCGCAAGACCGGAAAGATTGCGTGGTCGAAAGAGTTCGAGCCCGAGTTGCCGGAACACAAGTATCAGGGCGAGGGTGCCTATCACGGCTACAGTTCCAGCACGCCCGTCAGTGACGGCGAACGCCTCTACATCTTCTTCGGTAAGTCGGGCGTCTACTGCTTCGACCTCGACGGCAAGGAACTCTGGAAGGTCAGCGTCGGCAAGAAAATCCACGATGGCTGGGGGTCGGCGTCCTCTCCTGTGCTGTACAAGGAGTCGTTGATCGTGAACGCCTGCATCGAGAGCGGATCGCTGATCGCCTTCGACAAGTTGACGGGCAAAGAACTGTGGAAGACTCCGGGCATCAGTTCCGCCTGGGACACGCCCGTGCTGGTGAGGGTTGGCCCGAAGGAAGCCGAGGTGGTGGTGAGCATGCCGAAGCGGATTCGGAGTTACGACCCCGACACGGGCAAGGAACTCTGGAACGCCGAGGGAATCGACCGTTACATCTGCCCGAGTGTCGTCGCGCACGACGGCATCGTGTACGCGATCGGCGGCGGGCACACATCTCTGGCAGTGAAGGCTGGCGGTCGCGGCGATGTGACCAAGACGCACACGGTATGGCAGGTGAAGAAGGGGGCAAATGTCTCGTCGCCGATCTACCTCGACGGGCACCTTTACTGGACGAGCGACGGCGGCACGGTGAACTGCCAGAACGCGGCGACGGGCGAGTTCGTGTATCAGGAACGGCTCACGCCGAACTCGGGCGGGATGTGGGCTTCGCCGGTGCTTGCCGACGGCAAACTCTATTACGTCTCACAGAAGAACGGAACGTATGTGGTCGCGGCGAAACCGAAGTTCGAGTTACTGGCGCACAACACCTTTGCGGACGACAAGAGCCGCACGAACGCCTCGATTGCCGTGAGCGACGGGCAACTCTTCCTGAGAACGGATCAGGCTCTGTACTGCATCGGAAAGAAGTGACCTTCCTGGCGAGTCCGCTCGCCTTATCCGATTTCCGGATCGCCCATGCAAACCCGGTTGTTGATTCAGCTCTCGGCGTTCATGTTCCTCCAGTACTACATCTGGGGGTCGTGGTACGCCAGCATGGGCGCATACCTGGCGAACGTCCTCAAGTTTGGAGGGCAGGAGATCGGAGCGGCGTACGGAGCCTTCGCGATCGGCTCGATGGTCGCGCCGTTCTTCGTCGGGCTGATCGCCGATCGCTACTTCGCCTCGGAAAAGCTACTCGGGGTTCTGGGTCTCCTCGGCGGTGCGATTCTGTTCCTCCTTCCGAGTGTGACCGCATTCGGGGAGTTCTACCCGCTGCTCATACTTTACTGCGCGTTGTTCGCGCCCACGCTGGCCCTCGGGAACTCGCTCGCCTTGCACCACCTGCAAGACGCGAAACGAGACTTCCCCCGGGTGAAGATGCTCTCTGCCATTGGTTGGATCGCGGGTGGAATCACGGTCAGCGTTCTGGAGGCGGAGAAGACCGCCAACCAGTTCTATCTTGCGGGTGGCCTCTCGATCGCGTTCGGGCTATTCGCGTTCACCCTCCCGCACACGCCGCCGAAGAAAGTCGGCGCTGACGTGTCCATCGGCGAGATCCTCGGACTCGACGCCCTTGCGTTGTTGAAGAAGCGGTCGTTCGCGGTGTTCATCGGGTGCATGTTCTTGATCTGCATTCCGCTGTACTTCTACTTCGTGAACATGGCGGTTTACCTCACCGAGTTGGGGTGGCCGAACTTCGCGGCTCGCATGACGCTGGCCCAGGTGTCCGACGTGGTCTTCTTGTTCTTGCTGCCGGTGATGCTGCAGCGGTTCGGGTACAAGTGGACCATCGCCATCGGAATCCTGGCGTGGGCCGTGCGGTACTTCCTCCTTGCCGGGAGCGTGACCGCGACCGTGGAACCGCAAACGCTCCTGATTTTCGGCGCAATCATCCTTCACGGCGTGTGCTACGACTTCCTGTTCATCGCCGGGCAGCTCTACGTCGATGACGAGGCGAATGAGCGGATGCGTGGGGCAGCACAGGGTTTCATCGCGTTCATACTGTGGGGCGTCGGGGCGTTTGTCGGGACCATGCTTGCCGGCGCGGTGATGGCAGCACACAAACTGCCGACACCGGTTGGGAAGATCGAACACGACTGGGCCGGCATCTGGATGCAACCTGCCATCGGAGCCGTGGCGGTCCTGGGCGTGTTTCTGCTGTTCTTCCGCGAACCGAGCAGGGTGACGACCGACTCCGTTTCGGATGCGCTGCCGCCCAGAGAGGGAACACCGTGAACCCGCTCAAATATCGCGTCGGAATGGGGCAGATTCTTGTTGAAGGCGGACAGCCCGCAGCAAACCTGCGTCGGGCGACGGATTCGATTCGCGGTGCGGCCGAGCAAGGGTGTCGGCTCGTCGTGTTGCCGGAGTGTCTCGATCTCGGTTGGACCGACCCATCCGCGAGAACGCTGGCAGCGCCGATTCCAGGACCGCACGCCGAGGTTCTGGCACACGCTGCCCGCGAACATCGTATTCACGTCGTCGCGGGGTTGGTCGAACGTGCCGGCGATCGCCTCTTCAACGCCGCGATTCTGATCGACCCGATGGGGAAGATCCTGCTTCACCACCGCAAGATCAACGAACTGGACATCGGTCTCGATCTGTATTCCGTGGGCGATCGCCTCGGAGTCGTCGAGACTGAACTTGGTACGTTGGGGCTGTCGATCTGTGCCGATAACTTCTGTTCCTCGCTGGCGGTCGCACACGTCCTCGCCCGGATGGGTGCGCAACTGATCCTCTCGCCGTCGGCGTGGGCGGTGATCGCGAACCACGACAACACGAACCACGACAACACGGGTGAGCGCTACGGCAAGCGATGGCGTGACTCGTATTCGGAACTCACACGCCTCTACGACCTGACCGTGATCGGCGTGAGCAACGTCGGGCCGATCACGGGCGGTCCGTGGGCCGGGCGGAAGTGCATCGGCTGTTCACTGGCGATGGGACCGGGCGGCGTGACCTTGGCGGAAGGCCCATACGGTGAGACGGCCGAGACGTTGCTTTGCATCGAAGTTGAGCCTCGCAAGCCGGTGGCTCGCGGAACCGACTTCGCCGCCGCGCTGGCAGCCCGTGGCTATCGTGGCCCGTGAAAGCTGTTGTGGCCCACATCCGTCACCTTCGTACCGTAGAGGTAGAGTTCGGTGAGGTGTTTGAGTGGATCAAGTTCCTTCAGCCCCGCGTCAGTCACCTTCGTGGCGATCACGCTCATACCAAGGTTCACACCGATGACGTGCTTACCGGGCAGTTTGTCGTCGCGAGTGACCTTGCCGCCGAGTTTCTCCACAAATGTGAAGGAGCCCCCCTCTTCGCTCGAACACCTCGCCGCTTGCAAGTCTCTGGAAGAAGTCAAAATCAGCGAAACGCGGCTGACGTGGGATGGACTCAAGCATTTGAAGTCGCTGCCGAATCTGAAGAAGTTAAACCTCGACGAGACCGACATCTCCGAAACGGATAAGGCTGCCGTTCACGAGAATGCCCACAGAACCGGCCGCATGAACGCGGCGACAGACGACGAGACTATCGGCTGTGGTTGCGGTATCGAACACGTCCGAAATTGAAGTGGGTAGCGGTGCCGACCTGGAATCTTTCACGAAATGCCCGCGAGGTCGGCAAACCGTCCTTCGATGGCAACCCTTCAGCGCTTTGAACGGTCCCGGGCGTTCTTGAGAATGGTGCCGATGTGAACATCTGGAGCGGCGATAGATAGTTACTGCTCGACAAGCCCGTTTTCTCCACATTCCGCGAAACGCTGAAGTTGGCCGAAGCGTCCTGATCAATGCGGCACTACCACGGCGTCCAGATCAGCAGGCTCCAGTCGAACGGCCCGGCCTGGTTCAGGGAACAGGAGAGCGACTCACTTGAATACCACGGTCTTGGGCATGGCCTTCTTCATGCTCTCCACGCCCTCTGGGCTGATCTTGGTTTCGCGGATCGTGATGTGATCGAGGTGGCCGAACTTTACCAAGTCGTCCAGGCTTGCGTCTGTAACCTGCTTCATCCCACGCAGACCGAGTTGTTTCAGGTGGGTCATCTTTTGAAGAACCCCGCTCTGAATACCTTTGTCCGTCACGCCAGTGCAGTAGCTCATCGCGAGGTTCTCGACGCCGGTCAACTGCGAGAGGTGGGTCAGGGTCTTGTCGCTGATGTTGTTGAACTCCAGGCCGAGTTTTTTCAGCTTCAGCTTCGCAACGTGTTCGAGGCCAGGACCGTCGATCTCGTTGCGTTCCAGCGCCAGATACGTCAACTTCGCGGAACCCCGCAAGTGCCGCAGTCGGTCGTCCTTCAAGTCGCAGTTCATCAGGTGAAGTTCCTCGAGTGTCTCCAGCTTCGAGAACGCCTGGAGTGCCTCGTCCGAGAGCTTGGCGTGAACCACCGTGAGCTTTCGCAGCGACTTCCAGCCAGCCAGGCTTTCCAACTCGGCTGCGGTGACCTCACGGTAACCGAGGGTGAGTGACGTGAGCCGGGGGCACGCTTGAAGGTGTTTCACGCTCTCGGCGTCGATTGTGTTCGGCAAACTGAGCGCGGACAGTTTGGGCCACGCCGATAGCGCCTCCAGCTCAGCCGACGCCAGGCGCGTGTCGAGCAGGTCCAGGTGCTCCAGCGTTTTGATCGAGGCCAGATCACGCAGAGCCTTACCCGTGATGCGGGGGCGGTCGGCACGCTGTGCCATGAATGGGTAAGACCATTGCGGCGGTCCGAATCCGGCTTTCTCGTACCGAGTGATCGGCAACACCGACAGGGTTCGCAGTTTCTTGAGGCGGGTCAACGCGATCAACCCCTTGTCGTCGATGTTGGTCTCATACACGGAAACGTGTTCCAAATCAGGCAGGGCGGAAATCAACGTGAACACTTCGTTGGTGACCTTCGGCCCCCACAGGCCCAGGTGGGCGAGGAGCGGCGGCTTTGCGTCCGTCCAGCGGAAGAAGGTGAGCGACCCTTTCCGCCCTTCGACAACGCCGGCTTCGTTCATTTTGGTCAGGGCGGCTCGCATCTCGGGCGAGGTGATGCCATCCTGATTGATCCCGAATTGGCCTGTCTTGGGTTTGCCGGGATCGCCCTTCGGGGCTGGTTGGTCCGCACCCCACACCGAAAGCGGGGCGAGGAACACGGCCAGTGTGATTGCGAGACGGGGGAGGCTCAGGAGCATGTGCGTGGTGTCCCGGTTGGTGGAGAGCGTCGAGGTCTGCGGCGTTACGCGATCACTTCCTTCAGGAGGCCGGTGCTATCGCCATGACGTTCGACCTTGGCACCGATTCCCTGCAACAGGGTCAGCCACAGGTTGCACAACGGGGTGCCCTTGCTTGCGACGATGTGCCGGCCGAGTTTAACACCCGCCGCGCCGCCGGCAATGAGCGTGGGGCAATTGTCGAGCGAGTGGCCAGTGCGGAGGTTGCTGCCGTAAACGAGGCAGGTGTTGTCGAACAGACGAGAGCCGTCTGCTTCCTTCGTTGCCTTGAGCTTGGCCATGAGACCTGCGAGGAGTTCGCTCTGGGCGAGGTCACGGCGCTGGGATGCGTCGAGTTTTTCGCCGAGGACCGAGTGGTAGTGGCTCATGTCATGGGGGTGAACCTTGATTTCCAGACTCGTGAGGAGGGTGCTCACGGGCTGGCGGAAGGTGAGCACCCGCGTGCTGTCGGTCTGAATCGCGGCGAGCATCAAGTCGTACATCAGCCTGATTTCTTCGCGACCAGCAAGCCCCGGCTTCGGTTCGGGCATTGAGGTCTTGGGCTGCGGCACGCCGAGCCATCGCTCGTCCTTCCCCAACCGTGTCTCGATGTCGCGGATGCCCTCGAAGTACTCGTTGAGTTTCTCGTTGTCCTTCTTGCTGAGTTGCTGCTGCATGTCGCGGGCGTTCTCGCGCACCGTGTCGAGGATGCTGTGCCGCTGGGCGAGCATGGCCTTCTGCTGCTCGATGGGAGTCTTATCCGCAGAGAACAGGCGGTGGTAGGCGGCCACTGGAGTGTCGAATCCGCCGACCGGCTTGCCGCGCACGTCCCACGCCAGCGACAAGCCGGGGCCGTGACCGGACCCACCCATGACTGTCGCCGACCCGCCGTTGAGTTGGATGGACGGGAAACGTGTTTCCTGACCCAGGTGCGCCGCGGCAACCTGATCGGCGGAGATGCTGTTGTGGAAACTTTGTCCAGGTTCGGCGTAGCGGTTCGCACCGGTTAGCCAGAGGGTGCTGCCCCAGTGCCCCTCGTTGGCGAACTTGTTCGTAAGCCCCTGGATCACAGTGAAATCGGCCTTGTGCTTTGCGAGCGGCTGCAAGCCCGCGGAAAGTTTGTAGTCGGCCCCTGTCGTCGCGATGTCGGGATACCAGGTCGCTTCCGTGACCCCGTAGCCGAAGCTCAAGAAGATCATTCGCTTCGGGGGTGTTGCCGCGGGCGCGGCCGAGGCGAACCGTCGGAAGCCGAAGGACTCCAACGCGGGCAACGGGATGAGGGCGCTACTCGAGCGGAGGAAGAGGCGGCGTGTGGGTAAAGCGTTCATGAGCGTGACTCCTGGGGGAGGTTATTTGGTGTGGAATTCGTTACTACGTACCAGTGAGTGGATGAACTCACGCATGGCGAAGTCGTTCGACTTCGCCTGACGCAACAGATCGTCGATCAGGGCTTCATCGCGGAAACCGACCGGGCGACCGAGGGCGTACTCGATCAACGCCGCACTGAAGCCGCGAGCGAAGGCGTCCGACTTGGTGGCAATGATGTCACGAAGTTCGAAGTAGTTCTTGAAGGCCGGCCCCTTGTACAGTGAGCCGGCGGGGTCGATCGTCCATGTGAGTTTCGGAACGTCGCGTGCGGGTTTTCCGGAAGAGTCCATCACCTGGTAACTGTCCTGCGTGCGCCACTGACCGGCCGCGTCGAAGTTCTCGAGACCGAAGCCGATTGGGTCGATCTTGCGGTGGCAACTCGCACACTGCGGTGCCTCCTGGTGAGCCTGGAGCCGGTCGCGAGTGGTGAGTGCCTTCCCGGCAAGGCGTGCGATCGCCGGTACATTCGCGGGTGCCGGCGGGGGCGGGTCGTTGAGCAGTTTGCGGAGCACCCAGGCACCGCGTTCGACCGGACTGCTGCGTTCGCCGTTGCCGCCCATGACGTTCACTGCCGCCATGCCAAGCAAGCCACCACGCGGCGAATCCTTCGGCACCGGCACCTTGCGGTAGGCGTCACCCGTCACACCCTTGATGCCGTAGTAGTTCGCGAGCAGGCTGTTGACGATCACATGATCGGCCTTGAGCAAGTCGCGAAGGCTAGATGACCGTTTCACAAGTTCGCCGCCAGTGTCTCGACTTTGCGATGGTAGGGACGAGGCGGGTACAGTTTCCGT
>Ga0209181_10003842_pt1 | contig 22815 bp, 17 predicted proteins | sample MAT05_FD_187208 | JGI IMG/M metagenome (GOLD analysis project Ga0209181, IMG submission 187208) | Freshwater microbial communities from Lake Fryxell liftoff mats and glacier meltwater in Antarctica - MAT-05 (SPAdes) (version 2) | ecosystem: Environmental > Aquatic > Freshwater > Ice > Liftoff...
AAATATTCTCCAGGATGCTGCGGGTGAACTGCTGGCTTTCATGCAGCGCGTCCTCCGCCTGCTTGCGCTCGGTGATGTCGGTACTGCTGCCCACCATGCCCAGAAACTCGCCTGAAGCGGCGAAGCGCGGCTGGGCGCGGGACTCCATCCATCGCCAATCCCCTTCGAACCGGCGCGCACGCACCAGGGCATGGAAGGGGCGGCGGTCCCGCACGCACGCGCTGAACTCGCCCGCATAGCCCGCCAGATCGTCGGGATGCACCAGCGGCTGCCAGTTCGGGCCGGTGACCTGCTCCGGCGTCACGCCGAAGAAATCACGATAGGTTTGATTGACGAACTGCAACGCTCCTTGGGCATCGTGCACCCAGATCATCAGCGGCAGGCCATCGGCCATGGTGCGGAAGCGCTGCTCACTCTCCCGCAACGCCTCTTCGGACCGTGTGCGCTGGGTGATGTCGTCGAAAACGGCGACGAAGTAGCCCGCCATCGGGCAATAAACTGAGACCGACAGACGCAGGCCCAACGGCATGAGATCGATCTCGAATCGCTCTGGCTGGCCGGTCGAGGTAACCCGGCCATAGATCTCGAACACTTCCGGGTGCAATTCCTTGAGTCCTGGAATGATCTGGGTGACCTTCTTGCCGGTCACGTTCTGCAAGCCGGTCAGTTTTTCAAAGGTGTCATTCACCGCAAGATAGACAAAATCGACTGGCTGGCCATGCGCGTCAAAGAGCATCTGGCAATAGGCGAACCCGTCCAGCATGTTCTCGAACAGCGCGCGATACCTGGCTTCGCTGTCACGCAGGGCTTCCTGCGCGCGCTTGCGCTCGGTGATGTCGCGAAAGACGCCGACGTAGCCGGATGCAGTGCCGCTGGCGTCGCGCAGGGCCGTGACGCTCGTTTCCACGGCGATCTCGCGGCCATCGTGGCTGCGGTGAACGACCTCGCCGCGCCATTCGCCGCGCTCGTGCAACGCGGCCCGCATCCCGGTTTCCGTCTCCACGCTCGGCCACTGCGGCGTGTAGATCTCGCCGAGCTGGCGCCCGAGCGCTTCGCTGGCGGGTAGGCGGTACTGCCGCTCAGCGGCGGCATTCAGGTAAATGACGCGCTGCTCGGCATCCACGGCGATGACGGCGTCGCCGACCTGCGCCAGGATCTCGCCGCGAAACTCGTTCGACGCGGCGTCGACACCTTGCAACGTGAAAAGCTGCGGGCCGTCCCTGGTTTCGACCACGATCGAATCCACGTCGCCTGTGCGGATGGCGCGCAGGGTGTCCTCGGCCTCCTCCAGCTTCAGGCGCAGCGCAGCGATCTCGGCGCGCAGCGGTGCTTCGGGCGAAATGTCAGAGGCGCCGCTTGGCGTGCCGTTCGCGTGCACGGGGTTCATGCAGCCGACTTTCTCAAGTCGAGCCCGAGCAGAATGCGCTCGGTCTGCGACATGTCGCCGATGAAACGGCGCAGTGGCAGCGGCAGCTGCTTGATCAAGGTCGGCGCGGCAATGATCTGCTCGCCTTCGGCCAGCGTGGGGTGGCGGGAGATGTCGACGACTTCCAGCATGTAGCGCCCTTGCAGATGCTGCTCGCAAATCTTGCGGATGTTCACGATGGCGCGCGTGGAGTGCGGCGTGTTGCCAGTGACGTAAAGCCTAAGGACGTAATGCGCCGTGGGCCGTGCCGCCGTGATAGCGGCTTCGAAGGCGGCGACGTCGTTGCTGCGAGCGGCGGGCTTGTTCATGACCAGCTCACGGTCTGACCGGTTGCACGTCGAGGCCGACCAGCACGCGCTCTTCATTGGACAGATCGCCGATGATCTTCTTGATCGGCTCGGGCAGCCGCCGCACCAGCGTGGGCACCGCCAGGATCTGGTCGCCTGCGGCGAGCGCCGGCGTCTTCAGCAAGTCGATGACCTCGATGCGGTACTGGCCGGCGAGGTGCGTCTCGCAGATGCGCTTGAGATTGGCAAAGGCGGCGAGCGACTTCACGGTCTGGCCGGCGACGTAAAGGCGAAGTTCAATGATCTCGGGCTTGCTCATCGTTTGCTCTTCTTCTTTGTTTCGGTGGTTTTCCCTCCCGAACGCCGTTGCGCCATGGCTGCGTCGATCTGTCGGTTGTGCGTCTCCTGCCAACTGTCCTGCGCGAGTGCGAATTTCGCCTCGGCTTCTTCCACCTGGCCCTGCGCATGCAGGGCGGCGATCTGCGCCTCGATGGCCTTTCGCCGGCTCGCGAGCCGCAGCAGATTGCGCTCGTGATCCCGCCGCCGGAACTCGGCGCTGGCTTGCTCATGGGCCGCGTGTGTCACACGCGCGTTGCCGGTGAGCACGCCGTCTGCGCCGAGATACACGTCCACGAGATCGATGCCCGAATCACTGAGCACGAACTCGCGCATCTGGTTCGAGTGCGCCATGCCGCGCGACTTCAACACGAAGATCATGCGGTTGCGCTCGCCATTCGATTCGACGTTGCGCAGCAGCAGCCAGGTGTCCATCAGCGACGACACGCCGACCTGCGAATCCTCTGGCGTGCTTGCGCCCGTGCCCGTGCCGCTGCCGCCCGTGGTGAGGCTGGTGAAGAGCGTGGTGATCTGCTGCTGCTTGAAGAAGTCGATGAGCCGCATCAGGGTCGGCTTCACCTCTGCCTCGCTGCGTTCGAGTGAGAGATTGCTGATCGGATCGATGATGACGACCTCGGGGCGGAATGCTTTCACCGTGTCGTGAATGGCCAGCAGATGCTGCTCCAGCCCCTGCAATGTGGGGCGCGAGGCATGAATCTGCAGCAGGCCTTCTTTCAGCCACGGCGCAAGGTCCAGACCGATGGAGCCCATGTTGCGGACGACCTGCGCGCTCGATTCCTCGTAGGGGAACAACAGCACGCGCTCGCCGCGGCGGCAGGCGGCTTCCGCGAAGGCCGCGCCCAGGCTGCTCTTGCCGGTGCCGGGCGTTCCGGAGACAAGCACGCTGCTGCCTCGAAAGATGCCTTGGCCGCCCAGCATCTCGTCCAGCCGCGCGATGCCAGTGGACAGGCGCTCGGTGGGCGCCGCGTGGTCCAGCCGCAGCGAGGTGATGGGCAGCACCGAGATGCCGCGCTCGCCGATGAGAAACGGATATTCGTTCGTGCCGTGCACCGAGCCGCGGTACTTCAGCACCCGCAAGCGGCGGGTGGAGATCTGCTCATGCACGCGGTGGTCGAGCGTGATCACGCAGTCGGCCACGTACTCCTCCAGCCCGTAGCGCGTGATGGCGTCGCCCTCGCCCTTTTCGCCGGTGATGATCGCCGTCATGCCGCGAGCCTTCAGCCAGCCGAAGAGCCGGCGCAATTCCGCGCGCAGGATGGCGTGATTCGGCAACCCTGCGAAGAGCGCCTCCACGCTATCGAGCACCACGCGTTTGGCCCCGATGGAATCGATGGCGTGTCCGAGCCGGATGAAGAGGCCTTCGAGGTCGTATTCGCCGGTCTCCTCGATCTCGCTGCGCTCGACGCGCACATGGTCGAGCGCGATCTTCTTCTGCTTCACCAGCCGCTCGAGATCGAATCCGAGCGAGCGCACATTGGCCGTAAGGTCGGCGGCACTTTCCTCGAACATCATGAAGACGCCGGGCTCGCCGTACTGCGTGGCGCCACGCACGAGGAATTCAACGGCCAGCATCGTCTTGCCGCAACCCGCGCTGCCACAGACGAGCGTCGGCCGCCCTGCGGGCAGCCCGCCGCCGGTGATTTCATCGAGGCCGGTGATGCCGGTGGGAGATTTCGAGAGACCGGGTGTTGCGGGCGGGTCGATCTTCTTGTTCATGGCGGGGCAAATGGTCTGATGTGGGCCACCTGTGCGGCGTGCGCCCTGACAGCGTAGAGCGTCTACTTTGCCCGCCGAGACAGTTCTTGTCCACAAGCGCCAGCAGCGCGCGTCCAAGCCGACGGCTGTGTGACAACACACCCCCGTCGAAGATGCTTCGACTTGCCGCCTCGCCTGCGCAGTCATGAGTGCAGAACAGCGCGACGCGCCGCCGACCCTGCGCCCTCAACTCGAGGCAATACTCGGCCTCGGCGCCTGCCACGGCGTAACGAGGGGTGCCCGATGGATTGGTTCGAAGGCTTCTCCGCCGCCCGGCACGCCGGTGCCGGCGCCACGCTGCATGCGCGCACGGGCGGGCGCCGCGACGGACCGCCGCTGCTGCTGCTGCACGGCTTCCCGCAGACCCACGTCATGTGGCATCGCGTGGCGCAGCGGCTGGCCGACGAGTTCTTCCTCGTCATGCCCGACCTGCGCGGCTACGGCGATTCAGAGCGCCCCGTGCCCGGCGACGGCGGCGACCACGTCTGGTCGTCCAAGCGCGCGATGGCCGCCGACATGGATGCGCTGATGCGCGGCCTGGGGCACGAGCGCTACTTCGTCTGCGGGCACGACCGCGGCGGCCGCGTGGCGCACCGACTGGCGCTGGATCACCCGCAGGCGGTGCGACGGCTGGTGCTGCTGGACATCGCGCCGACGCTGGACATGTACGCCGCCACCGACATGGCCTTTGCCAGCGCCTACTACCACTGGTTCCACCTGATCCAGCCGTGGCCGCTGCCGGAACACATGATCGAAGGCTGCGCGCTGGAGTACCTGCAGGCCAAGCTGGGCCGCTGGGGCGCGCAGGGCCTGGCGCACCAGGAGCCGCAAGCCCTGGCCGAGTACGAGCGCTGCTTCAGTCGCGGCGAGAACATCCACGGCGCCTGCGAGGACTACCGGGCCAGCGCGGGCATCGACCTCGAACACGACCGCGCCGCGCGCGCCGCGGGCCAGCGCATCGCCTGCGACCTGCATGTGGTGTGGGGCGGGCGCGGCGTGGTGCACCGCCTGTTCGACCCGCTGGTGCTGTGGCGCGCGCAGTGCGCGGGGGCCGTGAGCGGCGAGGTGTGGCCGGCAGGGCACTACATCCCGGAAGAGCACCCGGACCGGACCGCCGGGTTGCTCGCCGGCTTCTTCAAGCCTTGAACTGGGCCGCCGAAGCCGCGCTGTAGGTCGCACCGATGTTTCACGACTGAAGTAGCCTGACCAGCCTTCGGAGGGTTTCCTATGCTTGCATGGTTGGGCCGCATCGACTCGCAGTTCCCTGTGCGCTACTTTGCCTGGCTGACGTCGGCTGTGGTGATGCTGCTGGCCGCGCTGTCGTGGGTGGCCTTCGACATCGGCGGCTGGCTGGCATTGACGATGCTGTTCCTGGTCGGCCTGGGCTGGCGCGACACACGCCAGCGCCGTCATTCGGTGCTGCGCAACTACCCGGTGATCGGGCACATGCGCTTCCTGCTCGAGTTCATCCGGCCCGAGATCCGCCAGTACTTCATCGAGAGCGACAACGAGGCCGCGCCCTTCTCGCGCCAGCAGCGCAGCCTGGTCTACCAGCGCGCCAAAGGCGACGGCGACAAGCGGCCGTTCGGCACGCAGCTGGACGTGCACGCCGTCGGCTTCGAGTGGATCAACCACTCGATCGCGCCCAGCGTGCTGGCCACCCATGACTTTCGCGTGACCATCGGCGCCGGCGGCACCAGCTGCACGCAGCCCTACTCGGCCAGCATCTTCAACATCTCGGCGATGAGCTTCGGCGCGCTGTCGGCCAACGCCATCCTGGCCCTCAACGGCGGCGCGAAGAAAGGCGGCTTCGCCCACGACACCGGCGAGGGCTCGATCAGCGTGCACCACCGCCGGCACGGCGGCGACCTGATCTGGGAGATCGGCAGCGGCTACTTCGGCTGCCGCCACGACAACGGCCGCTTCAGCGAAGAGCGCTTCGTGGCCAACGCCTGCGACCCGCAGGTGAAGATGATCGAGCTCAAGCTCAGCCAGGGCGCCAAGCCGGGACACGGCGGCGTGCTGCCGGGGCCCAAGGTGACGTTCGAGATCGCCGCCGCACGCGGCGTGGCAGTGGGCACCGACTGCATCAGCCCGGCGCGCCACTCGGCTTTCGACACCCCGGTGGAAATGATGCAGTTCATCGAGCGGCTGCGCCGGCTCTCGGGCGGCAAGCCGGTGGGCTTCAAGTTCTGCGTCGGCCATCCCTGGGAATGGTTCGCCATCGCCAAGGCGATGCTCGAGACCGGATTGCTGCCCGACTTCATCGTCGTCGACGGCGCCGAGGGCGGCACCGGGGCAGCGCCGCTGGAGTTCACAGACCATGTCGGCGCGCCCTTGCAGGAGGGGCTGCTGCTGGTGCACAACACGCTGGTCGGACTGGGTCTGCGCGATCGCATCAAGATCGGCTGCGCCGGCAAGGTGGTCAGCGCCTTCGACATCGCGCGCCTGATGGCCATCGGCGCCGACTGGTGCAATGCGGCACGCGGCTTCATGTTCGCGCTGGGCTGCATCCAGGCCCAGACCTGCCACAGCGGCGCCTGCCCCAGCGGCGTGGCCACGCAGGACCCGTTGCGCCAGCAGGCGCTGGTGGTGTCGGACAAGGCCGAACGCGTCTGGCGCTTTCACCAGAGCACGCTCGAAGCACTGAAGGAACTGGTGCAGGCGGCCGGGCTGGAGCATCCGAACCAGATCAGCGCCTCGCACATCGTGCGCCGTCGCGCCGACCAGGAAGTGCGCCTGCTGGCCAACCAGCTGAGCTTCGTCGCGCCGGGCGCCCTGCTCGAGGCGATGGCCGGCCGCGCCGACTGGCCGCATGCGGTGTTCGAGCTGTATTGGCCGCTGGCCCGCAGCGAGAGCTTCAGCCCCAAGCCTGATCGCGGCCGCAATACGCCACGCGTTGAAACCCGGCCCGCAGCGGCGGACGCGGCCGCTCAGCCCAGCGACGAAGTGGCGGCCTGAGCGCTCAGGCGGCAGGCGGCGCGGTGTCGACGAAGCTGGGACGCGCGAACAGCTTGTCCGACAGCTTTTTCAGATTCGGAAAGTCGCCGCGCCAGTCGATGTGCGCGAAGCGAAAGTCCAGATAGCCCAGCGCGCAACCGACGGCCACGTCGGCCAGCGTGAAATAGTTGCCGGCGCACCAGGGCTTGTCGCCCAGCCCCTGGCTGAAGGCCTTCAGCGAGGCCTGCACCTTGACCATCTGGCGCTCGCTCCAGGCGGGTGAGCGCTGCTCGGCGCTGCGCCCGGCCCAGGTGGCTTCCAGCCGCGCCAGGATGGCCGCGTCCATCACGCCGTCGGCCAGAGCCTCCCAGGTGCGCACCTCGATGCGCTCGCGCCCCGCGGCCGGGATCATCTTGCCCACCGGCGACAGCGTGTCGAGGTACTCGACGATGACGCGCGAGTCGAACACGGCTTCGCCGCCTTCCATCACCAGGCAGGGCACCTTGCCCAGCGGGTTCGACTTCAGGATCGCGTCCGAGGTCCAGACGTCCTCGAGCTGCAACTGGGCGTCGAGCTTCTTCTCGGCCATCACGACGCGCACCTTGCGCACGTAGGGGCTCGTGAGGGCACCGATCAGCTTCATGTGTGGCAAGGCAGGACCCGTGAGCAAACGAAATTCATTCTAGCGGCCGGTCTGCGCCGGGCTGACGGTGAAGTCGAGCACTGTGGCGCGGCCCGGCAGGTTGAGCGCCACCTGCTGCAGCGGCGTGCGCGCCAGCACGCGCCCGTCACGCACCACCAGCAGGCGCGGCGCACGCAAACGGATCGCTTCGACCGCAGAACGGGCTTGCAGCAGCACGAAACTGGCGCGGCAGCCGGGCGCCAGGCCGTAGTCCTGCAGGCCCATCACCCGGGCCGCGTTGACGGTGACGGCGTCGAAACACTGTCGCACCGCCGCCACCGAGGTCATCTGCGCCACGTGCAGGCCCATCGAAGCCACTTCCAGCATGTCGGCCGAGCCGAGCGAATACCACGGGTCCATCACGCAGTCGTGGCCGAAGGCGACGTTGACGCCGGCGGCCAGCAGCTCGGGCACGCGGGTCATGCCGCGGCGCTTCGGGTAGCTGTCGTGCCGACCCTGCAGCGTGATGTTGATCAGCGGGTTGGCTACCGCGTGCACGCCAGACTCGGCAATCAACGGGATCAGCTTGGACGCGTAGTAGTTGTCCATCGAGTGCATCGAGGTCAGGTGCGAGCCGGTCACCCTGCCCTGCAGCCCCAGGCGCTGCGTGTGCAGCGCGAGCGTCTCGATGTGGCGGCTGGCCGGGTCGTCGCTCTCGTCGCAGTGCATGTCCACGCGCAGGCCGCGTGCAGCGGCCAGCTCGCACAGGATCTTCACGCTCTCGGCGCCGTCGGCCATCGTGCGTTCGAAGTGCGGGATGCCGCCGACCACGTCCACGCCCAGGTCGAGCGCGCGCTGCAGGTTGACCAGGGCGCCCGGTGCGCGCAGCAGGCCGTCCTGCGGGAATGCCACCAGTTGCAGATCGATGTAAGGCGCCACGAGCTGCCTGACGTGCAGCAGCGCGCGCACCGCGAGCAGCCGCTCGTCGCACACATCCACGTGCGTGCGGATGGCCAGCAGGCCGCGCGCCACGGCCCAGTCGCAGTAGGCGAGCGCGCGTTCGACCAGCGCCTCTTGCGTGAGCAGCGGCTTGAGCTCGCCCCACAGCGCGATGCCTTCGAGCAGCGTGCCGCTGGCGTTGACGCGCGGCAGCCCGTAGGACAGCGTGGCGTCCATGTGGAAGTGCGCGTCGACGAAGGGCGGGCTGAGCAGCCAGCCCGCGGCGTCGATGATCTCGGTGCCCTCGGGCGCGGCCAGCGCCGGGCCGGGTGTCGTCCCGATCGCGGCGATGCGGCCTTGCTGCACCAGCAGGTCGACGCCGCTGCGCCCATCGGGCAGCGTGGCATTGCGGATCAACATCGACGGGCTCCTCGGCATGGCGACGGATGCCACCATACCAAGGCTCGCGATCGATGCGCTAACGGTAGACCAGGTCGCGCAGGCCGAGCGAGATCACGGGCACGTAGGTCACCACCATCAGGCACAGCACCACGACGCCGACGAAGGGCAGCAGCGGCGGCACGATGCGGTCGAGCGAGATGCGCGCCACGGTGCAGGCGGCGAACAGGTTGACGCCGAAGGGCGGCGTGATCATGCCTAGCGCGAGGTTGACCACCATCACGATGCCGAAGTGCACCGGGTCGATGCCGAAGTGGAACGCCACCGGCGCAAGGATCGGCGCCAGCACGATGATCGCCGCGCTGGTCTCGATGAACATGCCGATCACGAACAGCGCAGCGTTGACGCCCAGCAGGAACAGCAGCGGGTCCTGCAGCACGGCCTGCAACCAGGTGCCGATGGCCGCCGGCACGCCGGCACGCGTGATCAGGAAGGCGAATAGCCCGGCGTTGGCGATGATGAACATGATCACCGAACTGCTGATGACGGACTTGCGCAGGATCGCGCCCAGCTTGGGCAGGTCGATCTCGCGGTAGACCACCATGCCCACCAGCAGCGCATAGAACACCGCCACTGCCGAGGCCTCGGTGGGCGTGAAGATGCCGCCGTAGATGCCGCCCAGGATGATCACCGGCATCAGCAGCGCCAGCCCTGCGTGGCTGGAGGCGATGCGGCGCAACGGCGGCACGACGAGGACCAGCAGCAGGTAGGCGGCGGGCGCCAGCAGGTGCACGGTCTCGTCTTCCGTCAGCCGGCGGGCGAGCCAGACCACGCCGACGAAGCCGATCACGAAGCCCAGATCGCTGGCCGCGGTTGACAGCGGCAGGCGGCCTTCGCCGTCGGTCTTGCCCCAGCCCTTCCACTTGCACCACAGATAGACAAAGATCATCAGCGCGCCGCCGATCAGCAGCCCGGGGCCGAAGCCGGCGATGAACAGCTCGCCGATCGAGACCTCGGCCGCCACGCCGTACAGGATCAGTGGAATCGACGGCGGAATGACCACGCCCAGCTCGGCACTGGTGGCCTGCAGCGCAGCCGCATAGGGCGTCGGATAGCCACGCTTGATGAGGGCCGGGATCAGGATCGCGCCGATGGCAAAGGTGGTGGCCACCGACGAGCCGGAGACGGCGGCGAAGATCATGCAGGCCAGCACGCAGGTCATCGGCAAACCGCCCTGCACACCGCCGACCAGGCTCCGGGCGAACTCCACCAGCCGCCGGCTGATGCCGCCGGTCTCCATCAGGTTGCCGGCGAGGATGAAGAAGGGAATCGCGGCGAGCGGAAACTTGTTGAGCGAGGAAAACATCTCCTTGGCCGCGAGCAGGATGTTGGCGTTCGACGCCTCGATGCCCACCAGTGCGGCTAGCCCGATCGACACGGCCACCGAGACGCTGAAAGCGAAGCACAGCAGCATCGTGATGAGCATCGCGCCGGTCACTGTGCGTTCTCCAGTTCCATGCGCTGCGGGTCAAGCCAGTTGCCGATCACGGCGATGACCGAGAAGACGGCGCCCACGGGCAACGCCAGATAGGCCCAGAACATCGTCACGCCTTCAAGTCCGATGACCGTCTGCACCCGGCCGCGCAAGGCGTACTGCCAGCCGACGATGAGGATCACCGACAGCAGCACCAGAGTGGCCAGCGCGAGCAGACTGTCGAAGACGCGGCGCAGGCGCGGCCCCGACAGCCGGTAAAGCACGTCCACGCTGACCATCGCGCCGATGCGAAAGGCCTTCGGCACGCCCAGGAAGACCATCCAGATCAGGCTGAAGCGGATCAGCACCTCGGTCCACTCGGCCGGCCGCTCGAGGATGAAGCGGGTGATGATCTGCCACAGCCCGAGCGAGGCCGCCAGCGCCAGCATGGCGCAGGCCAGCACCGTGGCCAGGCCGGTGCTGGCCCGCTCGAACTTCAGCAGCGCACCACGCACGGTCTCAACCCGACGCGTGTGCTCAGCGGGCGTTGCGGATGCGCTCGATGTTGGCCGCGCCGAACTGCTTCTCGAACTCGACATAGACCGGCGTCAGTGCGGCCTGGAAGCGCGCCCGGTCGGGGCTCTCGACCACCAACATGCCCTTGCTGCGCAGCTCGGCCACGCCCTTGGCGTCGTCCTCGTCGACACGCGCACGGTTGGCCTTGACGGCCTCGGCGGCGGCGGCCAGAAAGGCCTGCTGGTCGGCCGGCGTCAGCTTGTCGTAGGCGCCCTTGGTCATCAGGAAGATGGCCGGGCTGTAGACGTGGCCGGTGAGCGTCAGGTGCTTTTGCACCTGGTCGAACTTGGCCGCCATGATCACCGACAGCGGGTTCTCCTGGCCGTCCACGGTGCCCTGCTGCAGCGCGGTGAAGACTTCGGGGAAAGCCATCGGCGTGGTGACGATGCCGAAGCCCTTGTAGGCCGCCACATGCACCGGGTTCTCCATCGTGCGCATCTTCAGACCGCGCAGATCGTCGGGCACGTTGACCGCACGCTTGCTGTTGGTCATGTGGCGCACGCCGTTCTCGCCCCAGGCCAGTGCCTTGAAGCCCTTGCTGTCGAAGGCCTTGAGCATGTCCTGGCCGATCTGGCCGTCGAGCACTCCGCGGGCATGCGCCTTGTCGCGGAAGATGAAGGGGATGTCCAGGATGCGCGCCTCGGGCACGAAGTTGGGCACCGGGCCGGTGGAGCTGAAGGTCAGCTCCTGTGTGCCCAGCTGCACCGCCTCGATGCTCTCGCGCTCGCCACCCAGGGCGCCGGCGTAGAAGGCCTGCACCTTGATGCGCCCGTTCGTGCGCCGCTCGACCTCACGCGCGAAGGTGTCGATGGCCACCCCCTGGTGCGAGTTCTGGCCGATCGAGATGCTGATGCGCATCGTGGTCTGGGCGTGCGCGGCGGCGGCGAATGCCAGGCCGCAAGCCAGCGCCGCGGTCCAACGGATCAGGGTCGGGGTCTTCATGGGCGGGTCTCCTGGATGTCCATGGTGGCGCCGGCGACATCGCCGTCGGCAACCTCGTAGCTTGGCGCAACGGCGCGGGCTCGACAACCGGGAAAGCCACGAGGCGGCGCACGGGCGGCGCGACCCCGCCACCCGACGCCCGCCTCACAGCAGCAGGCGATCCGGGTCGACGTCGAGCTTGGCCAGCGCGCTGCGCGTGGCGCGCACCGTCAGCGCCTCGTCCTGCGCCGGCAGCAGCAGCCCGGCCTGCAGGAAGCCCGCCAGCCGCTGCTGCTGGAAGAGCACGCAACGCCCTTGCTGACTGACGAACAGCGAGAGCTGCTTGCGCAGCCCGTGCCAGGCCAGCTGCACCGCCTCGTGGCGGCCGCGGTAGTCGAGCATGTACCAGGTGCCCACCTGCAGCTCGCGCGCCCAGGCCACCATCGGCGGCGTCGGCATCGAGCCGCCATCGGCCACCACCTCGAGCTCGTTGCTTTCGTGGCCGGAGAGGTCGATGACCAGCGACTCGTCGATCGCGGCGTCGCTGACCTCGGGCAGCAGTTCTTCCAGCGTGTCGAGCCGCTCCATCAGCTCTTGCAGCCGCTCGTGCGGGATCACGGCGGCCTTGGCGGTGAAGGCCGCGGCCAGCGAGCTGTTGAGGTTGCGGATCTGCTCATCTTGCCGACCGGTGTCCAGGCCGGCGGCTGCCATGCCCACGCGCAGCGACTTCAGCAGCGGCGGCAGGCGGCGGATGACTTCGGCGCGTTCGTCGCGCGTGACCTTTGCGCTGGCCGACCAGATCAGGTCGGCCGCGGCACGCTTCATCGTGCGCGTCTGCTCGCTGGCCGCACCGAAGCGCACCGCCGTGGTGGCCAGCACATCGGCCCAGGTCTGGAACAGGTACTGGCGCACGCCTTCCTGCACCGGCACCTCGTTGAGCATCTTGCGCAGTTCGATCGTGAACTGGATGGCCAGGGTCTCGCGCTGCTCGACCTGCTGCGCCAGCGAGACGCCTTTCTTCGAGGCCTCGTTCTCGTGGCGGAAGTAGTGCTCGAGAAACTTCTCGAACTCGGTGAGCACGGTCTGGAAGACGCGCCGGCCGGTGTCAGGGTAAGCCTCGACCACCTGCACCACGCGCTTGACCTCACGCTCGAGCGCGTCGTCGACCCCGCGCGAGGCGCTGTCGAAGCCCATCACGCAGGCCCCCATGCGGTCGATCAGCCGCCGCGCCGGGTGGTCGGTGGTGGCAAAGAAGTCGGGCTCCGAGACCGCCACGCGCAGCACCGGCATCTGCAGCCGCGCAAACCACACGCGCACGCTGGCGGGGATGCGCTCTTCGGTCAGGATGCTCTGGAACAGCAGCGCGACGATCTCGATCGTCGCCCGCTCCTCGGGCGTCGCGGCGGCTTTCTTCAGCGCCAGCTTGCGCTGGAGCAGGTCGTCCAGCAGCGCCGGCGTGGTGACGTAGGTGTCGGCTCCGCCGGCCATGCCTGCTCCGCGCAGTCCGGCCTCCACCGCGTCGATGGCGGTGGCCAGCGCGGGCGACAGCGCATGCGCGCGGGTCGAACGCGAGAACTGCGGCACCTGCTTGTCGATCAGCCGCCCCAGCCGCCCGAGCACGGCCTCAGCGTCGCCACCGCGCTGCAAGGGACTGATGCGCGTCATCATCCTCGTCTCATCGGAGACGAAGCCGCGCGGCGCGCCGCTGCCACTGCTACTACCGCCGCCGCTGCTGCTGAATGAAGCGGGCGAGCCGCCCTGGCCACCGCCTGGTGCGCCCTGGGCGCCACCAGCCCGATCGCGGTCGCCACCACTGCCGAAGCCGCCGCCGACGGGGCCGGTGAAGCCGGTGCCGCTGGCAAAGCCGGTGCCGGTGATGAAGCTGCTGTCGCCCCCGGTGAATGAGCTGTTGCCGATGAAGCCGCTCTGCAGCCCCGGCGAGACGCCGCGCGAGCGCTTGATGGCCGGGCGCAGGTCAACCTCGGCCAGCACACGCTGGGTGACCAGCCACCGGTTGGCCTCGTGATAGGCCTCCTCGACCAGCGGCGCGAACTCGTCATGCAGCAGTGGCTGCAGCTGGCGCCAGCCGTCCAGCGTCTGGCCACCCTGGCGCCAGGCATCGACGACGATGCGCGCCAGCACATGGGCACGCAGCAGATCCTGCGCATCGAGCTCGGCGCGACCCTCCAGATAGGCCACGCGCGAGCGCAGGTCGGAGAATTCCCACGAGGCGCGGTCCATGATCGCCAGCGCCAGACGCGAACTGAGGATCTCCAGCTCGATCGTGTCGTCGTCGACCAGCGACAGAGGGCTGCCCGGTGGCAGCTCACCCGTGCGAGTGGTCGACACACCGTGCAACAGCGCGCTGCGCAGGCCCTCGACAATGGCGCGGTGCCACGGCTGCGCGCCCTTGAGCAAGTCGGCGACGAGGTCGCGGCGGCGCTGGCCGGTGGCACGGTCGCTGGGCTTTTCCAGCAACGAACGAGCGCCTTCGCAGACCGCCTGCACCAGCGGCGCCAGGCCCTTGACCAATTCCTCGGTGTACAGGCGCCTGGCCTGCGTCGCGAGACTGGTGGGAGCGGCGCCGGACGCCATGGGATGCTGCGTGGATGAAGCTCGAAGCGGCTCGGGATTCGAGCCGTTCTGACTCTACACCACGGCCCCGGCGTTGGGATCGTCGGGGTCGACGTCCCTGCCGGTGGTGGTCTTCACCAGGTCCTCACGCTTGACGCCCAGCCACATCACGATGGCGGCGGCGACGAAGACCGAGGAGTAGATCCCGAACAGGATGCCGATGGTCAGCGCCAGCGCGAAATAGAACAGCGTCGGCCCGCCGAAGACCAGCATCGAGACGACCATCATCAGCGTGCTGCCGTGGGTGATCACGGTGCGGCTTATGGTGCTGGTGATGGCGTGGTCGATGGTCTCGCTGGTGCTCATCTTGCGGTACTTGCGAAAGCTCTCGCGAACGCGGTCGAAGATGACCACCGACTCGTTGACCGAGTAGCCCAGCACCGCCAGCACCGCAGCCAGCACGGCGAGCGAGAACTCCCATTGAAAGAAGGCGAAGAAGCCCAGGATGATGATCACGTCGTGCAGGTTGGCGACGATGCCGGCGACCGCGAACTTCCACTCGAAGCGGAAGGCGAGATACATCATGATGCCGGCGATGGTGGCCAGCAGCGCATAGGCACCGTTCTCGTACAGCTCGGCGCCGACCGAGGGGCCGACGAACTCGGTGCGCTTGAGCGTGACCGGTTCGCCGCCGGCGGCGTCGCAGGCCGGACGGCTGACCTGCTCGCCCTGCGGCGTGGTGTACTGCTTGATCGAGGTGCGGCCCTGTTCGGCGCTGCACAGCGCCTCGAAGACGCGGCTGGACAGTTCGGCCTGCTTGACCTCGCCGCGCACGGGCATGCGGATCAGCACATCGCGCGAGGTGCCGAACTTCTGCACCTGCACCTCACCCAGACCGAGCGCCTCGACGTTGGCGCGGGTGCGGTTGATATCGGCCGTCTGCGCGTACTCCACTTCGACCAGCGTGCCCCCGGTGAACTCCACCGACAGGTGCAGCCCGCGGGTGGCGATAAAGAACACGGCAGCGGCAAAGGTGATGAAGGAGATCGCGTTGAGCACCACCGCGTGGCGCATGAACCGGATGTCGCGGCGGATGCGGAAGAATTCCATGGCGATCTCCGGTTCAGGCCTTGACGGCGGGCCGTGTGGGGCCGGCCGGCGGCGCGGGCTTCCAGACCTGGCCGATCGACACGCCCTTCAGGCGCTTTTGCCGGCCGTACCAGAGGTTGACCAGGCCGCGCGAGAACATTACCGACGAGAGCATCGAGGTCAGGATGCCCAGGCAATGCACGACCGCGAAACCGCGCACCGGCCCCGAGCCGAAGGCCAGCAGCGCGAGGCCGGCAATCAGCGTGGTGATGTTCGAATCGAAGATGGTGCCGAAGGCGCGTTCGTAGCCGACGGAGATCGCCTGCTGCGGCGCAGCGCCGCCGCGCAGTTCTTCGCGCACGCGCTCGTTGATCAGCACGTTGGAATCGATCGCCATGCCCAGCACCAGCGCGATGGCGGCGATGCCCGGCAACGTCAGCGTGGCCTGCAGCATCGACAGCAGCGCGATCAACAGCAGCAGGTTGAAGGCCAGCGCGAGCGTCGAGAAGACACCGAACACCATGTAGTAAAGGCACATGAAGACGGCGATCGCGATGAAGCCGTAGAGCACGCTGTTGAAGCCCTTGGTGATGTTCTCGGCGCCCAGGCTGGGGCCGATGGTGCGCTCTTCGATGATCTCCATCGGTGCCGCCAGGCTGCCGGCGCGCAGCAGCAGCGACACGTCGGCGGCCTCGGTGGTGGTCATGCGGCCGCTGATCTGCACGCGGCCGCCGCCGATTTCGCTGCGGATCACGGGCGCCGTGACGACCTCGCCCTTGCCCTTCTCGAACAGCAGGATCGCCATGCGTTTGCCGATGTTCTCGCGCGTCAGGTCTCGGAACACGCGTGAACCCTTGGCGTCCAGCGTCAGGTGAACCGCCGGCTCCTGCGTCTGGCCGTCGAAGCCGGGCTGCGCGTCGGTCAGGTTCTCACCCGTCAGCTGCACCTGGCGGAAGACGATCAGCGGCGCGCCGCCACGCTCGACAAAGCGGTCGCTGCCGAAGGGAACCGGGCCGTTGCCGCGCAGCGCCTCCTGCGCCTCGGTGCTGTCGTTGACCATGCGCAGCTCGAGCGTTGCCGTGCGGCCGATGATGTCCTTGGCCTTGGCCGTGTCCTGCACGCCGGGCAGCTGCACCACCACGCGATCCACGCCCTGCTGCGCGATCACCGGCTCGGCCACGCCGAGCTCGTTGACGCGGTTGTGCAGCGTGGTGATGTTCTGCTTGAGCGCCTGGTCCTGCACGCGGCGCGCGGCCTCGGGCTTGAGCGTGCCGACCAGCTTGAGCTCGGCGCCGTCGCTGCTCTCTGCCCAGGCCAGATCCGGCATCTGGTCGCTGAGCAGGTTGCGCGCGGTCGTCAGCGTGGCGGCTTCGCGAAAGCGCAGCTCCACCGTGTTGCCATCGCGCCGCACGCCGGCGTGGCGGATGTTCTTCTCGCGCAGCAGGGTGCGGATGTCGCCGGTGAGCGATTCGGCGCGCTTGGTCAGCGCCGACTTCATGTCCACCTGCATCAGGAAGTGCACGCCGCCGCGAAGGTCCAGGCCCAGGTACATCGGCATTGCGTGGGCCCGGCTCAGCCAGGCCGGCGAGCGCGACACCAGGTTCAAGGCGACGATGTAGGACGGGTTGTCCGCCTCGGGGTTGAGCGCCTTGGTGATCGCGTCCTTGGCCTTGATCTGGGTGTCGGTGTCGAAGAAGCGCGCGCGCACCGAGCTGCCCTCGAGCTGCACGAAATCGGGCTTGATGCCGGCGCCGACGAGCACCTGCTCGATGCGCGGCACCAGCGCCGCATCGACCTTCAGCGTCGCCTTGGCGCTGGAGACCTGCACCGCAGGCGCCTCGCCGAAGAAATTGGGCAGCGTGTAAACCAGCCCGACCAGCAGCGTGATGGCCAGGATGGCGTACTTCCACCAGGGGTAGCGGTTCATGCAGTGTTCCTGAGCATCGCCACCCCGCGAAGGGGCCGGCGACGACGCTTACTTGAAGGTGCCCTTGGGCAAAACCTGCAACACGGCGGCGCGCTGCACCTGCAACTCCACGCCACTGGCCACCTCGACATGCAGGTACGAATCTCCGAGCTTGGCGACGCGGCCGAGAAGTCCGCCGCCGATGACCACCTCATCACCCTTGGCCAGCGCCTCGACCATCGCCTTGTGCTCCTTCTGCCGCTTCATCTGCGGGCGGATCATGATGAAGTAAAGGACCACGAACATCAGCACCAGCGGCAGCAGGCTGAGCAGGGTGGACCCGGCGCCGCCGGACGCGGCGGCAGGCGCGGTCTGCGCAAAGGCTTGGGAGATGAACACGGGCGCGGTCCTCAGGGGTGTCGGGCAATGGCAGCCCGTCCGGGCGGCGGCGCGGGGCCGGCCTGGGCGGACGCAGACGAACCGCGAATTCTAGTTCGCCGGCAATCCCGCGCCCGGGGCAGGCCCTGCCGCCGAAATCAACCCCGGGTCGCTGGCGTCGGCGGGCGCGGCAAACCACGCTGCTGGTCGAAGTCGAACGGCACCCTCATCAGCGCCGGGTCGGGCTCGCCGCGCTCGAGGTTCTGCAGCCGATAGCTGACCTCGCCGCTGCGCGGGTCGAAGTCGCGCGTCAGCACCGTGAGCATCAGTTCGGGGATGGTCCAGACCTCGCGCGTGATCAGGATCGGCCGTTCGTTGCCCAGCTTGCCGGCCTCGATGGTCCAGGTGGTGCGCTCGCCGCTGGCGCGCTGGCCCTCGATCTCGCGCGTGCCCAACGAGGCGAGCACCCCCGGGCCGTGCAGCGTCGCCGAGGGCGGCGTGCCGTGGCCGCCGGTGCGGGACACCCGCGTTTCGCTGCGCACCGAGCCTGGCCCGGGCGGCGCCATGACCGGCCCCGGTGCGGTCGGCGCGATCGGTGCGGTCGGCGCGGTCGGCGCCATCGGTGCCGGTGCGATTGGCGCAGGCGGGGCCGGCGGGAAGCCGGGCGCCAACCCTGCGCCGTCGCGGGGGCGGTCGGCCATGCCGCGCGCCCACTCGCGCATGCGCTCGGCATAGTCGCGCCAGGCATTCGGGTCGAGCCCGGTGTCGCGCTCGTCGCTGCTCGCGGCGAGCAGCCGGCGGGCCGTCTTGCGCTCGGGGTCGAGCACCCAGTTCTCGCGCGCCACGGGGTCGCGCAGGTAGACCGTGCGGCGCCCGTCGCGCTCCACCTCCTGCCGCATGCGGCCTTCACCGTCGCGGCACAGGCGCGTGGTCTGGCGCTTCACGATGCGATTGCCATCGGCCAGCGGTTGTATCGACTCGTTAAAGGCATCGGCGCAGTAAGGCGCACCGCGCACGACGCGCTCACGCTCCAGTTCGCTGGCGACGAAATGCCGGGTGTCACCGAGCCAGGGCTGGGCCAAGACCCAAGGCGATAGAAAGATCAACGCGCAAGTGAGTGTGTGCTTCAGCATGTCAGCAGTCTCCTTGTCAGGCCAACGCAGAAAGCGCGCTGCCCGCAGTGCATGGTGCGCTAGGCCCGCCAGACACGCGCCGATCGGGCCTCGTCGCGGGTCGAGAAGCCCGCTGACTGTATCGGCGCGGGCTGACGAGCAATTTCATGCGCCCCGGGCCATCGCGCCGCGCCGCAGCCTGTCGGCCCGGCGCCGCGGCGCGTCGCGGCATGCTGGCGCAGGCAGGTGCAGGCTGCTTAGAGTCGGTGCCTGTGCAGTCCCGGCTGTGCTGCGCGCCCACCACCGACCCCCACGCCATGACGCCCTCGACCACCGACTCCACCTGGCCCGCTCGCTGGCAGCGCTTCAGCGCCGCCGCGCTGCGCGCTTTCCACAGCTACGCGAGCTGGCTGGTGAGCATCAGCTGGCGGCGCTTCATCATGCTGTCGGTGTTGCTGGTGGTGCTGGCGGCGATCACGCAGTCGCTGCCACCGTTCAGCTGGAGCGTCACCGAGACGATCGAGGACACCGAGCCGCGCCCCGCCGCCAGGCCGGCGCCGCCCAAGCCCCCGTCGACCAGGCCCGCCGCCCCCCCGCCGCCGCAGCCGACGGTGGAAGTCCGCCCTCCGGCCCGCGGCGCCAGCAAGCCCGACGGCATCGACATCTCGATCGACGAGCGCGGCATCCGCATCACCCCTCGAGTGCAGAAACCGGCTGCGGCGTCGGCACCGCCGGCAACCGCGGCAACCGAGCAGCCCGGCCTGACCATCCCGCTGCCGCCCGGCGCCGACCGTGCGGCCGTTCGTGAAGGCCTCGAAGCTGCGCGCGACCTGTTGCAAGAAGCCATCGACAAGCAGCGCGAACTGGCCGAGGCCGAGCGTGACGCGGCCGAGGCATCGCGCGAGGCCACCGAAGCCGCAGCCGCCGCAACCGAGGCGGGCAGCGGCCCGAGGGGCAAGATCAAGCGCACGCGCCACGTCCAGTGGGGCGACTTCCTGGTCGATCTGGCCCTGGTGTGGGTGATCGGCTCGGCGATCGTCAAGGCCACCTACAAGGGCCGCATCCAGGCCGAGGCCAAGGCCGCCGCCGCCACCGAGACGGCCGAGGCCGAATCGCTCAAGCGCCAGGTGGTGGAGGCGCGCATGGCGGCGATGCAGGCGCAGGTGGAGCCGCACTTCCTCTTCAACACGCTGGCCTCGATCGACCACCTGATCGAGACCGACCCGCCGCGCGCCAGCCTGATGCAGAAGAACCTGATCGCACTGCTGCGCGCCAGCATGCCCACGCTGCGCGAGACCGGCGGCAACGCCGGCGGCGTACGGGACCTCGGGCGCGAGCTGGACGTCATCCGGCCGTACCTGGCGATCCTCAAGGTGCGCATGGAAGAGCGGCTGACGACCCTCATCGACGTGCCCGACGGGCTGCTGTCGGCGGCGTTCCCGCCGATGATGATGCAGACGCTGGTCGAAAACGCCATCAAGCACGGGCTGGAGCCCAAGGCCGAGGGGGGCCTGCTCAGCGTGAAGGCCGAGGTCCGCCACGGCAAGCTGGCCGTGAGCGTGGCCGACACCGGCCTGGGCTTCGGCAAGGCCGCGACTGCCGGCACCGGCGTCGGCCTGGCCAACGTGCGCGAGCGGCTGCAGATGCTCTACGGCGGCAAGGCCGCCCTGACCATCACAGACAACCCGGGCGGCGGCACCGTGATCACCATCACCGTGCCCTACCGCAGCGTGACACAGGAAGAGGGAGCCAGCGCATGAACCACCCGCTTGAACTCAGCGCAGCCGCCCCGCGCGCCGTGCTGGCCGACGACGAACGGCTGATGCGCGACCAGTTGCGCGCGCGGCTGGCCGAAACCTGGCCTGAACTGCAGGTGGTGGCCGAAGCGAAGAACGGGCTCGAGGCGGTGCAGCTGGTCGAGCAGCACCGGCCCGAAGTGGTGTTCCTGGACATCCGCATGCCGGGCCTGAGCGGCGTCGAGGCGGCACGCCAGATCGCTCAACTGGCGCCTGCCGAGGGTTCCCGCGAGGAAGACAACTGGCTGCCCGAGTTGGTGTTCATCACCGCCTACGACCAGTACGCCGTCGAAGCCTTCGAGCAGGGCGCCGCCGACTATGTGCTGAAGCCGGCCGAGCGCGAGCGGCTGGCGCTCACCGTGGCGCGCATCCGCAAGCGGCTGCAGGCGCGGCGCGGCTCACCCGCCGACGCCGCACCACCGCCGCTGCAGCGGCTGCTGCACGATCTGCAGCAGCGCCTGAACCCGGGCCTCGTGCCGCCGCGGCTGCAGTGGATCCAGGCCAACGTCGGCTCGACGATCCAGATGATCGCCGTGGCCGAGGTGCTGTTCTTCGTCAGCGACGAGAAGTACACCCGCGTGCAGACGGCGCAGGTGGAGGCATTGATCAGGAAGCCGATCAAGGAGTTGCTGGACGAACTCGACCCCGAGGCTTTCTGGCAGATCCACCGCAGCGCGCTGGTCAACGTGAAGGCGATCGACAGCGTTACGCGCGACTTCCGCGGCCGCCAGATCGTGAGCGTGCGCGGCCACCCCGAAAAGCTCGAAGTCAGCCGAAGTTACGCGAGCCTGTTCAAGGGCATGTAGGCGCCGGGGGGGGGCCGGCATGGCCTCAGCCCACCGGCAGCTTCGCGGCACCGTCGGCCGCCATCTCGTCGCGCAGCCGCTTGAGACGCGCCCGCGGGTCTTCCTGCGTGCGCTCGGCGTCGAGCTTCATCTCGGCAATGAAGCGGCTCTTCACGCCCGCCACTGTGTCGCGGCCCTTCTTGCGCCGGCGCAACGTGCTCACGGCCAGGGTCTGGCGCGCGCGCGTGATGCCGACGTACATCAGCCGGCGCTCTTCCTGCAGCCGCTCGGGCGTCATCTCGTCGTCGCCGCTCCTGAACGGCAGCAGGCCCTCGTTGACGCCGGCCAGCATCACGTGCAGCCACTCCAGGCCCTTGGCCGCGTGCAGGGTGGAGAGAGTCACCACGTCCTGCTCACCGCCGCGGTCGGCCAGGCTGATGATCACGCTGATGGTCTGCGCCACCTGCAGCACGGTCTGGCGTTCGGTCTCGAAGCTGCCGCCGTCCTGCACCATCTCGCCGCCGCAGCGACGCGCGATCCAGTCGACGAAGTCGAGCACGTTGCTCCAGCGCGCGGCAGACAGCTTCGCGCTGTCTTCGCCGTCGTGCAGATGCTGCTCGTAGCCGATCTCCGCGAGCCAGCGCAGCAGCAGCGCGCGCGCGTCTTCGGCGCCGCTGGTGCGGCGGGCGCTGTCGGCCAGTTCGTTGACCTCGCGGCCGAAGCCGTGCAGGGCGTCGATCGCCTTGCCCTTGAGCACGCTGGCCAGCGTGGGTGAGAACAGCGCCTCGAACAGGCTGATCTTCCAGCGCGAGGCGAATTCACCCAGCGTGGTCAGCGTCTGCGCGCCGATGCCGCGCCTGGGCGTGGCCACCGCGCGCAGGAAGGCCGGGTCGTCGTCCTCGTTGACCAACAGGCGCAGCCAGGCGCACAGGTCCTTGATCTCGGCGCGGTCGAAGTAACTCTGGCCGCCCGACACCTTGTAAGGGATCTGCGCCGTGCGCAGCTTCTGCTCGAAGACACGGCTCTGGTGGTTGGCGCGATACAGCACCGCGAAGTCGGAGAACTTGATGCCGCTGCCCGCGCGCAGCGCCTGGATGCGCGACACCGCACGCTCGGCCTCGTGTTCTTCGCCGTCGCACTCGAGCACGCGCACCGGCTCGCCCTCGCCGAGTTCGCTGAACAGCGTCTTCTCGAACAGCTTGGGGTTGTTCGCGATCACTGCGTTGGCCGCACGCAGGATGTGCGCGGTGGAACGGTAGTTCTGCTGCAGCGCGATGACCTTCAGCTTCGGGTAGTCCTGCGGCAGCCGGCGCAGGTTGTCCAGCGTCGCCCCGCGCCAGCCGTAGATGCTCTGGTCGTCGTCGCCGACCGCGGTGAAGCGGCCCTGCTCGCCCACCAGTGCCTTGAGCAGCTCGTACTGCGTGGCGTTGGTGTCCTGGTATTCGTCGACCAGCACATGGCCGAAGCGCGCGCGCCAGG
>Ga0209181_10003844_pt1 | contig 22808 bp, 20 predicted proteins | sample MAT05_FD_187208 | JGI IMG/M metagenome (GOLD analysis project Ga0209181, IMG submission 187208) | Freshwater microbial communities from Lake Fryxell liftoff mats and glacier meltwater in Antarctica - MAT-05 (SPAdes) (version 2) | ecosystem: Environmental > Aquatic > Freshwater > Ice > Liftoff...
TCGGGTCGCTGGGTCGCTACGTGGGTCGGGTCGCTCAACGTGGGTCGGGTCGCTGGGACGCGCTGCGGGAGGTGTCGGACGCGTGGAGGGAGCGTGGGTTTGGCGGGGCGCGGGCCGTGGACGCGCCGCAGGTCGCGACGTGAGCGGTCGAGGCGCGGCGGAATGCCGCGATTCGCGCGCGGCTTTGGCGCCTTGGTGGTGTCGCGCGGGTTCGAGACGAATCCCAACGTGGGTCGGGTCGCTCAACGTGGGTCGGGTCGCTAGCCTCCGGCCATGTCCTCGACGTCATGCTCTGCCCGTCTCGTCCCCATCATCGCGACGCTGCTCCTGTCGTGCTCGACGCCTCCCGTCACGAGCGTCGACGGCGGCGGTGACGCCGCCATCATCGACGCGAATGTCGTGGACGCTGCGGGAGGTGACGCAGGTTCGCTGCTCGCGATCGGCGAGACCCGCTTCTTCGGCTTCGTCGCGATCGATTGCGGCTACGACGACCCGCTCGATGCCGAGGTACGCACTGAGTACGTCGACGAAGTCAGCGCGTTCACAAACGTTGCTCACGTGTGCGTGAGCGGTCCTGACGAAGACCTCTCCGCGCGCCTAGCTCGGCTCGAGAGGGCGGGCCTTCGTGCGATCGTTGCGATCGGGCCGGTGCTGTTCACGAGCGTGGCCGGCACATCGCGGGCTGATCCGACGCAGAGGCTCGCGCTCCGCTCGGATGCCGAAGCGAGGCTGGCCCGATGGTTTTCCGTGAACGCAGCGGTGATCGACGAAGTGCATGTCTCTTCCATCTACGTCGCGGACGAGCCAGCGTGGAACGCGCTCCCAATGGACGACCTCGCCGCTGCGGCCGCCATGCTCGATGCGGCGACCGAGCTTCCGCTCTCTCTCGTCGAGGCCGGCGACGCGCTCGATGCGCTCGCCATCCCACCCGAGATCGATCTGGTCGGCTTCGACCGCTACGACACGCCCGATCCGTCGACCGATGCGACGTGGCTCGCCGATCTCGCGCAGCTGATCGCGCTTCGTTCGCGCAGCGAGCAGCGCATCGTGCTTGTGATGGACACGCAGTGGCGTGACTACTACGGCGCGGCGGGTGTGCCGCCAGAAGCGATGGCCGGTGTCGCGCGGAGCACGATCGCGGTCGCCGCCCGTACCCCCGAGGTCGTCGGAATCCTCGGCTATCTCTGGCCCGGTGGTCTCGACCTTCCGACGCAGCGCGGTGCGCGCGAGCTCCCAAGCACGGTGATCGACGTCTATCGTGAGCTCGGCCGAGCGGTGCGAGCGCGGTGACGCCGCGGGAGTGCGCTGCGAAGTGACCCTGGATCGACCGTGGAGCACCACCTGAGCTCGCTTCGTCGCCTCGCGCTGGTCTAGTGGAATTGTCCCTACTGGTCCATCCCATTGGACCAGTGTGCGCGCATCTTCGGCGCATGAGAGGTGAAGCCCAGTTCCGCATGGCGCGCGCCGACGGTCTGTGGCGGTGCGGAGCGAAGGGCGACGTCGAGGCGATCGAGCTGATTCGCGCGGCAGCGCCCGACACGCCGCTGCCGCCGCTGCTGCGCGGTCCAGAGGGCGTCTCGCTGTGCGTGGCGCTCGGCCCCAGCGCGCTCCCCGCTGCACTGCGCCTGACGCGCGACGCGTCGGTCTACTGGAACGAGCCATTCACGGACGACTAGCTCACGCGCGCGCACGCCGGCTCCTCGGCGTGGGTGGGCGCGGGCGGCGGCGAGCCGCGCGCTCGAGGAGCTGCCGCCCGCTGGGTCGCCGTAGGGCGTCTGCGGTGCATCGCACATTGCACTGCCGCGATCGACGCAGTCGCCGTGCACGGTCATCGAGAGCGCGTTGCCGCCCTCGCCGTAGTCGAGCTCGACGTATCCGCCTCTGTCCGTCGGTGTCAGGCCGCCGAGGTTGGCGGAGAAATACAACGCGCTCGGCCGGTGGTCGCCGTCGCCGTAGCCGTTGCGGATATCGCCGATGCTCCGCTCGTAGAAGTCGCTCTGGTCGTCGCCCCACTCGGTCATGTTGCCGAGCCAGTCGTACGACCAAGTCAGATCGCGGACGCGCGTCGTCGGCGCCGTCGCCGTACTGCCGACCATCGGCGCGGGCTGCGTGCGCATCGGGTCCGCTTCGCGCGTCGTGCCCATCGCGTGCGCCAGTCATCGCGCGAATCGTTGCCGCCTGTGCCGCCCGTGTAGCTGAAGGCGGCATTGGTGACGCGATAGAGCGCGTCATGCTGGACGAGGATCGTTTGCGGCTTGCTGCCGGCAGGCCACTCGGCCGCGACGCGACCGTCGTCGATGCGCGCGCCCTCAGACGTTGAACAAGAAGTGCATCACGTCGCCGTCTTTCACGACGTACTCTTTGCCTTCGCTCTTCAGCTTTCCGGCGGCGCGCACGGCGGCCTCGGTCTTCATCGTGATGAGGTCGTCCCACCACATCACCTCGGCGCGAATGAAGCCGCGCTCGAAGTCGGTGTGGATTACGCCGGCGGCGCCTGGGGCCTTGGTGCCGCGATGGATCGTCCAGGCGCGCACCTCTTGCTTGCCGGAGGTGAAGTAGGTGATTAGGTCGAGCAGCTTGTAGCCGGTGCGGATCACGGCGTTGAGGCCCGGCTCTTCGAGGCCGCTCGCGTCGAGAAAGTCTCTTCGGTCTTCGGGCGGCAGCTGCATGATCTCGGCCTCGATCGCGGCGCAGATCGAGACGCACTCGCTGCTCTCGGCGGCGGCGAGCGCGCGCACTTTGGCGACGAGCGGATCGTCGTCGCCGGCGGCGAGCTGGTGCTCTTTGACGTTGCACACGTAGAACATCGGCTTGGTCGTCAGCAGCATCATCTCGCGGACGATCTTCTGCTCTTCGGGCGACTCGATCGGCACGTGGATCGCGCGCTTGCCGCTCTCGAGCGCCGCCTGCAGGCGTCCACACACGGCCTCGGCGGCGTGCTCGATCGCGCTGTTGGCCTTGGCGAGCTTGCGCGCTTTTTCGGCGCGCTTCAGCACGATGTCGAGGTCGCGCAGGATGAGCTCGAGGTTGATGATCTCGACGTCGTTGACCGGGTCGACGCGGTTCTCGACGTGGACGATGTTGTCGTCCTCGAAGCAGCGCACGACGTGGGCTATCGCGTCGCAGTCGCGGATGTTCGAGAGGAAGGCGTTGCCCTTGCCCTCGCCTTTGCTGGCTCCCTTGACGAGGCCGGCGATGTCGACGAAGTCGACGGTCGCGGGCTGCTGCTTGAGCGGCTGGACCAGCTCGACGAGCGCGTCGAAGCGCTTGTCCGGCACCGGGACGACGCCGATGTTCGGGTCGATGGTGCAGAACGGATAGTTCGCCGCCTCCGCCTGTTTCGACGACAGGGCGTTGAAGAGCGTGGACTTTCCGACGTTGGGCAGACCGACGATGCCGACCGAAAGACTCATGGCGACGCGCGTTTAGCAGGCGCGCCGAGGCCCCGCCATGCGCCGCCTCATCACCTGCGCAGCGCGGCTCGAGCTCAGCTTGAGCGCGGCCGAGCGCGGCCGGCTGCCCTCGAATCGGGATCGAGCCGGCTGCGATCGCTCACAGATGCAGGGGCTTGCCCCATTGCCACCCCGGCGTCACAGAACGTTCACGTAGGCGCTGAACACTCTGTGTCGGAGCAAAAGCCATGAGTGAGCGAATTCTCGCGGTCGATGACGAGCCCGATCTTCTCGAGCTCGTCGAGTACAACCTACGTGAAGCTGGCTACACGGTCTCGACGGCAAAGGACGGCGCGGGCGCGCTCGCCGAGGTGCGGCGCCAGCGACCCGATCTGATCCTGCTCGACCTGATGTTGCCCGACATCTCGGGCACCGAGGTCTGCAAGCGCCTGCGCCGCGATCCCGACACCGAGAGCATCCCGATCGTGATGCTCACCGCGCGTGGCCAAGAGATCGATCGCGTCGTCGGCTTCGAGCTCGGCGCGGACGACTACATCGTCAAGCCGTTCTCGCCGCGCGAGCTGGTGCTCCGCGTCGGCGCCGTGCTGCGCCGCGCGCAGGCGCCGCAGACGACGGACCCATCGCAGCGCATCGTGCTCGGCAAGCTGTCGATCGACGTCGCGCGGCACCGCGTCGCGGTCGAAGAAGAAGATGTCCCGCTCACTGCGCTCGAGTTCAAGCTGCTGCTCGATCTCGCGTCGCGCCGCGGCCGCGTGCAGTCGCGCGATTCACTTCTCGATCGCGTCTGGGGCTATTCGCCCGGCATCGAGACGCGCACCGTGGACACGCACGTGAAGCGCCTGCGCGAGAAGCTCGGAGCGGCGAGCGACTACATCGAGACCGTGCGCGGCGTCGGCTACCGTATCCGCGAAGATCTCGCCGCCATCGCGAACGCCTGAGTTTTGGCGCGCGTTTCGACGTAAGGTACGCGCGTGCTCGGGAGCCTGCGTGGGCGCATCGTCGGCGCGATCCTGCTCGTGACTCTCGCGGGCATGGTTCAGTCGCTGCTCATCTCCGATCCGCTCATCGAGGGTCAGGAGACGCGACGCATGGAGCGCGAGCTCGCGGCGATCGCGCGCACGACGGTCACGCGGCTGGTGCGCGGTGGCGAGGCGCACGACGTCGCCGAGCAAGTGGGCTCGCTGGCGAGCGCGCACGTCGTGATCTTTGGGCCCGAAGGCGAGCTGCTCGGCGACAGCGCGCAGCTGCGCCCGACGGGCGAACGGCTGCGCGACACGCTCACCGAAGACAGCCGTGCGTCCGAGGTGATGTCGGCGCGCACCGAGGGCAGCGGTACCTCAGTTCGCGCGCCGCTCGGCAGCCGCACCGATCGGCTGTTCGTCGCGGTGCGCGCAGAGCGCGGCGTGGTCGTGCGCGTCGATCGCGCGCTCACGCCAGTCGACGAGATGCGGTCGAATCTGCGCTTCGTGATCGTCGGTGTCGGCGCCGCAGCGCTGCTGCTCGCGTGGCTGTTGTCGGAGCTGCTGACGCGCTCGCTCGCGCGGCCGATCGCCGAGATCGCGCGCGCAGCGGACTCGCTCACCGCAGGCGATATCGGCGTGCGCGTGCGCAGCGAGCGTGACGACGAGCTCGGCGGGCTCGGCCGCTCGTTCGACCGGATGGCGGACGCGATCGATCAGCGCATCGCGCGGATGGGCTCGGAAGAGGCGCAGCTCCGCACGATCCTCGACGCGATGGTCGAGGGCGTCTTCGTGACCGATCGCGAGGGCCGCATTCAGCTGACCAACGCCGCGCTGCAGCGGCTCGCCGGGCGGGTCGAGGGTCGCACTGCCGTCGAGGCGATTCGCAGCGCGGACCTGCACGAAGCGGTCGCAGGCGCGCTGCGCGGCGTCGAGTCGAGCGTCACCATCGAGACGCGGCTCGGCCTCGATCCGCGCATCTTGGCGGCGCAGGTCGCGCCGCTGCCGGGCAGAAAGGGCGTCGTCGCCGTGTTGCACGACGTGACGGAGCTGAAGCTCGCCGACACCGTGCGCCGTGACTTCGTCGCCAACGCGAGCCACGAGCTACGCACGCCGCTGACGGCGATTCGCGGCTTCGCGGAGACGCTCGCCGACGGTGCGATCGGCGATCCGGTGCTGGCCAAGCGCTTCCTCGGGCGGATCCTCGAGCACTCGGTGCGGCTGCAGCGGCTGGTCGACGATCTGCTCGAGCTGTCGCGCGCAGAGTCGCCGGACGTCGTCTTCACGCTCGAGCCAGTCGACGTCTCGGCCGCGGTCGCCAAGGCGCTGCGCGGGCTCGAGCGCAACGCGACGGAGAAGCAGATCACGCTCGGCGTCGAGGGTCTCGGCAGCACCGCGCTGTTCGTGCAGGCGGATGCGGTCGCGCTCGATCACGTGCTGGTGAACCTGATCGACAACGGCGTGAAATACACGCCCGAGGGCGGCCACGTGACGGTCCGGGTGCGCGCGGCCGACGACGACTACGCCGAGCTCGAGGTCGCCGATACCGGAGGCGGCATCGCGCAGCAGCACTTGTCGCGCATCTTCGAGCGCTTCTACCGAGTCGACTCGGGGCGCGCGAGAGAGATCGGCGGCACCGGGCTCGGCTTGGCGATCGTCAAGCACTTCGCCCAGCGGATGGGCGGCGAGGTGACGGTCGAGAGCAAGCTCGGCCGCGGGACGACGTTCCTCGTGCGACTGCGCCGCGCGCGGCCCTCGGGTGCGGGCGCGTGAAGCGATGGTGAACTGCGCGCTTTCATCTTGGCGGGCTGGGCAAATTCAGCGAGACTCGGAGACGGGATGAGCGGTCACACGAGCCAGCAATACGAGGCGGAGCTGCGCGCCCTCAAGGACCGGCTGCTCGCCATGGGTGGGCGCTGCGAGAACATGCTGCGGCAGTCGATCTCCGCGCTGCAGGGCCAAGATTCCGAGCTCGCCGCGACCGTCGCGCGCACTGATCACGAGATCAATTCCGACGAGCTCGCGATCGACGATCTCGCGGTGCGCATCCTCGCGCTGCGCCAGCCCGTCGGCCGTGATCTGCGCTTTCTGATGACCGCGCTCAAGGTCGTCACCGATCTCGAGCGCATCGGCGACGAAGCCGTGAACATCGCCGAGCGAGCGAGCGAGCTCGCGCAAGAGGTGAAGCTTCCGTCGACCTCGTCGCGCCTCGGTGAGATGGCAGACGCCGCGGCGACGATGCTGCACGAGGCGCTCGACGCGTTCGTCGAAGAAGACCCGCTCAAGGCCGAGCACGTGCTCGCCGCCGACGACGCGGTCGACGCGCTCTACGGCGAGACGATGCGCGCGACGTTCACGTTCATCACCGCCAATCCGGCGCAAGTGAAGCCGGCGATGGCGGTCGCGTCGTGCGCGAAGTACACGGAGCGCGTCGCCGACCATGCGACGAACATCGCGGAGATGGTCGTCTACATGGTGCGCGGCGTCGACGTGCGGCACTCGCACGCGAAGAAAAAACTGTAACGATCGCTGCGCCCGCGCGACGATCGTCCGCGCCTGGGGACACTCCGAAGGCGCGCCAGCGACGCTCTCGTGAAGAAGCATTCGGACGCCTCGTCGCCCTTGAAAGGTGCGGCGTTCCGCCCAACCATCAGGCCGCAATGACCTCTTTGCCCCGGCGAGCAGCCCTCGTCGTCGCTCTCTTCATGCTCTCTTCGCCGCTCGCTTCCGTCGCGTCTGCCCAAGCAGAGCCGGACGGCGGCGTTGTTGCTGCGCCTGCGCTCACCCCGCCGGCGCTCAGCGCCGACGTCGACCCGGGCTATCCCGACTCCGCGCGTGGCAGCGGTCTTCATCCGGTGGTGACGCTCGAGCTGACGATCTCCGCCGCCGGCGAGGTCAACGAGGCCCGCGTCGTCACTGCGGGCGAGCCAGCGTTCGATGCGCTCGCGGTCACGGCGATGCGCGCTGCGCGATTCGAGCCGGCGCGACGCAACGGCACGCCGATTCCGTCGCGCATCCGCTTTCAGCTCGGCTTTCAGCTCCCCGCCGAAGAGGTCGCGCCGATCCCGGTCGAGCCACCCGATGCCGGTGTTGCCGAGCCGCCGCCGATCCCGCCTGCGCGTCTCGTCGGCACCGTGCGCGCGCGTGACGGCGGTGATGCGCTGCCGGGCGCACGCGTGACGTTGCTGCGCGAAGGCGAGCCGGCGCGCGAGGCGATCACCGGCGCCGACGGCACGTTCACCTTCGATGCGCTCACGCCGGGCACCGCGCGACTGCGCGTCGAGACCGCCGACTACGACACGCAAGAGCAAGACGAGACGCTCGTCGCCGGCGAAGAGCTCGGCGTGACCTATCGGCTCGACGAGGCGCGCGACGTCGAGTCGTTCAGCGCGGTCGCGCGCGTCGATCCGCCGCCGCGTGAGACCACGCGCCGCACGCTCAGCGGTCCCGAGCTCACCAGCATCCCGGGAACGCGCGGTGATGCGCTGCGCGCGATCGAGCTCCTGCCAGGTGTCGGCCGTCCGCCGGGCTTGGCGGGACTCGTGCTGATCCGCGGCGCTTCACCCAACGATTCACAGGTTTTTCTCGATGGTCAGCCCGTTCCGCTGCTTTACCATTTTGGCGGACTCACCAGCTTCTACAACTCGCGCATGATTGACCGGATCGACTTCTATCCGGGCAATTTCTCGGTGCGCTATGGCCGCAAGGTGGGCGGCGTGATCGACGTCGGCGTGCGCGATGGGCGGATGGACCAGGTGCACGGCGTCGCCGACATCAACGTCGTCGACGCTTCTCTGCTGCTCGAGGTGCCGCTCGGCACGCGCGCGAGCTTGGCAGTCGCGGCGCGGCGCAGCTACATCGACTTCTTTCTCACCAGCGTCATCCCAGAGGGCACGATCAGCCTCACCGCGGCGCCCGTCTATTACGACTATCAGAGCGTCTTCACCTGGAAGCCGACGTCGCGCGACCGGATCCGCCTTCAGGTGTACGGCTCGTCGGACCGCTTCGAGGCGGTGCTGCCTGCTCCGAGCGACGGCGATCCGGCGGTGCGCGGCAACCTCGATCTGTCCACGCAATTCCATCGCTTTCAGGCGTCGTGGAAGCGCGCGCTCACCGACGATATCGATCAGAACCTCGAGTTCTCGCTCGGCTCGACCAACCTGCGCATCGCGCTCGGCAGCGCGTTCCGCCTCGAGATCGACACGATCCCGGTCAATGGACGCGCCGAGTGGACGATGCGCGTCAACCGCAACGTGCGCGTGGTCGCCGGATTGGACATCCAATCCGGCGCGACCGACATCAACTTTCTCGGGCCAGCACCCAGGCAGCAAGACGGCGACACGGACGGAACACCGCTGTCCTCGCGGCCGCAGTTCACGTTCAGCGACTCCGTCAACGTCTACCGCCCGGGCGCGTACGTGGAGACCTCGATTCGCCCGTTCGACCCGCTGCAGATCGTGATGGGCCTGCGCCTCGACTGGTATCGCGACATCAAGTGGTGGTCGTTCGATCCGCGCTTGTCGGCCCGCTACACGCTCGACGAACACTGGTCCATCAAAGCCGGTATCGGCATGTTCTCGCAGCCGCCGGAGTTCCAAGAGACGGCGCGCGGAATCGGCAACTCCAACCTCCTGCCGCAGCGCGCGCTGCATGTGAGCGCTGGCTTCGATCACAAGTTTGATCGGCAGTTTTCCCTCGGAATCGAGGGTTTCTACAAAGATCTGCAGCACGTCATCGTCGGCAATGACTCGGGGCTGCGCTTCGACAATCAGGGCGAGGGCAACATCTACGGCCTCGAGGTCGCCGGCCGCGCGAACCCCGTCGGACGCTTCTTCGGCTTCGTGTCGTATACGCTCATGCGCAGCGAGCGCCGCGACGGCCCGGGTCAGGCGGTGCGCCTCTACGACTTCGATCAGACGCACATTCTCACGCTCTCGGGCGTCTATCGCCTCGGCCGCGGCTGGGAGGCGGGCGCGACGTTCCGGCTGATCAGCGGCAGTCCGACGACACCCATCGTCGGCGCGATCTATGACGCGAACAGCGACCTCTACATCCCGATCAGCGGCGCAGCCAACAGCGATCGCAATCCGTTCTTTCACCGGCTCGATCTGCGCATCGAGAAGACCTGGAAGTTCGAGGCGTGGAAGTTCTCGCTCTATCTCGACGTGCAGAACGTCTACAACCGGCAGAACCCGGAGGGCATCGCGTACAGCTACGACTACCGACAGAGCGCGGTGATCAGCGGCTTGCCGATCATCCCGAGCCTCGGTGTGCGAGGTGAGCTGTGATTCAGCGTCGTGCAATCTCCGTGGAGCGATGCGGGCAGCGGGCAGTCGGTGTCGCGCTCGCGCTCGTCGGCCTCGTCGCCGGCACCGGGTGCATCGACGATCTGCCGCCCGGCTGGAAGATCGCCGATGCGCGCGTGCTCGGCGTGCGCGTCGAGGTGGTCGGCGACGAGAGCGTCGCTGCGCCGTCGCCTGGCGATACTGCGCGCATCAGCGTCGTCTTCGCCGAGCCGCCGGACACCGAGAGCGAGCCGATCGGCTGGGCGCTGCTCGCTGGGCCGGCTCTGATCGAAGGCGACGCGCGACCGATCGTGCTCGAGGTGCCGATCCCCGACGCTGCGACGCTCGGCATGACGCGCTCGGTCACGACCGCGGGCATCGTCTGCTCGAATGGCACGCCTGTTTTCGGCACGGGCGAGATGTTGCCGAGCTGCAGCGCTGGCGCGACGCGCTCGACGACGCTCGCGTACACGCTCTCGCTCGCGCGCGACGGCGTGCCGGCGAATCGCAATCCGACGCTCGGCGACGAGCTCGTGCAGTTCGGCGATGTGCTCTGGGAGGCGACGCGTGATCCGCTGCCAGCGACCGGCTGCGCAGCGGTCGCTGGCACTGGCGCGCTGCCGCTCGTGCCGGTGTCGACGACGGCGAAGGTGCTCCGAATCTTCGTCGACGACGGCGAGCGTGAGAGCTTCACGCGCGCAGATGGAACCAACGCTCGCGAGGTGATCACGCTGTCGCACTTCACCTCCGGCGGCGAGCTCGAGCGTCAGTTCTCGGTGTGGGAGGGCGACGCCGTCGCGCTGCCCGAGGGCTCAGACATCGAGTGGACGCCAACGGACATCACGCCGAGCGCGGACGGAACGCTGGTGCGCTTTTGGTTCGTCGCGCGTGACGGGCGCGGCGGACTCACTTTCACGACGCGCGCGGCTTGCGTGGTGCCGTGACGCGCTGCGCGTAGCGTTCGCCGATCAGCTCGTGCGGTCAGCTGCGCGTCTGGGCGAGCACGAAGCGGACGGCCTCGGGTAGCAGGTCGCGCAGGCGTGCGACGAGGAGCTCGCGCGGCAACAGCCGGGCAGGCGGAAGCGCGAGCACATAGGCGGCGTCTTCGGCGAGGCCTGGGTCGGCGTGTGGGCGGCCGTGCGCGGACGCGGCGCAGCGGCGTGCCGCGGCGGGATCGGTCGCGGTGGCGAGCGCGAGGAGCCGCAGGCGTGCGCCGAGCACGGTGCGCGCGGTGTGGTCGTCGATCGCGCGCGCGGCGGTCTCGGGTTCGCCGGCGACCAGTGCTTCGAGCGCGATCAGCGGCGCTTCTTCGTCCGAAGGCAGGCCTGTCGCGATCAGCTGCGAGACGCTCGGCGACGCACGCTCGGCGCGACCGCCCTCGAGCGCGCGGCCGAGCTGCGCCAGCCGGCCGAGATCGCGCGCGACCAGCGGCGCGCTCTCTGCGGCGCGCTCCGCGAGCTGCTCGGCGGCGCGAAAGCGCGTCGTCGCGAGGCATGCGGCGGCGAGCGCGATGTCGCGCGGCGTCTTCTCTGCGTCGCGCAGCGGCTCGAGCGCGCGCAGATCAGCGGCGAGCAGCGCGACCTGGTCGATGCAGCGCTCACAGGTGGTCACGTGGCCCTCGATGCGGGCGCGCGCCGAGCCGCGCAGCGTGCCGTCGACGAAGCCAGCGACGGTGCGATCGTCGAGGCACAGCGGGCCGCGCGGCACCGGTACGTGAAAGACGCTGTTTTGTCGCACCGCGCGCCAGGTCGCTTCCGCGCGCGAGCGCACGCCACGGAACGTTTCGTCGTCCTCCGTGCGCACCGCGAGCGCGACGCGCTCGGCGATCGGCGCGACGTCGAGCAGCAGCCGCCACGCATCGGCGGAGCCCGCGGCCGTCTCGCCGGTCGCCTCCCCGAGCCGCGCTGCGATGCGCTCGAGGCTCTGCTCGACGCCGGGGCGCGACACGCCGAGCGTCGACGCGATCGCCTCGGCGTCGAGCCCGCGCAGCCGCAGATGGACCAGCGCGATCACGTTGGGCGAGAGCCGTGTCAGCGCCTGCGTGACGGCGCGCGCAGGCTCGACGGCGGCCACCTCGTCGAGCGTGATCATGTGCGGCGTCGGCAGCGACGCGACGAGGTTCGCGGTCGGCGTCGTCTCCTGCGAGAACGCCGTCGCCACGTGCCGCGCGACGACCGCGACGTAGCTGCGCAGCCGCGACTCGCCGCTCCACAGCCGCAGCGGCGCGGCCTGCTCGCGCGCGAGCTCCACGAAGACCCGCCGCGCGACCTCCTCGTCGCCGTGGACGGTCCCTTGAGCGCGCGCGTCGAGCACGCGCACGACGACGACGTCGACGAGCCGGCCATGGCGCTCGGACAACACGCGCCACGCGTCTTCGTCGCCTGACACGCAACCTTCGACGAGCGCTGCATCATCGGCTTCGGCGTATGGAGCAGGCAGCGTCATGGAGCGCGGCAGATCATTCATGTCAGCCAGCACACCGTCAATGACGAGACGCATCGCGGAGGGCGCCGGGCGGCACCCGCCGCTCATCGCGTCGGGTCACCCGTTGGAAAAGGCGCTTTCGGAGGAGCCCGCGGGCTACAGCAAGTACTGGTCGCCGAGCTGGCAGATCTGCAAGTTGTGGCGGCGGATCTGCGCGAGCTCGCGCTCCACGCGCTCCTGAAATACTGGCTTGATGTGATAGAGCATCACTGGCAAGTCGCGGATTTCACTGCCGAGCTTGAGCAGCTCTTTCGCGAGGGTCTCTGGGGTGTGGTGGCCGCTCACTCGCGCTAACGCGTGTTGCTCGTTTGGGAAGCTCACCTCGAGCAGCAGCGCGCGCAGCTTCGGCGTGTCGCGCAGCACTTCCCAAAAGCGCTCGGTCGGGCCGGTGTCACCGCTATACGCGAGCGACGCGCCTTTGCCCTCGACGATGAAGCCGCAGGTCTCGATGGTGTGGCTCACCAGCACCGCGCGCACGTTGAGTCCATCGATCTCGGTTGGCTGCTCGGGGACCAGCTCGCGGAAGACGACGGTCGGGCCCTTGGGCGTCTGGATGCGGGAGAAATCGGGCCACAGCTTGTCGTTGAAGAAGTGGGTGCGCAGCGCGTCGAGCGTCTCGCGCGTCGAGGCGATGGTCAGCGGCGGCCCGCCCTGCTGACAGCGATTGTCGGCGAGCGTCGCGAGGTCGCGCACGTGGTCCATGTGCGCGTGGCTGACCAGCACGGTCTCGATCACGTGCTGCTCGTCGAGCGTCAACATCGAGGTGATGGCGCCCGCGTCGATCGCGACGCGACCATCGACGAGAAAGCTCGAGGTGCGGTGTTTGACCGACTCACCACCGTGGCAGCCAAGCACCCGGAGCTCCATCAGGTCTCGCCGAACTTCTCGCGCATCTCGAGGAACTCGAGGAACTCGCTCAAGCGCAGCACGTCCTCGATGACGAAGCCCTCAGGCGTCTCTTGCACCATGCGCAGCCGCGTGAGCCGCGAGAGCACATCGGCGATCTCGTCCGGCGTGAGCCCGACCTGCGCGGCGAGGTCCTCGCGCGAGAGCGGCACCAGCACCGAGCCATCGTCTTGCTCGATGCCGCCCTGCTCGGCCTCGCGCGACAAGCCGAGGATCACGCGCGCCTTCGGGTCGCGGTGCATCAAGATCTCGATCAGCGTGTCGGCGTTGTCGAGGCGGCGCGCGAGCTTCTTGATCAGCCGCACCGCGATCTCGACGTTGCTCAGCACCATCGCCTCGAACGTCTTGGCATCGAGCACCAGCAGCCGCGCGGCCTCGACGACCTCGGCCGTCGCGGTGCGCGGCTTGCGGTTCAAGATCGCCATCTCGCCGAAGAATTCGCCTGGCCCGAGCACGGCGAGCGTCTTGCTGCTGTCCTTTGACTCTTTGCTGATGCGCACGCGGCCCGACTGCAAGACGTACATCGTCGTGCCTTCGTCCCCCTCTCGAAAGAGGACGGTGCCGGTGGGGCATGACTTGCCGAACCGCGCGAAAAGCTGGTCGCCTTCGGCCATGGTGAAGGCGCGAGACTAGCGGTTTGGTGCAGAGCGGTCAAAAGCCATGTGCGACTTTTCGCCATGATCGGCGCGTTCAGCGCCGGCCGGTGCGGGCGAGCTCGGTGAGCGCGGCCGCGCTGTGTGGCGCCGCGCTCGGCGCGAGCGTCAGGTGCGTGCGTAGCAAGCGCAGGTCGTCGGGCGTATCGACGTCGTACCAAGGCGCGACGCACAGCGCCGTGAGGCCGAGCCGCGCCGCGCCAGCGAGCGTGTCGGCGAGCGCGTGGCGCGTGGAGAAGCGCGCACCTTCGAACAGCGCAGGCGCGACGGGCACACGCGCGCCGATGAGCACGTAGCCGCCGTCAGCGCTCGGCGCGAGCACCAGGTCGGCGCGATCGAGCGCGGCGCGCGCGGCGCGAAGCAGCGCGAGCGGCAGCGTCGGTGCGTCGGAGCCGATGATGAGCGCCGCGCCATGCGAAGCGACGCCGAGATCGAGCGCGGCCGCCATGCGCGCGCCGAGATCGCCGCTCGGTTGCACGCGACGCCGCAGCGCGGTCACGCCCGGGACCTCACGCAGCGTCGGCGCATCGGTGTCCGCGGCAGCAGCAAGCCAGAGCGTCGTCTCGAGCAGCCCCGCAGATTGAGCGCTTTGGGCGAGCGCGAGCGTGTCGGCGAGAAAGGCCGCGTAGAGCCGCGCGGCGCCGTCGGCACCGAGCGCAGGTGCGAGGCGCGTCTTCGCGGCGCCGGCGAGGGGCGCGCGCGCAAATACTGCGAGCGCTGCGCGGCGCGGGCTCACGGCGCGAACGGGCCCGCATGACGCGCAAGGAGCCAGAGTATCTTTCGTGATGCGCCGAGCGTGCCTCGTATCGTACCAGATACCTTCGACTCGCCGATGCGGCGCCGATACGACACGGGAACCTCGCCATGTGGGATGCCGAGGCGCGCTGCTTTCACCTGCATCTCGACCGTCCAACCGTAGTCGCGATCGGCCATCTCCAGAGTCTGGAGCGTTGACCAGCGGATGGCGCGAAAGGGTCCGAGATCGCTGTATCGTGCGCGATACAAGATGCGCAGCGCGCCGCACGCGATTGCATTGCCGACGCGCTGCTGCGGTGTGAGCGAGCCGGACTCGCGTCGCCCAGTGGTGCGCGAGCCGATCACGAGGTGAACCTCACCGCGCACGATCGGCGCGACCAGCGCAGGCAGCTCCGCTGGGTAGTCGCTGTAGTCGCCGTCGAGGAACACGACGATGTCCGGCGGCTGATCGCGCAGCGACGCCAGTGCGCGGAGGCATGCTGCGCCGTAGCCGCGTCGCGGCTCCACCACGACCTCTGCGCCCGAAGCGCGCGCGACCTCGGCGGTGCGATCGCGTGAGCCGTTGTCGGCGACGACGATGCGGCGCACCTGGGCTGTTCGCGGCGGGCCGGAGCCGCCGTGCGTCTCGAACGGCTCGCGCGGGATCTCTCTGAGCACGCGCGGCAGTGCTTGCTCTTCGTCGAGCGCGGGGATCACGACATCGACGACGAGGGGCGCGTTCATGGCGAGCGGGCTACGTGCGGCAGGCCTCTGAGTTACGCAAGCGGCGCTTGTCGACGAGGCCGTCGGCGTGAGATAGCGGAGGCGATGACGGAACGCTGGTTCGCTCGGCTCTCGCGCCACGCCCCGCCCACTCACGCGGTCCTCGCGCTGTCGTCGCTGGCGACGCTCCTCTTCACTGCAATGCTGCTCAGCGTTGCGCCGCAGCCTGCGCGCGCCGACGATCCGGACGCGCCCGTCGAGGTCGACGTCGATCCGTCGCCCGAAGAGGAACACGGCCCCGACACCGGGCCCGATCGGCCGACGTCGGGCGTGATATCGATGTGGAGCGGTCGCACGCTCGGCAACGGTCACTCGGCGATCGCGGCCGGTGTCGGCTGGCCTGGGTTGTTCGTCGAGCTCGCGCTCGCGCCGAGCTCGCGGCTGAACATCGGAGGTCGCCTACAGGTGAACTACGGCTCGCCGCTGATGGGCATCGGCGACGGCATCGGCGGCGATCTGCAAATGCCGATTCGCTTTCATTTCTATGGGCGCGAAGATCTCGACCTCGCGCTGGCGATCCGCCCAGGCTTCACCTTCGGTCAGGGCGCGCTGGTCGGTCAGCAGGGCGGCTTCGCCAACGACTTCGCCTGGGCGGGGCGGCTCGACGTCGGCGTCTTGCTCGGCGCGCACACCTCCGAGTCGATCACGCTGACGTTTGGACTGCTCGGCGGCGCAGGCCTCTCCGATGTCACCGGCGTCGGGCTCGAAGTGTTCGGCACGTTCTACGCGACCGCCGCGATCGAGGCCGTCGTCTCGCGCGACACGATGTTGTTCGCGCTGCTCGAAGGCGGCTACGGCCTGGCGCGCGCCGAGCGCTTCGACACCACCGCCATCTTCCGCCTCTGGCTCGGCCTCGCGTACGAGCTCTAGAAGCCGACTCTGCCGCGCCGACGCTTGACGCGCAGGGCCGCGGATCGCAGCTTTGCGCGCCCTCGATGTCCACGCAGCACACGCCCACGCAGCCCAGCGGCTCGCCGCCGAACGGCACGCCGAAGAAGACGATCCACTTCATCTCGCTCGGTTGCCCGAAGAACCGCGTCGATACCGAGGTGATGCTCGGCGTGTCGGGGCTGTCGGGCTACGAGCTGGTGGCGCGTCCGGACGATGCGTCGGTGATCGTCGTCAACACCTGCGGCTTCATCGGCGAGGCGAAGGAAGAGAGTGTTGACACGATCCTCGAGATGGGGCGCTTCAAAGAGAGCGGCTCGTGCGAGCGATTGGTCGTGTCGGGCTGTCTGTCGCAGCGCTATCCGGAGCAGCTGGCGCTCGAGATGCCGGAGGTCGATCACTTCCTCGGCTCGAGCGACATGCTCAAGTTGAAGGACGTGCTCGCGTCGTCGCTCGAACATCCGGCGGCGCGGATGATGGTCGGCAACCCGGCGGACTACATCTATCGCGCGACGGATCCGCGCACGCTCTCGGTCGCTCGGCACAGCGCGTACGTGAAGATCGCCGAGGGCTGCAATCGCACGTGCAGCTTCTGCGCGATCCCCGACATCCGCGGCAAGCAGCGCTCGCGGCCGGTCGACGATGTGGTGCGCGAGGTCGAGCAGCTGGTGGCGCTCGGCACCGTCGAGGTGAACCTCGTCTCGCAGGACACCATCGCGTTTGGGCGCGATCTAGAGGAACGCACGGATCTTGCGACGCTGGTGCGGCGCGTCGCCGAGGTGAAGGGTCTGCGCTGGCTGCGCATCTTCTATCTCTATCCGGAGAAGCTGAGCGACGGGCTGATCGAGCTGCTCGCGCATCACCCGGTCGTGCTGCCGTACGTCGACATGCCGCTGCAGCACGCGAGCACCTCGATGCTGCGCCGCATGCGCCGTGGGCACTACGCGCCGCGGCTGCGCGAGGTGGTCGAGACGCTGCGTACGCGCGTGCCGGACCTGACGTTTCGCTCGGCGTTCATCGTCGGGCATCCGGGCGAGACCGACGCTGACTTCGACGAGCTGTGCGAGTTCGTCCGCTGGGCCGAGCTCGATCGCGTGGTCGCGTTCCGCTACTCGCACGAAGAGGGCACGCGCTCGGGCGAGCTTGCTGACGATGTACCGAGCAAGGTTGCAGCGGCGCGGCACCGCAAGCTGATGACGCTGCAGCGCGCGATCAGCAAGAAGAAGCTGAAGAGCATGATCGGGCGCGAGCTCGAGGTGCTGGTCGAGGGCGTCAGCGACGAGAGCGAGTTTTTGCTGGAGGGTCGGCACCGCGGTCAGGCGCCGGAGATCGACGGCAAGGTCTACCTCGCGAACGGCACGGCCGAGGTCGGCACGATCACCAAGGCGCTGGTCACGCACGCCGCCGATTACGACCTCGTCGCCGATCTCTACGACGCAGACGGCGAGCTCCCCGCGCCGCCGCCGGGTGCACGCGCGCGGCCTAGCGCCGCACAAAAGAAGCGCGCGCCGGTGCGGCTACGTACGCTCGGCTGACGCGCTGCGCTCGGGCGGAGCACGGTGGGTTGACGCACGGCCGAGCCTCGCATGGAGTTGACGCGCGTTCCCCTCAGCTTTAGAAGCACGTCCCAACGACGGAGAAGACTTTCGATGGCGACCTACATTACGAGCGACTGCATCAACTGTGGCGCCTGCGAGCCCGAGTGCCCGAACCAGGCGATCAGTGAAGGCGACGAGATCTACGTGATCGATCCGAACCTCTGCACGGAGTGTGTCGGCTTCTACGATCACGAGGCTTGTCAGGCGGTCTGCCCGGTAGAGTGCTGCCTTCCCGATCCAAACCACCCCGAGGTGGAGCCGCAGCTCGCGGAGCGCGCCGTGATACTGCACCCGGACGACGAAGCGCTGAAGAAGCGCGTCGTGTCGAACGACTACCCTTCGCGCTTCCGCAAATAGGCGTCTGCGGCACTCGGAGGACTGGCAGCGGATGAGCGCGCGCGGAATGCGGGTCGCGGGGCTCGCGACACTTCTCGCGCTGCTCGGGTGCGCACCGGCGACGCCGTTGCTCGTTGGCGCGCGCACGACGCCATTGGCCCGTGGCGATGTGCTCGTCGGCGCCGCTGCGCGGGTGCCGCTCGGCTCGCTGCGCCGCGCCGCGCAGCCGAGCAGCGGTGAGCGCGATCTGCTCGCGCTGGCTGGGCGCGAGGGGATCGTACCGGTGGCGGTGGCGCGTATCGGCGTCGCGCGGCGGATGGACCTGGGGCTGACGGTGGCAGGCTCGGCAGCGAGCGTCGCCGTGCGCTTCACCGTCCCGCTCGACGACGCGGGCAAAGGCTCGCTGCTGCTCGGTGTCGCGCCAGAGGTGCGCTGGGCGGGGCCCCAAGGACTCGATGGCGTTGGCCTTGGAGCGGACGTTTTCGCTGTAGTTTCGCGTAGTTTCAGCGGTGTCTACGAGGTCTGGACGGGCCTTCGGATGGGGCTGCTGGCGGGCTCGGGGCACGTCGCCGATCGGGACATCGAGGCGTCCGCGCTCGGCGTGCGCGCCGGCGGCCTGATTGGGCTCGCGTTGGGGCTCAAGACGGTGACCGGGATGTTCGAGCTCGCGCTCGACTACGAGAGCTACACGGGCGAGGTCGGCGGTCGGCGTGCCTCGGTGCGTGGGCTCGCGCTGACGCCCGCATTCGCGCTGCGTATCCGGCTTTAGCTGTTCGCGCGCACGTGTGAGTACGCGGCGTATTCGCGCGAAGCGATGTTTCGACTTTAGGGATCGCCCGGCGCGGCCGTTGGATCGCATGGAAGCGATGCGTGTCCGGACACAATTGGTCATCGGAGCCGTCGCCGCGACGATGGCACCCGTGCTCGCGCTCGCAGTGCTCGAATACGGCGCCGGCGTGCATGGGCTGGCGGCGCGCATCGCAGTGCCGGCGCTGGTCGCGCTCATCGTCGCGCTCGTCGTCGGGCGCGTCGCAGGGCGTGTGAGCGTCGCGGAGCCGCGGGCGATGGGCGCTCCGCGTGCGGACGAAGAGCTGACCGGCCAGACCGCCAAGCTCGAGGCGATTGGCCACCTCGCGGGCGGCGTCGCGCACGAGTTCAACAACTTGCTCACGCCGATCCTCGTCGGCGTCGACACGCTGTTGGACGATCGGACGAGCCCAGAGCTCACGCGCGAGGTGCTCGAGGAGATCCGCAACGCCGCAGACCAAGCGCGGCAGGTGACGCAGCAGCTGCTCGCGTTCGGCCGCAAGCAGGCGCTCCACATGCGCGTCGTCGATCTGCGCACCGAGCTCGCCCGCTGCGAGAAGCTGATGCGGCCGTCGCTGCGCGCGCGTGTCGCGCTCGAGCTGCGCGTGCCCGACGCGCCGGTATGGACGCGGGTCGACACGAGTCAGCTGCAGCAGATCTTGCTGAGCTTGATGGTCAATGCGCAGGACGCGATGCCCGATGGCGGGCGGCTCATCGTCACCGCGTCGAGCGACGAAACCTCAGCGCGCATCACGGTCGCAGACAGCGGCCACGGGATGGACGCACACACGCTCAGCCGCATCTTCGAGCCGTTCTTCACCACCAAGGCGCTCGGCGAAGGCACGGGTCTCGGCCTCGCGACGGTCTATGGGATCGTGCACCAACATCACGGCACGATCGCGGCGCAGAGCACGCCTGGGAACGGCGCGACCTTCACCGTCTGCCTGCCGCGCGTCGAGCCCGCGGAAGACGGCGAGCCCGACGGCTCACTGCGCGACCCCGAAGCGTCCACTGGCGCGACGCCAACCCGCGGGCTCGCAAGCGCACCGGACGCGCGCTCCGTGAACGACCGCGCGTCCGCTCGCTGAGCGCGCTGCTCGACCAGCACACGCGTTCCAGGCGGTGCGCAGCGAGTGTCAGCCGTGCTACGCACGACGCGATGCACGCGCGCGATCTTCTCGGGCCCGATGGGCCGCTCGCGCGTGCGATTCCCGGCTACGAACATCGCGAGTCGCAGCTCGCGATGGCGGACGCGGTCGAGCAGGCGCTCGACTCCGAGGGCGTGTTGCTCGTCGAGGCCGGCACCGGCACCGGCAAGACGCTCGCGTATCTCGTCCCGGCGATCCTGAGCGGGCGCAAGGTCGTGATCTCGACGGGTACGAAGACGCTGCAAGACCAGATCATGGAGCACGATCTGCCGCTGCTCGAGCGGCACCTCGGGCTGCCGGTGCGCGCGGCCTGCATGAAGGGGCTCGGCAACTATCTCTGCCTGCGCCGCTACGAAGAATTTCTCACCAGCGCCGATGCCGATCGCGCGCCGTTCGAGCGCCTCGTGCCGACGATCCGACGCTTTCGCGAGACCAGCCTGAGCGGCGATCGCGGCGAGCTCTCGCTGCCCGAAGGCGTGCCGATCTGGTCGGAGGTGGCGTCGTCGTCGGAGACGCGCATCGGCGCGCGCTGCGCGCACTTCGAGCCGTGCTTCGTGACGCGCATGCGCCGCGCCGCGGAGGACGCGCAGATCATCGTCGTCAATCACCACCTCTTCTTCGCCGATCTCGCCACGCGCGGACCCCACGGCGGCGGGGCTATCCCCGACTACGACGCGGTCATCTTCGACGAAGCGCATCAGGTCGAGGACGTCGCCACTGAGTTCTTCGGCCTCCGCGTTTCGACCACCCGCGTCGAGACGCTGATCCGCGATGCGCAACGCGCGCTCGGCGCGGCCGGCTTCAGCGACGCCAGCGCGCCGCGGCTGCGCGCCGTGCTCGACGCGGCGGCGCAGTTCTTCACGTCGCTGCCGCGTCCGTCGGTCGGCAACGACTCGCGCGCGACGCTCGAGCCGCGGCAGATCTCCGAGCACGCGCGGGAGTCGATGCTCCGCCTCGACGCGGAGCTCGAGGCGCTCGCCGCGCACTGCAAGCTGCGCGCTTCGGGCGGCGAGGCGGTGGTGCAGATGGCGCGTCGCGCCGGCGCGATCCGCGACGATCTCGCGTCGATCCTCGACGGCGGTGCGTCGACCGCCACGAAGACCAGCCACGTCACCTGGACCGAGATGCGCGGCCGCAGCGTGTCGCTCGGCGCGAGCCCGGTCGACGTCAGCGCGATCATGCGCGACGAGGTGCTCGGCCGAACGCGCGCCGTCGTCTTCACCAGCGCGACGCTCGCCACCGACGACTCGTTCGCGTTCACCAAGCAGCGCCTCGGCGTCGACTTCGAGGTCGACGAGCTGATCGTTCCGTCGCCGTTCGACTACCCGCGTCAGGCCGCGCTGTACACGCCGCGGACGATGCCGGATCCGCGCGATCCGGGCTTTCTCGAGGCGGCCGCCGAAGAGATCCTCGCGCTGGTCGAGCTCACCGGTGGCGGCGCGTTCGTGCTGACGACGAGCGTGCGCGCGATGCACGAGCTGGCGCGTCGCTGCGTGCCGCGGCTGCGCAACCTCGCGTTCGTGCAGGGCGCCGCGCCGAAGGCCGCGCTGCTCGAGGCGTTCCGCAAAGATGGCCACGCGGTGCTGTTCGCGACGGCGAGCTTCTGGGAGGGCGTCGATGTGCCGGGCGACGCGCTGCGGCTCGTCGTGATCGACAAGCTGCCGTTCGACGTGCCGAGCGATCCTTTGGTGGCAGCGCGCACCAAGCGGCTCGAGGAAGACGGACGCCAACCGTTCATGGAGTATCTCGTGCCCTCTGCCGCGATCTCGCTGAAGCAGGGCTTTGGTCGGCTGGTGCGCACGCGCCGCGATCACGGGATCGTCGCCGTCCTCGACCGACGCCTGACGACGAAGGGCTACGGCAAAGTGTTCCTGCGCAGCCTGCCGCCCGCACGACGCTGCGACACGCGCGCGGAGCTCGAGCAGTTCTGGCGGGGCATCGATCGCACGGCGACGGAGCCAGAGGCGATCACCTCGGACCTCACTCCGCTTCGGTGAGAACGGCGGTGCCGTAGCAGAGCACCTCGGTCACGCCGGCGGCGATCTCGTTCGCGTCGTAGCGCATGCCGACGACCGCGTTCGCGCCGAGCTCGGCAGCGTGCTTGAGCATCAGCTCGAACGCATCGCCGCGGGCGCGCTCGCACAGCTCGGCGAACATCGTGATGTTGCCGCCCATCAAGATCTGAATCGATGCGGCGAAGTTCCCGATGATGCTGCGCGAGCGCACGACGATGCCGCGCGCGACGCCGAGCGAGCGCGCGGTGCGATAGCCGGGCAACGCAAAAGTCGTCGTCACCATGAACGGCTCGACGACGCGATGCGCCGAGGAGGCCAGGCTGGCATTTCCGGTCCGCAGCGCGACCGCGCGAGAATTGCTCTCCGTCATGGCCGCGGAGTGTACAACCGTCGGGATGGACCGTGCAGCGATCGTCCGCTCGTTCACGCGCGCCGCAGCGACCGCCACGCTGCTCGCCGCCTGCAGCTCGTCTTCCTCGCCGCCTGCGCCGCCTGCGCCGCGCGGCGAAGTAGGCTCACCGAGCGGACGTGGCCTCGATCCAACCGCGGTGCGCACGAGCGCGCATCCGTCGCTGCTCGACACGCTCGACGACATCGACGAGACGCCGGAGCCGGGCTTGCGCATGCCGGGAGAGACCGTCGGCGTGGTCGCGTCACCGACGACGCTCGACCTCGCCGCGCCGCCGCACGGCTGTGTCTCGATCACGCGCGCGCCGACGCGTGTGCTCGCCGCCGGCGGGCCCGCCTCGATCACCGCGACGGTCGGCGGCTTCGTCGTCGCAGGCTACGTGCCCGGCG
>Ga0209181_10003846_pt1 | contig 22794 bp, 17 predicted proteins | sample MAT05_FD_187208 | JGI IMG/M metagenome (GOLD analysis project Ga0209181, IMG submission 187208) | Freshwater microbial communities from Lake Fryxell liftoff mats and glacier meltwater in Antarctica - MAT-05 (SPAdes) (version 2) | ecosystem: Environmental > Aquatic > Freshwater > Ice > Liftoff...
GAAAGTTCTGCTGTAAGTGCCTCGGGTTGCGACGTAGGATGAATTCCACATAGCGTGCCAAATAAAGCCCCATTGTCATAAACAAGGGGAACTCCCACATAAGCCCCGATCGCTATCTCCTTTCCAATTGGAGCATTCGCATAGGCTGGAATAGTATGGGACTGAGGGGCAATGCAGGGACCATTGCCCAGCACCATCTGCGAACAAAATGAGCTTGCCCATTGAAAGACCGCACCTTCTTGAACTCCATATCCCTGATCGTTGGCTTGTAAAACAATCCAATTCTCGCCCTCTCGTCGGGTTATCATCCAGAGGTCGAAACCGAATCGTTGATGAAGGAACGCCAGTACTTCATGAGCCGCAGAATCAAAATCTGAGAAAACTTGATGATCAAGCTTGGACATTTGACATCACGATACATTAAAGAGCACCTCAACTCTAGCGTTCCCTGGTAGCTTAAAAAGTTTATATATGAGAACAGATAGCTATCTACTTTTCCCCCACTGCTCTAACAAAAACGCATATTCAAACGCAACTTCCTTTAACTGCTCATACCGCCCCGACACACCCGCATGACCTGCGCCCATATTGGTTTTCAGCAACAGCACATGATGATCAGTCTTCAGATCGCGCAGCTTCGCCGTCCATTTCGCTGGCTCCCAATACGACACACGCGGATCATTCAAACCGGCAGTAATTAACATTGCCGGATAGTCCTTCGCTTCTACATTGTCATAGGGCGAATAAGACTTCATATAGTCGTAATACTCTTTGTCGTTAGGGTTGCCCCATTCTTCCCACTCCATTGCCGACAATGGCAACGAGGTGTCCAAAATAGTCGAAACCACATCCACAAATGGAACTTGGGCAACAATTGCCTTAAACAAATCAGGACGTGCATTGACCACTGCACCCATGAGCAACCCGCCGGCACTTCCACCCGAAATTGCCAGGTGTTTTGCTGAAGTCCACTGCTGTTGAATCAAATACTCAGCACAGGTAATAAAGTCGATAAAAGTGTTGTTTTTCTTCAGAAACTTACCATCCTCATACCATTGCCGCCCCAGTTCTGACCCGCCTCGAATATGGGCGATCGCCAGCACCACACCCCGGTCTAACAACGACAGTCTTACCGACGAAAAATTATCTGGATAGCTATAGCCATAAGAACCGTAGCCACTCATCAGCAGTGGGTTTTCGCCGTTGTGAGTAATACCTTTTTTGTAAATTAAAGAAAGGGGAATCGCGGTGCCATCAGGGGCGATCGCCTGTAATCGTTCACTGACATATTGCGTCCGGTCATATCCGCCTAACACTGGAGTTTCTTTCTTCAGTTCGCGTGCTTGCGTATCCAAATCATAATCAAACACCGAAGAAGGCGTTACCAAGGACGTATAGCCAAATCGCAGCGTTTTAGTATTAAAGTCTGGATTTGCCCCTTCACCCACTTCATAAGTTGGCTCTGGAAACGTGACATAGTGCTCTTGCCCCGTCGAAAGCTTGCGAATGCGAATCTGCGGCAACCCTGCTGATTGCTCGTAAATCACTAGATGATCCACAAACGCACTCACATCCAAAAGCATGACATCCTGTCGATGAGGAATCACAATTTGCCAATGCTCTACACCAGGCGACAGAACGGGCGCACTCATCAACTTAAAGTTCATCGCACCATCGTTGGTGACGATATAAAACACATCGCTGTGATGCTCGACCTCATATTCCACGCCCACAGTACGCGGACGAATGATCTGAAAGTCGCCTGTGGGATTATTAGCTTCTAAATAATGAATTTCAGACGTGATTTTACTACTCAAGCTCATGAGTAGATACGCTTCACTGCGCGTTTTCCCCACATTCAAATAATAAGAATCATCTGGTTCGTGATAAACCAATGTATCTGTTTCAACAGCAGTATTTAACTCGTGCCGGAATAGCTTAAAGGGACGATGGGCAGTATCTACTTGAGTGTAAAATACGGTTCGACAATCGTTACCCCAGGCAAATGAATAGTAGGTCTCAGGAAGGGTTTCGGGAAACAGTTCGCGGGTGTTGAGATTAAGGAAATACAGCGTATACAGTTCTGCACCGTTTGTATCGACAGAGTATGCTAAGAGCTGATGATCGGGGCTGATTTCAAACGTGCCTAATTCAAAAAATTCGTATCCTGCTGCTAGCAGGTTTTCATCTAACAGAATTTCTTCAGCAGCATCTAAGCTACCTTTTTTACGGCAATGAATGGCGTAAGCCTGTCCTGCTTCTGTCCGCGAGTAGTAGTAGTAGTCACCATCTCGGTAGGGCACCGACACATCGGTTTCTTGAATACGCGACAGCATCTCTTTGTAGAGCTGGGTTTGTAGCGCCTCGGTGTGATCCATGATCGCTTCAGTGTAGGCGTTCTCGGCTTCTAAATAAGCGAGAACCGCTGGGTTTTGGCGATCGCGCATCCAAAAGTAAGGATCAACGCGGTCATCACCATGCAAGGAATGAACGTAGGGAATTTTTTCGGCTTTAGGGAAGAACACGTTTAATTTAGACTATTTTCCAGAACAACACATTTCAAGCATTTCAAGCATTTCAAGAACAATGCATTGGGTTATCCTATCGCATAGCTTGGCGTATCGTCTTTAGTCTCATCAAAGCTAGCCGCATTCCTGTCCTCCTAAATTAGAAGGTGCACCTTCTAACCCCAACGAAATCCAACCCGTTGAAGGAGCGGTGATGTAGACCCAACGGCGATCGCCAGCCTCCGACTGCGTGACTCTAGCATCGCGCGTAAACTGAAACTCATGGGTTCCAGGGGCAATGGTCGTTAAATAAGTTCGTCCTTCAATGGCAGGTTCACTTCTTACGGTTAACCCGTCGGTAGGCAAAACGTCACAGCTTACTTTAACAAAGGCGATATCCGCAACATTCTGCTGCGGATTTGACGCAGGCACTGCGGGTGGCAACGCTGTAATTTGTGGGTTAGGTGGATTTTGGACTGTCGTTGTACCGTTTTGAATTGTAGTGATAACGTTGAGGGCATCACAAGGAACGGCTGGCGTTAAATACCTTGACTGCACCCATCCGACAATCGGCTGATTGATTCTTGCCCAGCCTTCGCCTTTGCTTTCTAGCCGGATGGTTTGAGCCAGGTTCAGCAGCCCCTGAGAGGCACTGCCTAAATCAGGCTGAATATAAACCCCCGTCGAATTATTAGTTTGACGGCAGCCTAGTTCTGTATTCTGTGCCAGTAAAGCGGGCAGTGGCGCATCGTTAGTCAGAGCCTGATCTGCCAAAACAGGCTGACTGATGATAACAGGCGCGATCGCCCCCAGCCCCCATGTCCCCATCGCCGAAAAAATCCACAGCTTTCGCATCTTCATTGACCCATACTCCCTTGATCGCCCCAAAGCTCTCTGGCAAAGGATAATAGCACAATTTGCACTGCGACTCATGTTTTCCCCTTGACTAAGGGATTTAGAGTAAAAATGAACGCGCCAACATAAAGCTAGCAATGGTTTTTGCATCTACAGGTTCGCCGTTGTAAATAGCGGTTTCCAACGCTTGAGGAGACATTAGCACGACTTCAATATCTTCATCTTCATCTTGCTTCGGCGGCGTTTCCAGCGTTTCTAAATCCTGCGCCAAAAACGCATGAATCACTTCATCGGAGTAACCTGGAGCCAGGAAAAACTTACCTAAGCTCTTCCACTGATGAGCGCGATACCCTGTTTCCTCTTCAAGCTCACGCCGAATTGTTTCTGCTGGATCTTCATCTAGCTCAATGGTTCCCGCCGGGAACTCTAGCAGACGCCCCGATGCGGCAAAGCGATATTGTCGCGTTAGCACTAACTGTCCATCAGGTGTAATGGGCACCGCCAGAGAGCCGCCAGGATGACGAACGCATTCCCATTCGCCCTCGGCTTTATTGGGTAGGCGCAAACGATTGACCTCGAAGTCAAACTTGCGACCTTTGTAAAATAGTTTTTGCTTTAAAAGTTGGGGTGGTTCTCGACCGATGGGCATAGGAGGATAGGGATTTTTTGAACTCCAGAACAGTCTACCTGCTGAACTAAAAAGGCGATCGCTTTTCCCGAAATAGGTTCAACCCAATCGGCAGCAATATCTGCCAAGGGTATCAGCACAAATGCCCGCTCCACCAAGCGCGGATGGGGAATTTGTAGACCAGACTGTTCTATCACTAAATCATCGAACAACAGTAGATCTAGGTCAAGTAATCTAGCGCCCCACCGCTCCCAGCGCACCCGCCCAAACTGGGCCTCGACCTCCAGCAGCGTGTCGAGTAGTACTTGCGGCTCTAACTCTGTGGAAAGTACTGCACAGGCATTCAGATAATCGGGCTGAGGTGGCCCCACCGCAATGGTCTGGTAAGTCTCTGAAACTGCTTCCACGGTAATGGTAGAAAAGCGATCGAGAGTTTCCAGGGCAGACTTAAGGATTTGGCAAGAGTCGCCCAGGTTGCTGCCAAGGGCGATCGCCGCGCGATGAATAGGCATGGCTCAGGGAGAGTAAAGAGAACTCAAAATCAGCGCAGTAAAAAAGGAAAAACGCTACGAAGTCCTTGACGTAAACGGATCAGGGTAATCAACCGTCGTAACCCAGGGTTAAGCGTAGCCGTTGTTTGCCGACGCGCCTGAAGTTGGGCTTGCAGCTCGGCATATGCTGCTGCTGTCAAGGGCTTGCCATCAAGGGGCGATCGCGCTTCTGTGATAATTTCAGTCCGCTGGATCTCTTCGGGCTTGTCTTCGGGAGGTGGCAATGCCAGAGCTGGGGCAATACTCGCTAACCAGTTAGTTCCCAACAACACCGTCACCCAGATGCTAATCTCTTTGGTTTTTGGCATTTTTACAGCAATCCTGGAGGAAGCGGTTCTTGACAGCACTCATGAATTTGGCGGATCCGATCGAAGAGCCAGGGATACTGCTGGCGGTAGGCAGGAATTAACGCTAAAGGGCTAAGGAGGGCAGCGGCGGCAAGGTCGGCGGCGGTGAGGCGATCGCCTACTAGGTATCTCTTCTCCATAACAGCCTCTTCCATAACAGCCTCTTCTATAACAGCTCCCTCATGACTCCAGCGAGGGCTAAGGAAGGCGATCGCCCCCTCCAGTCGCTCCTTTGCCAATGCCACGCTGACGCGGTTAATGCCATACTGCCAGCGCACCACCCGAATCATGGCTTGACTCGACAGCGACGGGTCAACTTGCTTGCCCTCACCTGCTCGAAAATCGTAATAAACAAATCGGGCAGCCACCCCAACACTTTCATCAAACCAGTCCTCGATCGCCCAAACCTCAGCGTTTTTTTGAGCATCCGGCAATCCCAGAGCAGGTTCAGGCTGATAACCATCTAAAAAATGAAAAATCCGAGTTGAATCGCCAATTGCTTCTGGCTGCCCTGCTTGCTGAGGCAGTAAGACCGGAATTGTCGTCATCCCCGTCAGTGGCTTTAACTTAAGGGCGTGCAGCCCCGGCGTCAGGTTCTCTACCTGATAGCCCAGACGTTTATAGCCCAGCGCCAAACGGGCTTTCCGACAATAATGAGACGTACTAAATTGCAGCAGTAGCATTTAAGCCCAAAAATTGAATAACCCGAAGATCTAAACAGCCTACAGATGCCATGCTAGCGAGAAAAAGATAGAACAAGCCATCCTTAATTCTGACAGAGCTTCTGTAGGCTGAAATATTCACCTAAACCAGAGCCGAGACTCGCTTTCAGATTTCTAAAAGGGCCCCTGAACTGCATTCTCCTAAAACTAAGGAGAAGTAGTAGGAGAAGGAGAAGGAGACATCGCAGGAGACTCACCAGTAGTAGGAGTCGTGGTATCACCACCACAAGCTGCCAAGCTAGCTGCCATACCTAAAGCCAAGAGCAAACCAATCGCTTTCTTATTCATAGAATTCCCTTTGGTAAATCGTGATCAACGTCAGAGTTTGGTAACTGAAAAACACCAGGCAGACGAGAAAACCTCGCTATTATACCAGCCAAAATCTCCTGTCAGCGCTTACCGCCAAATTGCTCCGAAAAGCTAAGCAGGTCGATAACTTAGAGTTTACTGACTGACTTATAGCTTAACTTTCAGCTTCTGGCAAGTGATGAACTACTTTTCGTAGCCTTATTTCTACGAGATTCTATCGTGACTTTAAGAAAATGCAAGCGGTCATAAGACTGACGATCGCCTATTTCCTTTTCCCATAAGTATTTCAAAAGGTTAAAAGACGAGAGTAAAGAGGGCTTTAAATCGCTTTGGGGTGCCAGTAAAAAACCTTTCCAACAAAAAACCCTTGCCGCTAGACAAGGGTTTCAAGAATCTCAGAAATATTTAGGGGTTCCCCGCAACGCCGTTTTACCTCAGTTTTCGACCTGGAAGACTCCAGGTGGGTACCTCTGCCTCAATATAAAGTTTCCGAGTACAAGCTCGGTATACTGCCATTGAAGCTTAGTGGGGTTCCCTTATTCACAAAGCAAGATCAAAAAACTTTGTTGGCAGTCACCAACGCCGCAGTAGAACCTGCTGACTATTGTAGCGATTGCTGAAGCGATCGCAAACCCTCAATTTTCTTAATCCTTCTTTTAGTAGCCAGAAACCCGAACCTCCAACTTTCTAAAATCATTCAAATTAGATCATTCTTGTGCCAACCTAGTCAGCCCACGGCATACTTAGAGACGGTAAGCGTCATTCGAGAACTGAGTCACAAACTTTTAGCCAGATGTGCCGGATATTACGACCCTGCAACAGTATGGTGATGCAAATGATATTGACTCAAGATAGACAATCGTGTTGTTAGATGGAACTATGCAACAGAGCGAACTGCAAGCGTTAAGACAACACATCCAGGCAAAGCTGCAACAAAGCCCTAATCCCATTCGGCTCCAAATTCGATGTGTCTTTCGAGAAGAAGCGCTGTTAGTGTTGGCAGAACATCTCCTTCATATCGAGCCAGATCCTCGGCAAACCTTCACTTTTGTCGAAGAGGCACTGCAAGAGTACATCCCTGAGCTGATGAAGTCTGGTTTAGTGAGAAGTGGTATTGGCGGCATAAAGTTCTTGCCTGTGCGGATCTATCTGCGAGTTGCCGGATATCAACAGCCCTACGATTCCTTCGTTTTTTCTCTTAAACCATCAACACCCACTGTTTCAGCAAATCCACCCATTCCCGCTTTTGCTCCTCCTCCCGTTGTCGTTGCGCCTCTGGAGCTTGCGACTCCGACAGAAATACAGGTCGAGCCAGAGGTTGTTGAGCCAGAGGTTGTTGAGTCAGAGGTTGTTGAGTCAGAAGTTGCAGAAGTGATGCTCGTGGCAGAAATTCCACTTTCTGCGAAAGTCGAACCTGCCATAGAAATCGAACCTGTTGCGGAAACTGAACTCGCTGAAGAAGTTCCGCTTATTGAAGAAATCGAACCCGTCGCAGAAGTCGAACCTGTCGCGGAAGTTCTATTCATTGAAGAAATGCAACCTGTTGAAGAAGTTACGCGCTTCGTAGAAACTGAACCCGTTGCGGAAGTTTCGCCTATTGCAGAAGTTGCGCCGATCAAAGAGCAACCTGAATTTCTAGACGACTCGATCGCCGAAATTGCGCCCTGTATTGAACTTTCTACAGAAACAAGCGCCCCTTTAACAGACTGGGTTCCTGACAACCCGATCGCCGGATTTGCTCCTGTTGAAAGGGTCGAGTCAGAACCTACTCATATCTGGCAGGCACCAGCTTTAGAAGATCTGATTCCCGAAGCGATCGCGGAACCCCCAGCGATCGCCCCTGAAGATTTGCCTGTTGAACCTGAAGCGATCGCAGACTTGCTAAGCCCAGACCTGATCCCAGAAGAGATTGCTCAGGTTGATGAAGAAGTTACTCCAGACTTAGAAGCATCGTTTACAGACCAGCCTTTTATAGAAGAATCGATCGCCCCTCAAGAGCTAACTAGTGAACATCAGGCGATCGCAGATCTCCTATTTTCAGAAGAAATCTCGCCTGATCTAGAAGAAATTGCTCCGCCACAAGAAATTGTATTGATACCAGAGGCGATCGCTCTCATCGTGGACGATGGTTCTCCCATAATCGATGAAGCCAGCATTACTCAAGACCACATTCAGCATGAACTTGAGTCAGCCATGACTCTGCTGGAAGAGCCGACTGTAGAAAATCTGACCATAGAACCGACCGTAGAAGAACTGATCGTAGAAGAACCGATCGTAGAAGAACTGATCCCACCCGCCACCTTTACCCAGCCCATTCCACCCTTCTCCGCTAGCACACTTAATACGGACGTAACTGATACGCACGTAGCCCCACAAGACTTCTTCCCCGAATCTTTGGCGTTAACAGATGTCAAGGAAATCGACTCTGAAAGTTTTGCCGAGATCGAAACAATCCCCAAACCCGAAATTCTTGATATCTTTGACCTGCCAGAACTCGACACAGTTATACCAGAGTCACCCTTCGCCCCTGAAAATAGAGAGACCTATGAACCTAGAGAAACCTGTGAACCTGAAAATCTAGCCACAGAAAATCTAGCCACAGATCATATTCCTCTGGTAGACGAAGTAGGCGCTGCTGAATCCGCGATCGAACCAGAGATCCTCGACAACCATCTTTACCCCCGCTTTGATGATGATCCAACAATCCATATTTCTACCGTTTCAACTGATTTAACTGAGCTAAATGTCCCGGTCACTCCACCTCCTGCCCAGCCGATCCGCGCCCCACAATCATCTCCATCTAACATTGTGATGGGAACGGCGATCGCGCTCTTCGGGCTTCTCAGCAGTTGGTATATTCTCAGTCGTCCTTGTGTGCTAGGCAGCAGTTGCAAACCCCTAGAACAGGCACAGCAAATCAGCAAATCAGCTTTTCAGACCGTCCAATCAACCGATTCAGCGATCGCAATTGCCAAAGCTTATGACGATCTGGGCACTGCCAACAAGCTGCTTAAATCCATTCCAAGCTGGTCGGGTCAGTATCAAGCAGCCCAAACTCTGTCTGTAGATAACAAGTCCAAAAGTGTTGTTATTGGGCAAGTGGTCAGAACCTTGAGAAAAGGAAACGAAGCTGCTAATCGATCGCAAAACCCACCCCATCCCCTGCCCGAATGGCGCGAAATTCAACGACTTTGGCGAGAATCGATCGTTGCCCTCGAAAAAATCCCCAGCAATAGTGCCATTTATCCCCTCGCTCAACGTAAAGCCACTGAATACCGCGCCAACCTAGATAGCATCAATAAGCGCGTCGTTGTTGAACAACAGGCTCAAGAAGAAGTTGAGAACGCCAAGAAAACTGCCCAACTTGCCGAAACCCGAACCGGTATAGCCACCTCAGCCGCCGGTTGGCAGGATGTTTACACCTCTTGGCAGGCTGCAATTGGTCTCTTGAAAAATGTTCCTAAGGGTGCAGCCGCTCGTCTTGAAGCAGAAGAACTCCTCAAAATCTATCAAAACAAGCTAGTCGCAGCCAGCACCCGCCGCGATCAAGAAAATACTGCCATCACGGCTTACATCGAGGCGATCGCCCAAGCAGAGCAAGCCCAAAGCTTTGAGCGAAAGAATCAGTGGCAGCCCGCGATCGCTAGGTGGGAAAGCGCATTAGCCAATGTCCAGAAAGTGGCTCAGGGCACTGTGCCCTACTCCCAAGCCCAACCCCTCGTTGCCACTTACCAAACTGCCCTAACCCAAGCCCAAGGAGGCTTGCGAATTTCCGAAGCCATTCAAGCCGCAAAACCAGCCCTCGATCGCACTTGTGGCAGCACTCCTAAAGTGTGTCAATACGATGCAGCATCCACCGCAATTCGGGTGCAAATTACCTACGGCTACGACCAAATGGTTGAAAGCGCCATGACAAGCGCCCAAAGTCAAGGAAATAGCACCGCCCAGGCAGGCATCGTTAGTAAGGTCAACACTTTCTTGCAAGAACTGGCGCTCATCAGCCAAACTTCCCAAGTCCCTATCGAGCTGTACAATGCCAACGGCTCCAAATTCGGCACCTATTCCCCCGAAGCCGCTGGCTTTGTGCCCCAATAGGCAATCTATAAAATCCATTTGGCATCTAATCAGAATTCACGTTTAGGGTGATTTTTGGATGGTAGTAGGGGCAAAGCATTTGCACTAAAATTTAGGCTGCGTTTCCAGAAATTGATGCAAATGCTTCGCTCTTACAGAATATTCGCTATGAGGCTTTGGTCTTTGCGTCCCCTTCGATAATCTCCAAGCTCTTAATCAAGTTCAATGCTGAGTGATAAGCCTCCTCTGTCCATTCCCGCTGTTCTTCGGGTGTGTCGAAAGTCTCGTCCATCATCAAGCTTAAAGAACCCACCAGACGGTTTAAACGGTTGCGAATTTCATAAGAAGTATGTGCCAACTCGCTCTGATCAACCTTCACTTCTGTCTTCTCGGTAAATTGCAGTTTACAAAGGTTGGCATAATAACCCTTCTTTGCTAAAAGTTCTTCATGGGAACCCAATTCAACCACTCTGCCCTGATCCATGACAGCAATCTGGTCAGCCTTTTGAACAGTGGAAAGCCGATGAGCAATGACCAGCGTTGTGCGATCGCGGCTTAAGTGATCGATCGCCTCTTGTACCAATCGCTCAGAAACCGTATCTAAGGCACTCGTTGCTTCATCCAGAATGAGGATTTCTGGATCTTGCAGCAGGGCACGGGCGATCGCAATGCGCTGCCGTTGCCCACCGGAGAGAAGCACACCGCGATCGCCAAGCTGAGTTTCCCAACTATTAGGAAGTTGGGTAATAAACTCGTAAGCGTTGGCACGTTTCGCGGCATCAAAAATTTCTGTATCAGTCGCATGAGGGCAACCATAGGCAATATTGTTGCGCACCGATGTGTTGAACAGGAACGTATCCTGGCTAACAATGCCCATCGATCGCCGCAAACTTTGTGCATCTAGTTCTCTCAAATCAATGCCATCTACCAAAATACAGCCCTTGGTGGGGTCATAGAAACGCGGCAACAAATCTGCCATCGTAGACTTGCCAGCCCCCGACGAGCCGACTAAAGCCAGCGTTGTATTGCGGGGTAAGTAGAGATCAACATCATTCAAGACCACTTTTTCGTGACCTGGATACGACAGCGAAACGTGGTTGAAATGAATCCCTTCTTGGAGTGAGGTATGGGGAATTGCCCCCTTGCTCATGAACGGCTTGCGATCGCGTTGTAAAAAATCTTGAACAATCTCCAGGCTCGAAGATAGGTTAGCTAGCTGGTTCCGAGCTGAATTGAGTTGGGTAATCAGGGGCAAAGTGCGAAACAAAATAAATAAATACACCAATAAAACCGTCGTTAATGCCTCGACCTCACCGCCCAAAAAAGCACGACCCACCAGCACAATGCAGACTAGGGCAACCATCCCCGTCATTTCGCTGACAGGCTCCACCAGCGCCGAATTCGCCTGAGATTTGAAGTCTGCTTGTTCCCGCGATCGAATCAAATAGCTAATGCGGTTATACTCTGCATCTTCTGCCGCCGAAGACCGCACCAACCGCATTCCGCCCAACATGTCGAGAAAAATGGTCGAGTACTGCTTAGAAATTGCCGATAGCTGCGCGCCATAGACTTTAGAACGACCAATGGTCATCTGATTCATTAACACGACGATCGCCATCAGCCCAGTTGAAACAATGGTGAGCTGCCAAGAAGTCCACAGCAGCATGACCACAAACACCAGCGTGGTAATCGTCACCGAAATAGCTTTAGCAATCGTTGTGACCGCTCTACCCGCTCGATAAATTTCGTTATTGAGATTGTTAACAATATTGCCGATGCCATTCTTCACAAAAAAATCGACATCAACGTCTAACAACAACCTCAACCCTTGTTCTTGTAAGCCGCTAGAAAGCGATCGCTTCAACGCCCCCGAAACTAAGGCATTTGCATAATTCGCCAGATTCTTCAGGAGAATGAGCGCTAAAATTGCCCCCGTCATGAACGCTAGATTGTACTCTCCTACGCCCTGCTGAAACGGGGCTAACAACCCCTTCAACATTGGCGGAGCGCCCTTCATCGTCATCGGCTGCCCCAAGAACCCCAGCAAAACAGGAATAATCAGCGTCGTGCCAATCCCATTAAACACGGCTCCCGAAAACCCCAGCACCACACTCAACGTAAATAGCTTGGGATATTGCCGAGACAGATTGAAGAGAATCTTTCCAGAAGCCATGCAGAATTCCAGCTAAAGTGAACCGAACCGTGAGACTACCAGAGCATGCCCTAGAATTTGGGCGAAGAGACAAGTTGGTGTATCACAGCCGAAAGCTGATGAGACATGGCATCAATGCTGTAGTGTTCAGTGCATCGCGCCCGCGCTTTTTTGCCTTGTGCGATCGCTACGCCTGGCTCCGCAAAAATCTGCTGAATTGCCGCTGCTAACTGCTCTGGTGCGCCTGCATCCACCAAATAGCCTGTATCTCCCAAAATGTTAGGAATGTCGCCCACCTGAGTCGACAAGATTGGTTTCGCCATCGCCATTCCATCCGTTAGCTTCAAAGGAAACTGCGCTTGAGCGGCTGGCGTATCTCGCTGCGGTACCACAATCACATCCGCCGCCGCAATGACAGATGGCATGGCGTCATAGGGCGTTTTAGGCAGCTTAATAATCCAACGTCCCCACCTTTTCATCAATTGATTGTCATAGTCATCGTAGGGACTGCCGCCCACAATTACTAATCGCAAATCAGGCTGATTCAACATATCCAATGCCTCCAACACATCCTCCACGCCTTTATAAGGACGTGGAGCACCTGGAAACATCAGCACCCGATAATCTGAAAGTCCGTACTGAGCCTTTAGATCTGGTGCATCGTATAAGTCGGGGTTGAACAGCGAAATATCCTTGCCATTGGGCACATAGATGCCCCCAAAGCGCTGCTGAAGGAACTGGGTATGAACAGTTACGGCATTGGCACGCGCAACCAGTTTTTCTATCCAGCCCAAGTACAAACGATGATCAGGATTCCTTAAAACGCCATCGGCTTTAAAAACATCCTTAACAAGCTGTTTAGGCGTGGGGCGGTACTGCCAACTATCTCCGCCGTGCCAACTCAGCTCCCAGTCGTCAATATCTAAAATTAGTGGACGTCCTTTCGTGAGCTTGCCCAATAGCGATAAGCCAAAACTAGAAGGCTTGGGCTTATAGGCGTAAAGAATATCGCCATCAATCTGCTTGAGCAAAGATTGAGCTGACTTAAAAAACTGCGGATAATGACCGCCAGGGATCGAAATAATCGATAGCTCTGGGGTGGAAGCGATCGCCAAATCGTTTCCCTGGGTAAACCCAAAAATCTTCACCTCACACCCTAACTGCCGCAGCGCCTGAGCCAGTAAAAACGGACGCACCGCCCCACCCCATCGCCCTGCCCCTCGTTCAGAGAGATCGCTAACAATCAGCGAAATTTTAGGCGGCGAGATGTTAAGCATCGGAGTCAGAGAATTCACGGCGGGGGATGGGGAATAAAGATGAAGTCCGCCATAGAGTGCCCTGCAAGCTGAAAATCTTTAACAAAAAAGTCAAGATAACTCAGTGGTTTATTTGGCGTTGCTGAATCCAGGGATGAACTTTGAGATTCTCAGAACTCGAAGTTTTTCAAAAACTCCGAGTTCTCGCCCCCCAAAACAACTCGAAAAACGTCAGATTCATCCCTCTGTTCAGCAACGCTGTTTATCTTGACCCCTCTACTTCCTCGATAGATTTCAACTCTTTAAAGCTCAACCTGCTGGGCGATCGATGTAAGTCATCCCCCCCTGAAAGCGGATGCATCCGAGGCAGTTGCCTCAACGCCCAACTCGCAGTTTCTTGTACTTCTTCATCTGGGTCAATTGCTGCGTGCTGCAAAAGCTGACTTACCTGCCCTACCAAATCATAGATTCGAGTGACATCCCGAATCCCATTTTTTCGCACATCTGGGCTGCCATCTTGCAGAGACAACATCAGCGCCCGATTCATCGGCTTCAAGGTCTTAATCCCAATTTCTGACACCGCTGCCAAAATCAAGCTGCGCTGACTAGAATCTGAGTCCATCATCAAATCCACCATCGGCTGCACTGCCCGTGAGTCGCCTTGCTGCCCCAAGTCCCAAATTGCTTTACGACGCTTGCTGGGGTCTGGGCTTTGCAAATCTTGAATGAGTGCTGTCACAATATCTATCTTTGCCAGACGAGTCGTTTCTGAAACAGATGGAAATTGGCAAGACGCTGCTGAAGAAGATGGAGAGCTAACCTGGGAAAGGTCGGACTGCTCTGGCGAGCCAGATTCGTTGTGCCCAGAGGGAAGAACGACCGCAGAGACTGGTGGAGAAGACTGTTGCGGCAGTGGCAACTCTTCATCTAACGTCTCATTTAGAGATTTAGAAGATTTACTGCACCCTTGCCCGTGACCCAAGCTGTAGGCAAGTCCGCCCACTGTACTAGTGATTACCAGTGCAGTCATCATTAGCCCCGTCCAGTTTTTGAAAGAAGCAGGGGGAGAAGCGGCAGTTTTGGCAGCGTAGACAGGGAGCGACGGCGTAAGGCTAAGACAGAACGCACACGTCAGAAGCGAGAGCCTGGAGCAATGAGACATAGCGAGAAAAGAGTTCGGGGTTGAGTACAGGGTTCCCCCATGAGCGACGAAAATTGATGCGATCGCAACAAGTTTTTAAAAACCCTGTACTTCCCATCTTTTCCCTAAAGTTGAGGCGTTTGCGCCAGGGGCGTGCTCTTCGAGAAACCGACAAGGGGTCGCTTCGAGAGACCCGCAAGCGGTCGCTCCACCTTGACGATCGCCGACTGAAGAAACTTCGTTCCAGTCACCGACTCATTTGCCAGCTCAAAAAGCGGGTTAGACAAGATTCCTGCCAAAGAAGTCATCACCAAACAGACGATCAAACCTACTTGCAAGGGACGCATCCCCGGCAAATTCCAACGAATTTCAGGATAGTTCTGTACGGCTTCAGACATTTCTTCCGGCTCTTTTACCACCATCATCTTGACCACGCGAATGTAGTAGTAGATGGAAATAACACTGGTTAATAGACCGATCAGCACCAACCAATAAGCGCCCGCTTGCCAGCCAGCCCAGAATAGATAAATCTTTCCGAAGAATCCTGCCAGAGGAGGTATCCCGCCCAATGACAAGAGGCAAAGGCTGAGGCAAAGGGTCAGCAGCGGATCTTTTTGGTAAAGACCACTGTATGCCGTAATCTCGTCGGTGCCCGTGCGCAGGGTAAACAGAATGACACAGGCAAAGCCGCCCAAGTTCATGAACAGGTAAACCATCATGTAAAACACCATGCTGGAGTACCCGGCATCAGTACCCACGATTAGACCAATCATCACAAAGCCCGCTTGGGCAATGGAAGAATAAGCTAGCATCCGTTTCATGCTGCCCTGTGCCAATGCCACCACGTTGCCCAATATCATGCTCAGAACTGCCAGCGCTGTCATCACAAAGCGCCATTCATCCGACACTAGAGGGAAGCCATTGACCAAGAGACGGATTGCCAGAGCAAACCCCGCTGCTTTGGAACCCACCGACAGGAAGGCTACCACCGGAGTTGGCGAACCTTCGTAAACATCGGGTGTCCACTGGTGAAAGGGCACAGCCGCAATTTTGAAGGCGATCCCGGCAATGACAAACACCAAGGAAACCACAACCCCAATGGACTGCTCACCATTGTTCATCAACAGGTTAGTGGTGATGGTGCTTAAACGGGTTTCGCCCCCCGAAAGCCCATACAGCAAAGAGATGCCGTAGAGGAAAATGGCTGAGCTGGAGGCACCAATGAGCAAGTATTTAAGCGCCGCTTCGTTGGAGCGGGGGTCGCGCTTCATATAGCCTGTCAGCAGATAGGAGGAGATACTGAGGGTTTCTAGAGAGACGAAGATCATCACCAACTCGTCAGCCCCCGACAGAAACATAGCGCCGAGCGTGGCGGTTAGGAGGATGGCAAGAAATTCAGCTAGGGCAGTTCCGGCTTGCTCAACGTAGCGCACCGACATCAGCACGGTAATGGCTGAACTTAAAGCAATGATGCCTCGGAAGATGACGCTGAGGTCGTCGCCCATGAAGCTACCAAGAAAAGATTCTGGGATGGCGTTATTCCATTGGAAGCAGAGGGCACCGATCGCCCCTAATAGTCCAGCGATCGCCACATAGGGCGTCCAGCGAGAGGAAGATCGTCCAACAATCAAGTCTCCGATCAAAACCACCATAATGGTGATAATGACAATTCCTTCAGGCAGGATGGTTCCCGCATTTAACTGAGCAGCAAGGTTTGCAAAATCCATAAGATTCTAGCCAGAAGTATCGACAATTAACGCTTTAAGTCAGGCTTTAAAATCAGACTTTCTATAAAGCTTAGCGGGAGAATGAAAAATTTACCGTCGCCTGGGCAATTTGTAAAAATTTCTTAATCCTGAAAATCATACCTTGTGAACTTCCAAAACCTAGGCAAATTATAAGGCTGACGTCAGATTAGTCTATATTTTTCCCTCTAGATTTCATTGACAGAGATCTATATAAATGAGTTTAGGTATTGCAATAAATTCTTTGTCTCGTTAGTTTGGATTGCATTAGGAGCAGTTATAAGTTTAAGCAGAGGTTTAGAGAGTGTTTGTAAACAAAGGTTTCGATCCCCCTAAATCCCCCTTATCAAGGGGGACTTCAGAGTTTTAGCTCGATTCCCTCCTTATGAAGGAGGGTTAGGGAGGATCTAAGCCCAAAGCGTAGTCCAGCTATCTTTAATTTTATTTACAAACACTCTCTTAATTACCTTCAGCATTTCAGCCTTTTCCTTTCATTGACCGTTCCATCAAGCCATAAGCACATGTCAACCCTTGTCATTGTCGAATCTCCAACCAAAGCCAAAACCATTCGCAACTACCTCCCTCAGGGCTACCAAGTTGAGGCATCTATGGGGCATATCCGCGATTTGCCTCAGTCGGCTGGCGATATTCCAGCCTCGGTTAAGGGGCAGGAATGGGCAAAGATTGGGGTGAATGTGGAAGCGGATTTTGAGCCACTCTACATTATCCCGCAAGATAAAAAGAAGGTGGTCAAGATGCTGAAAGAGGCACTGGCTAACGCTGATGAACTTGTTCTAGCGACTGACGAAGACCGCGAAGGGGAAAGCATTAGCTGGCATTTGCTACAGGTGCTGAAGCCGAAAGTGCCCATCAAGCGCATGGTGTTCCACGAGATTACCGAGGAAGCAATTCAGTCGGCGATCGCCAACTGCCGCTCCGTCGATGAGCACGTGGTTCGGGCACAAGAAACCCGCCGCATTTTAGACCGTTTGGTGGGGTATACCCTTTCGCCCCTGCTTTGGAAGAAAATTGCCTGGGGCTTGTCTGCCGGACGAGTCCAGTCGGTAGCGGTGCGGCTCATCGTTAACAAGGAGCAGGAGCGGCGCGCCTTCCGTCGGGGCAGCTATTGGGACTTAAAAGCCAGTCTGAGCAAAGACAGCGTGCCCTTTGAAGCCAAACTCACTACCCTGCGGGGTAGTCGCATTGCCAACGGCAGCGACTTTGATGAGGCAACAGGGCAGGTGACTGCGGGACGCAATGTGCTGCTGCTCGGCGAAGAAGAGGCGTTGGCACTTCAGGCGCGGCTCCAGACCCAAACCTGGACGGTTGCCAACTTAGAGGAACGCTCTTCTACCCGCAAGCCTTCGGCTCCGTTCACCACCTCGACCCTTCAGCAGGAATCTAACCGGAAGCTGCGGCTTTCGGCACGAGACACGATGCGGACGGCGCAAAGCCTTTACGAGCAGGGCTATATCACCTACATGAGAACGGACTCGGTGCATTTGTCGCAACAGGCGATCGCCGCTGCCCGCGAGTGCGTTGAGAATATGTACGGTGCAACCTACCTTAGCCCTCAGCCTCGCCAATACTCCACCAAAAGCAAGGGCGCACAGGAGGCTCACGAAGCCATCCGCCCCGCAGGTAGCACCTTCCGCACGCCTCAAGAGACGGGGTTGAGCGGTCGAGATCTGAAGCTGTATGAGTTGATCTGGAAGCGAACGGTTGCCACTCAAATGGCAGAGGCGCGACAGACTCACATCACCATCCAAATTCAGGCGGATGATGCAGGCTTCCGGGCAACCGGGAAGCGCATTGACTTTGCCGGGTTCTTTCGGGCTTATGTCGAAGGATCGGATGATCCCGATGCGGCGATCGAAGATCAGGAGGTCGTGCTGCCGACGCTAAGAGTCGGTGATACGCCTAACTGTGAAGCTTTGGAGGCGATCGCCCACGAAACCCAGCCGCCCGCTCGATACACCGAAGCTTCTCTAGTCAAAACCCTAGAAAGCGAAGGCATCGGTCGCCCCAGTACCTACGCCAGCATTATCGGCACGATTATCGATCGGGGCTATGCCCAAATGACCAACAACAGTCTGGTGCCCACTTTTACTGCTTTTGCAGTCACGACTCTCCTAGAAAAGCACTTCCCCGAATTGGTCGATCCCCGCTTTACTGCCCGCATGGAGCAAACCCTAGACGAAATTTCTACGGGCGAAGCGCAATGGCTGCCCTACCTGAAAAAGTTCTATTCCGGCGAACAAGGGTTAGATACCCAGGTCAAACAGCAAGAGAGCCTGATCGATCCGACCGAAGCCCGCACGGTTGAGCTAGAAGGGCTAGATGCCAAAATTCGCATTGGACGCTACGGTGCTTACATTGAGGCGAGTAACGGCGAAGAGGTGGTTAAAGCTTCGATTCCCCAAGATCTAACCCCGGCTGACCTTGATCCGGCGCAAGTGCAGCTTCTGCTTCGCCAAAAAACTGAAGGGCCAGACAAGGTGGGGTTCCATCCTGAAACAGGCGAACCAATTTACCAAATGATTGGCCCTTATGGCCCTTACGTTCAATTAGGCGACAAAACCGAAGAGAACCCCAAACCCAAAATGGCATCTCTGCCTAAAGGGATGACGATGCAGAACGTTACAATGGAAATTGCCGTGGGTCTGCTGGCTTTACCTCGTAACTTAGGCGTACACCCCGAAACTGGAGCGAAAATTCAGGCGAACTTGGGGCGTTTTGGGCCCTATGTGGTTCATGACCAAGGCAAGGTCGGCAAAGATTATCGATCGCTTAAAAAAGAAGATGATGTTTTGCTGATTAGCTTAGGACGGGCGATCGAGCTGTTGGCAGAACCTAAAGCAGGTCGTGGGCGCAGCAAAACTGCTGCCCAGCCCTTGCGAGAACTGGGCGCCCACCCTGAAGATGGCGAACCCGTCAATATCTACGATGGACCTTATGGGGCTTACATCAAGCATGGCAAGATCAACGCTTCTATTCCTGAAGGGCAAACTGTTGAATCAGTTCCTATGGATGTGGCAGTAAAGGCGTTAGAAGAGAAGGCAGGAACAAAGAAAAAGTCTCGGAGTTCGGCGAAGGCTGGTTCTAGCGCTAAGGCAGACTCTGGCACGAAAAAAACAGCGGCAAAAACTACTACCAAGAAAACCGCTACCAAAACTGCCACTAAGACAGCGGCGAAGTCAAAGACCACAAAGACCACCAAAACAACGTGAACCATCTCTGGCATCCTGTCAAAAAGATTGTGAAAGGGTCGATCGCTTCGAGAGACACCCGAGCGATCGCCCTCTTTACGACCCTTTGCGTCCTTTCGTTGCTTCAAAATCTCCCAGGTTTGCCCGATAGCTTCATCTCCCAGCCCGCTCTTGCCCAATTCCCTATTCAGGAAAAAACGATGCCTGCTCCTACCCTTCTATCTCCTCAAGACCTAGAAAAAGCCCTCGGCGAGCTACCTAACTGGAGCGTTCAAACCCAAAAGCTCCATCGTCAGTTCCAATTCCCTTCCTTTGTAGAGGCGTTTGGCTTCATGTCTAGCGTTGCCTTGGTTGCCGAATCTATGGGACATCATCCTGAATGGTTTAACGTTTACAACCGAGTTACGGTAGACCTCACAACCCACGATGCTGGCGGTATTACTAATTTAGATGTAGACCTGGCGAAAAGAATGAATCAACTAGCAGAGTAATTCCAGGTTTTGTGAAGAAAAAGTTTTGGAAAACATGACCTAATCCAACAGTTTTTTCATTCCTAAACCGCTAGACTCTGAACTAAGTTTTAATCCTGCAACCGTGAGAAAAATTCTTCTAGTTGTTCATCAAGCTACCTCTGAACCTGGCTTAATTGGTCAAGTTCTCCAAGATCTAGATTACGACTTGGAAATCTGCTGTCCGGCGATCGCCCACCCCCTGCCAACAACAATGGCGGGCTATGATGGAGCGATCGTCTTCGGTGGACCAATGAGTGCTAACGACGATACAACCCTTCCCTTCATTCGAGACGAATTGGACTGGATACCCTTAGTTTTAGATTCTGGGAAGCCTTATCTGGGAGTTTGTTTAGGCGCTCAGATGCTGGCTCGGGTCTTGGGGGGGCAAGTTGCGCTCCATCCTGAAGGCATGAAAGAAATTGGCTACTCTAAAATTCAGCCCGTGTCAGAACAAGCTGATCTATTGGGTTTAAGCCATGTCTATCACTGGCATCAAGAGGGCTTTGAGATTCCGCGAGAAGCTATTTTGTTGGCAGAAGGGCAGGTGTTTCCTAACCAGGCTTTCCGATACGACAACGCTTATGGCATTCAGTTTCATCCTGAAATTACCCATCATATGATTCGTCGTTGGGTTGCTGCCGTGCCCGATTATCTGAGCCAACCTGGCGCTTTAACGATTGAGGCACAACTGCACCAACACTTACAGCACGCGACCACTGTTGAGAAATGGCTGAGGAGTTTTCTGATACATTGGCTTTGCTCTGCCAAGGTGGGGCTAGACGTGGCTTAGGGGCTGCGATCGATAGTAATGGTAATGAGCAGTTCATCACTGGCGATCGCCTGTCTTTGAGTCTCGCTAGCATTCAGGACGGTCGCGGGTGCAAAATTCCACTCTTTCACTAGACAAACCGCCAGTTGATCGTAGTCGAGACTGCCGCTGGATTGATATACTTCCACATTCATTACCCCGCCCTGCTCATCAGTCGTCATTTTAAGGGCGATCGGAGTACCTGTGCGGTTCAACACATCAGGCGTAATTTGACAGGCAGAAACTGAGGGATTGGGCAGAAAACTGGTGCTGCTATTAAGAGGGCGAGCAATTTCTAAAGTTTCGTCTGGCGCATTTGCTCCGGGGGCTACTCGGCTAGAGCTAGATAAACTAAGCGTGACTCCCACTGGAACTTCTGCTTCGCTATTGGCTGAATTGAGATTATCAGAATCAGAATCTACGGTGCTAGGATCGGCGGCTATTGACTCAGAAACGTCGGGAATCGGGGTGTCGATGGTTGTGGTTTGCAATCCTGGATCACTGGGCGAGATTTCGGGCTGGGGATCGGGAGGATTTGGTTCTGGGGGGAGTGCAGCGGCAGTTGTGTCAGTGGAAGGAAATTCTGGGGGAGAGCGATCGCTGGCAGGTAACTCAGAGCGATCGCTATTGGTATTCGCTGGAGCCTCAGGAACGGAAGTTTCAGGAGCTTGAGTAGGAGCCTCAGGAATCGGAGCTTCAGGAATCGGAGCTTCAGGAATCGGAGTTTCAGGAGCAGCTTCTGGTAAAGGTTGCTCTGGCTGTGGTGGCTCAGGAGTAGGTTGAATGGAAGAAGGAGAGGAAGGAGAGGGTAAGACTGGAAGGGGTAAAGAGTCGGGTTGAGGAGGTGCTACTGCTGTTTCAAAAGGAGTTTCTGTCTGAACTTCGGGAGAAGGTTCAGGAGAAAGTTCAGGAGAGGGGAAAACTTCAGGAGAGAGAACGGGGGGCGGCAAAACTTCAGGAGAAGGCTCTGGGGCAAAGCCTATGCTGCCAGGGAAGATAGGCTCATTGAGTGCAGGCGCAGGCTGTTCTGGTGCAGACTGTTCTGGTGCAGGCTGTGCGACGGCAGCTACAGGTTCGGGGGGCACAGCAGATTCAATGGGCAGAGAACCTTCAGGCTCGGAGGCTGGCTCGGATAGTTCTACAAATTCTACAGGAGTGGAAGAACTACCTTGGGCTGCGGCTGATAGGCGAGCGGTCAAGGGAAGGGCGATCGCCAACAAAGCCCCATGAAATACCAACGACCCGCCCACCAACTGCACCCAAAGCCAAGGAGAATCTGCCCGTCGCTTTCGATGCATCAGTGAATCAGTCAAGTCAGAACTTTGAGTATTGTCTTCAAAATTATCCGTAAGTTGTTTCATAGCAAACATTCATACCCAAGCCCGCAACCTGATCATAAGACGAAAGCAAGAGAAGGTTTTCTCCTGCAATTTTCTACTCAACGACCACAGAATCAGGGCTAGATTCAGTAACTTTTTTCCAAAAAAGATTGGTAATCCATTGGGTAAGAATATGGCTCAGCAACCCCATCGGGCCTGCAAATAAGCAAAACAATAAAGAATGAATCGTCCAAACACCTGTACGCTGACCTTCCCAGTAAATCCAGCGTCCTACAAATAAATCCATCACCAAAAAATGTACCCACCCGGTTGCCATCACCCGCTCGTTGGCAAAAAGGCGCGCCAAATCTGCCAACTGAGGGTTAGCAAACGCTTGGGCAGATTCTGGATCAAGGCTATTAATAAACAAGTAGAGGTACAGAGCTGCCAAAGCTACGAATGGCAAAACCGAACCCATGACTTTGCGCGTCCAGCCCCAGTTAGGCAGTAAAATCATCAGTGCCCAAAAAGGCAGCACAAAGACATTAGAGACATCAAACAATACGCTTAGATTCATGACAACTCGGGGGAAAGAGGAATTTTTTAATGCCCTTTTATGTTAAGAGAGTAGCAATGAAATAACGTCCCGATCCGCCCCC
>Ga0209181_10003848_pt1 | contig 22791 bp, 21 predicted proteins | sample MAT05_FD_187208 | JGI IMG/M metagenome (GOLD analysis project Ga0209181, IMG submission 187208) | Freshwater microbial communities from Lake Fryxell liftoff mats and glacier meltwater in Antarctica - MAT-05 (SPAdes) (version 2) | ecosystem: Environmental > Aquatic > Freshwater > Ice > Liftoff...
TACACCGGAACTCTGTTCCGGTGCCAGTGCCCTGCGGAACGGAGTTCCGGTGTACAAACCCTGCGGAGGCGAGCAGTTGCCTTTGGCGGTTTTGTACACCGGAACTCTGTTCCGGTGCCAGTGCCCTCCGGAACGGAGTTCCGGCCTACATTTGCGGCCCTAAATACGCCATGAAAACAGCAAAATTTAAAAACGAAACGTGAATCTAGACCCGCAACTGCTCACCGCTGCCCACCGGGGCGACCGCAAAGCGCAATATGCGCTGTACCGCGTATGTTTTCCGGTGCTCATGGCTGTCTGCGTCCGCTACAAGCGGGATCAACAGGAAGCAGTGGCCGCAGTCAACACGGGTTTTTTGAAGATAATCAATCATTTAGACAAGTACAAGCGCGACGAAGTGCCATTTGAGGCATGGATCCGGCGTGTGATGATCAATACCGTGATTGACGAATTTCGGCGCGAAAAACAATGGCGCGAACTCACCGTTTTTACCGATACCATCGAACGGGCTTACCCGAAAGAACCCATCAACTGGAACGAAGCCGAACAACGCCTGGATCTGCAACATTTGGAAGCCCTGCTTCGCCGCTTGCCGCCTGTCACCCAAAAAGTGTTCAATCTGTTCGCGCTCGACGGGTTCAGTCACCAGGAGATCAGCGAAATGCTCGGGATGAGTGAAGGCACTTCGAAATGGCATGTCAGCAATGCCCGACAACAACTGCAAACCTGGATTAAAAAGGAACAATACCTGACCGCCTGATTATGGAAAAGGAAAATTTAGACGATCTGATGCGACAGAAATTTGACACCGACGCTCCCGGTGCCCGCTTCGAGTTCCGGGAGGAATACTGGGAGCAGGCCCAGGCCTTGATCGAGGCCGATGAGCGGCGGCGCAAACGTCGTTTCCTGTGGTGGTGGTGGTTCGGCGGGTTGCTGCTGGCGGGCGGCGGCGGGCTGTTCTGGTATGGCGGCGGTCAGACAGACTATTCGGCAGATGATGCTGTGCAGGTGACCTCCCCAGCCCGTAAAAACAACGAAGTAAACGACCGGGACAGCAACGATACAAATGCAGAATCCAATGAATGGCCGACAGGCAAACGAGCGATAGATGCAAAAACGACCACACCAAAATCATCCCGTGTTACAGATGCTTCAGGGAGTCGTTTGCACAATGCTGCAACAACAACGGGGCCCCTATCATCACACGCGTCAGATGCGGCATCAGGGAGTACAATTGTTTCTTCAAAGACAAAGAGTGGAATCGCAACCCGTTCCAAAAATGAGTCGGCAGAAAGTGCAGGTATCCCGGCCAATAGGACTACAGACAAACCGCCCCAGTTGACACCTTCGTCCACAGATGCCGGGATGAAAGACGTATCAGCCGCCAACCCCGGGAGCGATACCCTCGAAACGTCGGCTTCCACGGCACCAGTAAATTCTCTTTTGGCCCCCCTCCCACCGATTGATTTTCAAATGTACACCTTCCTTCCCCGCATCCTGTTTTTCCCCAGAGCCGCACCTGATCGGGAGATCAAGCCCCAAAAAACGTCGAGATTCAAAGTAGATCTGAACGCAGCAGCGACCTATTACGATACTCGGGAAAACACGCCCTGGTTCGGTGGAGCTGCAGGCGCATCGGCCGAATATCGCTTTTATCAGCAATTCCGGGTTTTTGCAGGGGCGGCATGGCGATACATTCCGACTGAAAAATTACGGGGAATAGATACGATCAGCAATTTCACTTCGGGTCAACGCCGCTACAGTTTTGGGTACGAGCAAAACTATCAAACCATCAGACTTGTGGCATTGCATGCGCTGGAGTTTCCAATCGGGCTGCGCTGGCGCTGGAATGCGATCGCAGTAGAAGCGGGTATCGCTCCAAGCCGTCTGATAGCCGTGCGGGCCAATCTGCTTAGCTCGCGTCAAAGTTCATTGGAGCCGCCTGATTTGTTGAATCCCCTTATCGAACAGAAAAAAATATGGATTGATTTTAATACTGAACGGTATCGCCAGACCTGGATCAGCTCGTTTGCAGGAATAGAGTGGGGGACTGGTCGGCTGAAATTGTCGGTTCGCGGGTTCAGGATGCCGGGGAATGTTTTGCCTAAACAGCATTTTTTGTCGCCTCCACAAAAGAAGTATTTGTTTGGCGCAGAAGCAGGGTTGCGGTGGCGATTTTCTGAGTAAAATTTTCAAAAAAAAACATTGACAATGAGAAATATGATGGCCAGAAAAACACTGGTATTCAAACACCGCTTCGCCTGGGCCTGGCTGCTGATAGCCCTGTGTTGGGGGGGCTGCCAAAAGACAGAACTCCCTCCGGATGTGAAAGAGCAGCCTGTGTTTTCGGTGCAGGCGGGAGCGGTCGCTTCCTTTGAAGCAGGAGTAGATGAAAACTATCTTTTCACCAGTTTTACCCAGGATACCTTCAATATCTTGGTATTCAAGGGCAAGTTTGCATCTGTAATTTGTACTTCGCAGACTTGTCCACGCAGTTTACAATTTGAGTTTCGCAATCCGTTTGAAGGCAATGATGTCCTACCGGAGGAAGCATTTCACGAAGGTGATTTTGAATACGCAGATCAGACGAGCGCTCAGGGAGACACCATCTATCGCACCACTTTTTCGGTGCAGGACACCAGCGGGTTCAAATCATTCTTCTGGAATTTTAATGGGGTAAGTTTCACGACCGGTGCGGTTGTACAGCAGGATTTCCAAGACCCTCAACCCGTACGCGTCTCGTTGACCTCCGTTTCTAAAAACTCGGTCAGAGGCAGCCTCAACCACCTTGTTGCCCTGACGGGCAGTGCGCAATTCCCCGCTGTTCAGATTGGAATAAAGCCCGACTCGGCGAACAATCTGGTATATGCGATTGTAACGGGCACACAATCAGCGGATTACTATTGGCTTCCGGACACGGCGATCAACGCTCCCCAATTCATTACCCCTTTTTTGAACAAATTCTATAGCGTCACTGTCACAGACCAACTTGGAAATACGGCCTCTGCTCAGGTAGACAGCGTGATTGGCGTGAACAAGGATTTTTTGATCCCCAATTTTAACTCTTCTGTGCAGACCATTTTCACAGCAGACCCCCTTCAACTGGGCAGGATAGCGATTCAGTGGGTGGATGCACAGGGCGTGATCTGGCGGAGCGACCGACAAGCGCAGTTGCCGACCGCACAGTTTAACGTGACGGAGTCTGCGCCGTACGATCTCAACGAGAAGGGACAAAAAACCCAGAAAATGACCGTCACGTTTAAATGCCTGCTCTACAATCCGCAAGGAGAAGTGCTGGAGTTTGAAGGGTCGGGGGTGATTGCAGTAGCGTATTGAAAGTTTGAGAAGTAAGTTCGAAGTTTGAGAAGTTCGAACTTTTCGAACTTCTCAAACTTCGAACTTACTTCCACTTGTTTAATAGCGCATCTGCCTTCGGCAAATGCCGGTGGTGGTACATATCGAGCACTACGCCGTCTTTCCAGACCACGAAGCCGGGGTTGGCGCGAAGGAGGGTCTTCAATAACTTGTCGTCGCCCTTATAGAACGGGTAGTCGGCACCGACCTTTTGGGCGAACGCGGCGGCCACTTCTGAGTCGCCATAAGTGGTGAGTGCATAGACCTTCCAGCCTGCTTTGGCGGCGGCTTGTGCTACCGGGTTCACGCCGTCGCGGAACAGGCGGTCGTACTCGGCGGTGGGGATAAAGGTCATCCTTTCCACTTTTTTCGGTTCTACGGAAGCCACCCGCTGTTGCAGGGTGAAAGAATCCTTGTTGATGCGCACCGTATCCGTTGCCCAGGTTGTATCCTGCAGGATAATCGTTTCCGTTTGTTTCGAGCCGTCGAGGTGGTAGGCCACGATCATCAGGCTGTAGCCTTTCTCTTGAAGGATTTCGTCCGTGACTTCCACGTTTTCGCCGTTTTGGCTTTTTTCGATGGCAAATTCGCTGATTTTTGTCTTTGTGATCGGCGTTTTTACGCTGTCTTTCAGCACATACCAGTCGGTCTTGATTTGCTCTTTCACCTTCCAGCCGTCGGCTTTTGTATAGGTCTTGAAGTAGGTGTACTTGCCTGGCTCCGGCTCCATGAAGGTCACGACCTGTTTGGTGCTGTCGTTTTCAAGTAACCAGCCGAGGATGTCCACTTTGGCGCTGGATTCCAACTCCTTGCGTTCGCGGACGTTGGTACCGATCTTGAACGGGCGGAAATCCACCATCGGCAGGTTCCAATAGGCATTTTGATAACACAATAATAAAGTCGCCAGCGTGGTACCGCCCACGACCCAGCCGCGGATACCAGCCGTCCAAAGTTGATGCATCCATTTCGAGCGGAACAGGAACAGGAATGCGGGTATCATCAGCCCCAGGTCTTTGAAAAACGAAATACGCGGGTCGAGTTTGATAAAATCGCCGAAACAACCACAGTCCGTGACACGCATCTGGGTTTTTACGTACGGCCCCCATTTGGCGAAATCAAAGAAATTGGATTCCGTTGGCACATATCCCGTCAGGAAGGTGAAACCCGTCAGGACTGTAAAAAACACCACGATCCCGAAGAACAGCCATGCCGTGAGTTTGCGCTGAAAACCGACCATCAGCATCACACCGAGCACGATCTCGAACACGATCATAAAAATTGAAAACCCGTTGCTGTATCCTGCCAGCCATGGGAACAGGGGCGCGAGTCCCGAAAACATATTGTTCAATCCTTCGAAGGTGGACTCGAACTGCACGAAATAGTCCTCCATTTTATACGCCGTGCCGATGGGGTCCACGGCTTTCACCAGTCCGGAAAAGACAAACCACACGCCGCAAAAATGTTGCAGGAAAGTCCACAACACGTTTTTGTGGAGTTTGCGCCACATCGTGAGCGCCGTAAAAATCGCGCCGACAATGGCGAACTGGATGAGGAGCGAGGAAAGAGAAGTCATATTGAATGGTGATATAGATGAGAGGATTATTGTTGTGGTTGTTGGTTCTTAGTTTCTAGTTCATCGTTCATCGTTCATCGTTCATCGTTCCCCGAAAACCGAATCAACGCAAACACGGCGTAGTTGATAATGTCCCGGTAATTGGCTTCCAGGCCCTCGGACACGAGCGTCTGACCGGCATTGCCTTCGATCTGTTTGATTCTCAGTAGTTTTTGGAGAATGAGGTCAGTCATGCTGCTCACGCGCATCAGGCGCCAGGCTTCGCCGTAATCGTGGTTTTTGGCTTCCAGCAGCCGGACATTCTCGGCGATGTTGGAATCGTAGAGTTCGGCGACGTGCGTTGGGCTGAGGTCTAGCGGTGCATCTGCGGGCAGTGTCAGTTGTATAAGTGCCAGCACACTGTAGTTGATCAATCCTGCAAACTCGGCTTCCACCGGGTCGGCTACTTTTTGCTCCCCCTTCTCCTCAATACTTCGGATGCGCAGTGCCTTGATGTACAATTGATCGGTGATGCTCGAGGGCCGCAGGATGCGCCAGGCCGTGCCGTAGTCGGCAGTTTTTTTCAAAAACAGGTCGCGGCATTGATGTACCACAGCACTGAATTGTTCAAGGGTCTGACTCATGATGGCGCAAAGGTAGCAGAATGAATTTTGAATCACCCAGCGCCTATTTGTCAATCAAAATTGAATGTTTTCCCATGACCATTCACTTTTCTCATTTTCTCACACGCCTCTTACTTCCTTACCTCGTGCAGTCTAGGTACCAGCCAACCGATCGCTCCACCTACCACCAAACCTGCCAGCACGTCCGTCGGGAAATGCCGCCCGCCGCGCACCCGGAACCAACCCATGGCTGCGGGAATTACGGCAGCGCCAGCCCACACCGCCGGTTTCCAGCGGGAATCGGGGTGACAGTCCGTCCAGATTTTTGCACTGAAAAATGTGGTGGTTGCTATCACAGAAGTATGGCCCGAGAAAAATGAACGCCGGGCATCCTGGGTGATCTTTTCGCTGAACGGCACATCGGGATGATACGCGTAGGGGCGGGTGCGACGGGCAAGGTCTTTGGTGAGGCTGGTCAGTCCAACTGTCAGTAGCACTGCTTCACCCGCCATCACACCCACTTCGGGCGCTTGCCGGCGCACTGCGGGGTCGAGCATTAACAACAGTGGCCAGACAGGTGACGTGTAAAGCAGCAGATCGCTGGCACGGCGGGCGCGGGCAGAGTTTTGGCGCGTAGCAAAACGATCGATGGTATTGATATGGTGGGCGTTCAAAGCCAGCACCTGGGCTTCTTTAAAAGGCGGGTTGAGTGGCCCGGCGCGCTTGGCTCCATACCATAGAGTGACTCCGCCCCCGATCAATGCCGCTTCCCGTCCCCAGGCCAGCCTGTAAGTGTCTTGTGACAACAGACTGACAGTCAGTAGTAAAAAAAAAATTGAAAAAAAATGTTTCATTTTTTAAAACAAAATGTTTATTTAAAAATAACTTTGTTGGGTCAAAAAACGACAAAAAAAGAGCAATGCTTTTTAAAAAGTACCGCTCTGGATATTATTGACCGCACCTTCACTCCTATCACTACTTTACTTTCTGACCATGAACCGTGTCACTGGCATTGGCGGCATCTTTTTCAAATGTCGCAACCTTGAAACAACCCGAAACTGGTATGCCCGGCATTTGGGTGTCAAACTGGAATCCTGGGGTGTACAATTCGACTGGTCCAGCGAATCACATCCCCAGCCCTATTCTGTGTTGAGTTTTTTCAAAGCAGAATCGGATTATTTTGCCCCTTCGGAATCGCCCTTCATGATCAATTTTCGAGTAGCCGATCTGGACGCGTTGGTCGTGTCTTTGCAAGAGGAAGGCATTCAAGTGACCGGCGACTCAGTAGCAGACGAATTTGGTAAATTTGCCTGGGTCGTGGATCCTGAAGGCAATAAAATCGAACTTTGGGAACAGACTAAGGGAGTTTGGACTGAGGACTGAGGACGTTGGACTGAGGACGGAGGATGTTGGACTGAGGACGTTGGACTGAGGACGTTGGACGTTGGACTGAGGACTGAGGACGTTGGACGTTGGACGGAGGACGTTGGACTGAGGACGTTGGATAAAAACAATTCATATTCCTCAGTCCAACGTCCTCCGTCCAACGTCCAAAAGTGAGTGAATAGCATGAAAAAACCGTCCTGTGGCTCAAAGCCACAGGACGGTTAGCGAGGGTGCCAAATTTGACAACTTTTTTTAAAGTTGTCAAATTTTCACATTACAGGGCCTCAGTTTTTCACCAGTTTCCCTATATACACTCCTTTCTCGCCCGTCATTTTTACGATGTAAATCCCTGGGGTGAGCGCAGCAACCGGCAATTCGATCTGTCCCTGTTGTTCTTGGAACGACAGCACTGTCCGTTGGCCGTTGACGGCGAACATTTCCACCTGCTTTACTACATCTTCGCTTATTTGTGCGAAAGCGACCTCCTGTGCAGGGTTGGGTTGAATGCTGATGTTTTGCACGGCAGCGTCGCGAGTGCCGGAAGTGATCGGGTCGAATTTGGTGCCGCTGTTCAGCACGTCTTTTGCGTCGTTCTGAAGGAAAGCCAAAATATAGAGTTCACTGGCATTCCAGGCGGCATTGGGCGTGTAGGAAAGGTTATATTCTACCGACTGGCCCAGCGGAGCTGCCGTGTAGGCCTCACCGGCAGGACTGGTAATGACATCGCGCAGCACATTGTGGTGGACAGGCTCTCCATTGGGCGTTTGCAGGTTGATGGTTTTTTCTAACAGAATTGCACGAAGTCTGTAGTTGCCGCCCGGTACGGTACCGACGGTCTGAACCTTAATTTTTACATCTTTCTGACTACCAGAGCCGGTTTCCGGGAATACGCGGACGTAGACCGGGCTGGTCTGGTTGAGGTAGGTATTGAGTTTCGTCTGAGAGAGCAAAGGGTTGCCGCCACCTACAAACGTGCCGTTGATCGCCAGCGTAGGGGTGCCGGAAATATTGTAGTAGCTGGCTCGTGCATTGTTTTCCACGGTGTTGGCCTGATAAAAAACACAGGAAGCGTAGGGGAATTGTGGGTGGATGGAAATATGGTGCAGTTCCGAAGCATTCTGCGGCTGCAGGATCAGGGAGAATAATGCGGGGTTGCGACTGGCGCAGGAAGAACAGACGGAATTGGTGAAATGCTCGATGAGCACATATTTTTTTACCGGCTGCTGGGCAGCGAGGAGCTGGGCGCAAAGCGCAAATACGGAAAGTAGAATCGTTTTTTTCATGCCGAGTGAAGTGAGTGTTATTATTTGAATGGGCAAAAGTAGGGAGAGTTTCATCGATCTCTGATACGGCACGGTCGGAATCTGTCGAAATGTCGCCTGGCGAACGTTCTGCCAAACCGCCGGAACGTCGTAACATTGCACCCTGAACAATTTAGGTACTCAAACACCCTCTTCCTCGATATGTTTCTTTTGACAATGCCCGACTTTACTTCCGGCGCCTTATGGGTCAGCCTGCTGACGCTGACCTTCCTTGAAATTGTGCTGGGCGTGGACAATATTATTTTTCTTTCTATCATCTCTGCCAAGCTGCCAGCAGACCAACAACCCCGGGCTCGCAACATCGGACTCGCACTGGCGATGCTGCTGCGCATCGTACTGCTGTTCGGCATTAGCTGGATCATCGGGATGAAAGCCCCCCTGTTCTACGTTAACCTTCCCTTGATAGAGTCGCATGAGCTTGTCAACGGTGAGCGAGTCATCCCTTATATCAACGGGCAAGGCTTGATTCTCCTCCTGGGCGGTATCTTTCTGCTCTGGAAAGCCACCTCGGAAATTCACCACAAACTCGAAGGCTCCGGCGAGAGTGACGATCCCAAAGTAAAAGGTGGGAAAGCGGCACTCAATCAAGTCATTCTCCAGATTGCGCTCATCAACATTGTTTTTTCCTTCGATTCCATCCTCACTGCGGTCGGTATTGCCAACGGTATTCCGAATAGCCTGGAAGTGATGATCATCGCCGTAGTGCTGTCCGTGCTGGTGATGATGTTGTTCTCCGGTCCGGTCAGCAAATTCGTCAACGATCACCCGACGATACAGATGCTCGGCCTGTCGTTTTTACTTTTGATCGGATTTTCCCTCATTGCCGAGGCTGCTCATTTAGGCCATTTCATAGATGGAGCCGTACCGAAAGGATATCTCTACTTCGCCATTTTCTTCTCCCTGTTCACCGAAGTTCTCAATATCCGGATGAAAAAAGTACAAACCAAGCCGGTCCAGTTGCATGGCTATGGTGAGACGGCCAAAAAACGGGGCCTGCTCGATGATGATTTACTGGATAATGAGGAACAACAATACGATGTAAACGTAACAACACATCCCAGTCCGCCCAATACCGGGCAACCCGGCGACCGACAAAAACCAACCTAATGACTCCACCAGAAATTACCCGCAAGGACATGGACATACACCTCGACCGCGACATTGTTTTTTTTGATGTTGAAACGACCGGCCTGAACGTCGTGCGCGACCGCATTGTGCAACTGGCGATGATTAAACTCCGTAAAAACGGCCAGTCGCCGGAAGAGTTCTCGACGCTCATCAACCCCGGCATCCCCATTTCCGAGGAGTCCATGGCCATCCACGGCATCACGCCCAAGGACCTGGCCAACAAGCCTACGTTCCGCCAGTTGGCGCAAAAGATATGGGACTTCATCGGAGATGCCGACCTGGCCGGCTACAATTCCAATCGTTTCGACGTGCCCATGCTTATGGAAGAGTTTGCCCGCGAGGAGATGGAATTCGACATCAGCAAGCGGCGGCTGATTGACGTGCAGCGCATTTTTTACAAAATGGAGCCCCGCACACTCAAAGCCGCTTACCGGTTCTATTGTCAGCAGGAACTCACCGACGCGCACGACGCACTGGCTGACGTGAAGGCAACCCTCGATGTATTTCGAGGCCAACTGACCATGTACGAGGGAAAAGACCTGCTCGACGAAGACGGAAATACCATCCCCGCACCGATCAAAAATGACATTCAGGCCTTGCATGACTTCACCAACGACCTCAACTTCCTGGATGCTACGCAAAAACTAAAGGTTCAAAATGATGGTACGGTGGTGTTCAACTTCGGGAAATACGTCGGACAGCCCGTGAAGGAAGTACTGAAAAAAGAGCGCAACTACGGCCACTGGATCCAGGACAAGGAGTTTTCCAGTCAGGTGAAGCAGTATATCAAGCAGATGATGAAAGAGATTTAATGGAGTTTGAAGTTTGAGAGTTTGAAGTTTAGGAACGCGGCACCAATAACTTAGTCATTTGATGCCACCCTTTGTTCCATCATACGGCCGCTATTTTTCTTTAAATAGCCCCACTATTCGCAGAAAAATAGTGTTGTCTGATGAAAAAATGGTTGACCTAAAATGACTAAGTTATTGGTGCCGCGTTCCTAATTGAAAATTATACTGCGTTATTTTGCGGAAGGTTCTACTGTTCGGTATAGGACGATCATTGGGTACTCAGCACTTTCATTTAAACCGATTTTGTAATGAAAAAAACGATCTCCATTCTCCTGATTTCTACGCTTGCTGTAGCCGTTGCGCTGGCACACGAATTTTGGCTGCTCCCTTCTGCGTGGTTCGTGCAGCCCGGTCAGTTGGTTCAGATTCGCGTACGCGTCGGCGAGGGTTTCACTGGCGAAAGGTGGGAGGGCAGCGTCAAACGTATCGTGCGCTTCGCTTCCCGCTTGGGCGATCAAGAAACCGACCGCCTTGCAGATTTGAAAAAAAGTGGGCTGGATAGCCTGGAGGTCTCCTTTGCCCAAAACGGCAGCCACTTAGTTTTGCTCACTACCAATCTCAGCAGTTACCACGAAATGGAAGCGGAGAAATTCGAAGATTATTTGGTGGAAGATGGGTTGGAACATGTCCGTGCTGTACGGCGCAAGCGAGGGGAAACCGGCAAGATAGGCCGCGAACGCTATCGCCGGGAAGCAGCCACCCTCATTCAGGTGGGCGATATGCCCAGCCCCGTTGCTTTTGACAAAACAGGTTTTGACTTGCAGATCAGACCCGAAAAAAATCCTTTGCTTGCGGATGCACAGAAGGAAATGGCTTTTCAAATCCGTTTTATGGGAAAGAAACTCGCAGGAGCGCTGATACGGCACTGGCGGGTGGATGCCACAGGGAAGGCCATTGTACAAATGAAAATTACAGACCACAAAGGCAAGGTGCGTTTTCAACTGTCGCCGGGCGAGCAAATGGTCAGCGTCGTGCACATGTACCCCCATCCTTTGCCTGCCGAAGCCGATTGGCAGAGCGTATGGGGCAACCTGACGTTTTGTTTGCGATAACAATTTTTACTCGTCCCACCACACCCGGCTAGTCAACCCCACGCGCGGCGGCACGTTTTGCCCGTTGTAGGTTTTTTCATCCAAGGTGTATGGCAACCGCCGGGGTATCTGGCCGTTGGTATCGTTGTTGGCTGCTGCTTTCAGCTGCGGCAAACCGGTGCGCCGCCAATCCGCCCACACTTCCGGCTGCGTAAAAAGGGCAACGTATTTCTCTACCGATACTTCGGCTGCTGGCAGCAGCAGCCGAAGTGGCACTGCGGTGGGGGTATTGGGGTCGTTTCGGTAGCGGTCATCTTTTTGACAAGCGGCGAACAGCAGGGCGAGGGTTAGGAGGGCAGCACTACGGCGGAGAAAGGTGGCGGAATCAAGTTTAAAATGCAAAGAATTAGATTTTATATCGGCAGCCTGGTAGAATTCGATTGGGGATAAATACACACCTCCTGCTCAAAATGTAGTGCTGCCTGCACAGAAAGGAGATGGCTCATTCGCCGGTTCATGGGGATTGCGCGGCTTGAATGTCCAGGGGACAGGAGGCGCTTGGAACTTAGCTTGTGGATATGGCTTAAGAAGTACCAGGGAGATACCCAAAACCGGCAATGCTTTTGCCCGATCTTTTACACGTTACCAGCGTACGTTTATACAACCTGCAATTGGGTGCGCTGCGCCCCGTTTTGATATTGCCCTGTCATGCCAAGCAGTCTGGATCGCAATTGGACCCATAGAATCGAGTAAATTAACGATCAACGGCAGTAAACTTTCAGCGCTGACCATTGAACCAGCCTTGACTTTGAGTGCAGGTGGTCGAAATGTCCGGTTTTTTTACCCAAACGGGTTTATTGGAGGTTCAACTCAAAGTCGAACCTCCAATAGGCACAGATTTTACCTCTTCCAGTTCACCACAAACGCCATGCGACACGCCCCAAAACTTCAAACTTCAAACCTCAAACTTCAAACTTTTATTTGATTCGAATCAAATCCACCCCCGATTCCCGCACCAGGCGATTCAGTTCCGGTAAATCCTTCTCTTTGATCGCATTCCACCTGGCCAACTGTTCATCGGCCAGCCCAAACAAGTAAGTACGCACCTCATTGCTCTGCTGCGTAGGCGGAAAATCACCGCCGACATTGAGTCCCATCAGATTGGCGAGTTTGTCGTTGAGTCGTACCGGATAGTTGAGCGGGTCCTGACTGCTGCGGTTTTTGGTCTGGTACAGGGCTTCTTCCACGCGGGTCATGACCGAGTCCATGTTGGCCGCCAAGGTTTTGATAGGCTTGAACTTGTCGTCTTTCGGCAGTTCGCTCGTGATGGCTTTTACCTGACTGCGCACGTTGCGGATCTCGCGGATGGCCTGGTGCATCGCGGTCAGTTTGGCACCCACGGATTGCACAAAATCAAACTGTTCGGCAAATACCTGCGGGTTGGCGGTGCAGCGCGGGTCGGGCAGGACGGTCAGGGTCTGCTCCTCCGTTTTGCCGGCGGCGGTCAGGCGGACGCGGAAAGTACCGGGCATGGCTTTTGGGCCACCGAGGTCGTAACTCCACAGCACCATGCCGTCGAAGCGCTCTGCATCGCTATAGGTATGATCCCAGGCGAAGAGATTGCCGCCTGCTTTCAGGTCGTTCAAACCTGCCCGATTGGCAGGCTGGCCTTTCCGCGCATCGGGCTTGCTATAGAGGGTTGAAAAAATCTTGATGGTGTCGCCGTCATTTTCCAGGATCGCCAGCGTCACCGTATCTTTTTCGCCCGGTTTGTCTTTTAGGAAAAAATGGATGATCGAACCGTTGAGATGGTTCTCTCCTGCCGTTTTAGAGCCCTTTGAAGAGCCGCCGCCCATGCGGTAGGCCGGTGCTGGCTTGAACAGGTGCACGGCTTTTTTGGACAGATCTCCTTTCGTGAGAAAATCCGGCGAAGCCTGGATCTCCTGGAGCAGGGAGAGGTCGTCCATGCTCCACAACGCCCGGCCCTGCGTGGCAGCGATCAGGTGGTTGTCTTTAACGATCAAATCCGTGATGGGCACGATGGGCAGGTTTTGCTGGAATTTTTGCCAGGAACTGCCGTCGGTAAAACTCACATACATGCCCTGTTCCGTGCCTGCATAGAGCAGCCCCTGCCGCTTGGGGTCGGAGCGCACGACGCGGGTAAAATGTTCGGCGGCGATCCCGTCTGTAATTTTTGTCCAGGTTTTGCCGTAGTCTTTTGTCTTGAACAGATAAGGCGCATAGTCGCCCTGTTTGTAGCCGGTGCAGGCGAGGTAGCAACCTCCATCGGTATGCGGATCGGGCTCCAGCGAGTTGATCATCGTCCAGCGGGGCAGTGCTTCGGGGGTTACGTTGATCCAGGTTTTGCCGCCATCGCGGGTGACATGCACCAGACCATCGTCGCTGCCCGTCCAGATCAGGTCGCGGACGCGGGGACTTTCAGCAGCTGCGAAAATGGTGCAGTAATATTCAACGCTGGTATTGTCCTGAGTAATGGGACCGCCGCTTGACTTTTGACGGCTCTTGTCATTGGTGGTCAGGTCCGGGCTGATGGTTGTCCACGACTGGCCCTCGTTGGTGGTGACGTGGAGTTGGTTGCTGGCGACGTAGAGTTTTTTCGGATCGTGGGGACTGAAAAATACCGGATAATTCCATTGAAAACGGTACTTCGCATCTTCAGCCCCATGCCCCATATTGTCTTCCGGCCACACGTTGATGGAGCGGCTTGTGCGGTTTTTATGGTCTACGCGGCTCAGATAACCGTGGTATTGTCCCCCATATACGATGTCATTATTCAGCGGATCCACGGCCATCGAAGCACTTTCACCCCCGGCGCTCGGTTCCCAGTCGCGTTCGGTGATAGAGCCGCCTTCTGTTCGGTGTGCAATCCGGACGCTGGTATTGTCCTGTTGTGCGGCATAGATGCGGAAGGGAAAAGCATTGTCCGTCGCCAGGCGATAGAATTGCGCCGTCGGCTGGTTGTGGTAGGTCGTCCAGGTTTCGCCGCCGTCGTAACTGATCTGAGCGCCGCCGTCGTCGCCGATGACCAGGCGTTTGGAATCTTCGGGAGCCACCCAAAAATCGTGGTGGTCGCCGTGCGGCGCATATTTCGACTGAAATGTTTTGCCGCCGTCTTTTGATTTGTGATAGGCGACGTTCATCACATATACCACATCCTCATCCCGGGTATCCGCATAGATGCGGGTGTAGTACCAGGCGCGTTGGCGCAGGTTGCGATCGTCGTTCACCTTGGTCCATTTTTTACCGCCGTCGTCGCTGCGAAATACGCCACCGGTCTGGCTTTCGATGATGGCCCATACGCGATCAGGCCGCACCGGGCTGACTGTCACGCCGATGATGCCGATTGTATCTTTCGGAAGCCCTTCATTTCGCGTAAGTTCCGTCCAGGTATCGCCGCCGTCGGTACTTTTCCAAAGGCTACTGCCAGCACCGCCGCTGCTCAGGTCGTAAGGCGTGCGGCGAATTTTCCAGAACGAGGCATAGAGGATGCGCGGGTTGGTGGGGTCCAGGCAAACATCCACGGCGCCGACGTTGTCGTTGACGGCGTGCACTTTTTGCCACGTTTTGCCGCCGTCGCGGGTGCGGTAAAGGCCACGTTCATTGCTTGTTTTGAAGAGGTCGCCCAGCACTGCGGCGTATGCGATGTCTGAATTGGTCGGATGTACACGGATGCGGGGAATATGGCGGCTCTCGGTCAACCCGGCGGATTTCCAGGTATGTCCCGCATCCTCGCTTTTCCACATACCGGAGCCAGCGCTCACGTTGCCGCGGACAGTAGATTCGCCGCCGCCGACATAGATCACATTGTGATCGGAAGGAGCCACTTCAATGGCCCCGATGCTACCTCCAAAGAATCCGTCGGAGATGTTTTCCCAGTTGCGCCCGCCATCCGTGGTGCGCCATACGCCGCCGCCTGTACTCCCGAAGTAAAAAAGGTTGGGCTTGCCCACGACACCAGTCACGGCTGCCGAGCGACCGCCCCGGAACGGGCCGATGTTGCGCCAGCTGAGGGCACTGAGCAGTTGGTCATTGACTGCAACTGTGGGTGGCGCCGAGGGGGTAGTAGATTTAGACTTGGTTTTTTGAGCAAAAACGGGCGTTGCAAGAAGCAATAACGCCAGTAGGGAGGTGGTGAATCGCATAGAAATCTGATTTAGCCTGCAATACAACGAAATTTTTGGGGAAATGCAAGAAGTAAAAGTCCCTATGGCCGCGTCCCATACTGCTTGCCCTGCGCAGTCATTTTTAGCAAGTAATTGAGTCGCTTTTGCGATTCTTCCTGCCGGATTCTGCCGGATTCGGAAATCCAGCCGATTTTAAGCCGTTGATAGAGTGGGGGAAATTGCTGAAAATTAGTCCATACTGCCGGATCGCTTTGTAATTGTTCCCGAATCCAGTCCGGTACCTCGAATGGATCGTCCGGCGAACCAATCTGATCTTTGATCGGCGCAATGCCCATCTCTGTAATCAGTCCTTGCTGCTGTAATTTCCAGACGCGCTGGCGATGTTCTTGCCGTATTGGACATGGTTGGAAACGCCTTCTGGGAACGACCCGGCTTGGCGGTGGCCGCAAGAACAGCCCACTCCGAAACATTGGTATTCGGTTGTGATGGGAACAATGGGGGCAATGTCAATCACCTGCCGACGCTCAACCAATTCAAATGCCGCACCTTGCAGGGACAAGCCGCAGTTGTTACAGAAATGAGGATAAATCTTTTCTGTAACATCCGGTGTGTCGCTCATTTTTAGGGTGCGCCCTTTGTGCCCAAACTGTCCGCCAACAGGTTTGTCGCTCTTTGGGCGAAGGCTCTGGTTTTTTCAGCCTAAATCGGTGGACGGCGGCTTACTGCTATTTTTGCTCGTCTTGATGGTAGAAGTCTTCAATACAAGGGCTTCCAACAAGGCATAAAGTTGAAAAATTTATTCCAAATCTGCCGCTTCTCGGCATAATAGGGCGGCTGTAAAGTTACAAAAAATTACCCCTTCCAAAAATTACTCCTTCCAAAAACTCACTCCTTAAACGGATGACGCGCCTGCCACTGTTCCACCGGTTTCAGGTAGTCGAGCACAGTACCGGCGAATTTGTTGGCGAATGAATTCTGGTGGCGCAGGTAGCAGTACAGGTCACGGGCGGTAGCGCCGACCGAACTTTTGATTTCCAAGGCAGTGCGGGCAAACACGATCTGATGACAACCCGCCTCGATCCCGATGCGCACGATGTCGTACAGAATGTTTTGATAGAGTTGCAGGTCGTGGTTATACGTTTTATCGTAGCCCAGGAAGTGCGCTTCAAGTTCAGAACCGTTCTGGATGGTGGTATAAAACGCCAGCATGTGACCGTCCTGATAGTAGCCGAACATTTTGAAATGCTGCCCCAGGTCGCGTTTGAGTGCCAGCAAATAGTGCTCGTTGAGGTCCACCATGTTGAAACCCGCATTGGTCGCGATGTCGCGGTACAGCGCGTAGATGCGCGGCAGTTCGCGCTGAATGTCGGCAAGCGTAAGTTCTGTTTTGGTGATGACTTCGGCTTTTTTGAACGCCCGTTTGGCGCGGGTCCGGTATTTGGTGGACATGGCCGCCAGGTATTCATTAAAGTCCCGAAAGTGTAAATCCATCACCATATTCGGCTGGATTTCGAACTCAATAAAGTCCTGGCTCACCAGGTATTTACCCTGCTCCTGATGCTCCGGCATAATGTCCTTGATGAGAATGACCGGCATCCGCACCCCTTCCCGCTCCATTTGTCCAAGCACTTCCACCAGGGCTTTTTCCAGCAATTCGACGGCTTTCACTTTGCTAATCTTTTGATCGTCAAAATAATAGCCATGTTCGCCGGTCAGCAGCATATTTCCGCAGATCAGGATATCGGCCGCGACCATGCCCGCGACGCGGCGTTTGAGCCATTTGGCCAGGCCGGTGAAAAAGCAGGCTTCCTTACCCACTTCATGCTCGCTGTCGTTGATGTTATCGTCGCCTTTGAAATATTTGATCTGGCAGAGCGCGACCCCGATGGGCGTTTGATTTTGGTAAAAAACGAGGTAGCCGAACCGCATGCCGAGTGGTGGATTGGACTCCAGCACCGACAAATAGCCGCGTTGCAAAAACAGGTTGTGAGGGGGCGCTGCGGCATCCCAATCGCGCCCGGCAGCCTCGATAGATCGAAAAAAACTGAACCGAAGTTGTTCAGCAGCGGAAGCAGAGGAAGTGGAAGGCTGGGCCAAGGTCAGGGCATGCGTCATTGTAGCAGGCGAATCGTTTAGGGAAGCAAAGGAAAAACATCTCCCTTGGAAAATGGTTGCTTTCATATTGCCAACTGCCATTTTTTAACTTCTTCCACAGCGGCCTGTTCGTCGCCCCAGCCAATCGGCAACAGGGTGCCCAGTCCGTCGTAGTAAAGAAAGAAGGTTTCCAGAATATGGCGGATTGCGCTGTAATCCCGCTGAAACTCCATCCAGTTGGTGGCCCGGATGATACGCAGGGATGGATCGGCGGGGATCGCCAGCACTTTGTGGTCCAGTTCGCCCAAATCTTTGAGCAACATCAGGCCGATGGGCTGCACTTCGATGACCGTGCCGGTAGGCAGGTGTTCGGCCAGCACCAGGATGTCCAGTGGGTCGCCGTCGCCGCCCCGCTCCTTGTCCATGCGGGTGGAAGGGATGAAGCCGTAGTTGACCGGGTACGACATGAAATCCACCCTGCGCACCTGCCCGTTGCGCACATCGGGTTGAAATTGAAGGAGTTGCCGGTTGTACTCATATTTGGTGTTGGTGCCGGCGGGGATTTCGATAACGCCTTGTAGAAGGCCGTTTTTGGAAAAAGAAGGGAGTGCGAGGTGGTCCATGCGCGTTGTGTGCTGGTGCTTGGTTGTCGGGGCAAAAGTGCTTGCAACCAACCGACTTTTCAACTTTTTTTAGAGGACTTTCGCAGAAAGTCGTCAAACATCACGTATTCATCGAAGAGGCTCAAATTTGGGAACACAGTCGAACCCCAACGCAACGCTGCTGACCCAAATAAAGATTGCCTCCCCCCTTGCAACCCCTAATTTCAGTACAGTGGGTTCCAAAGTTTGAGCGAAAACCTCTGCGAAAAAGATAAATTTGCCCATGCAATACACCTTTCCGGCCTCAGAAACTATTCAGATGCGCGCGTGGACAAAGCCTCATCTGCCCCAAAAGGTGTTGTTCATCCGCCTGCATGCTTTTGGCGACTTACTGGCTGCCATGCCTGCCGCTCAGCATCTGAAAGAACTGAACCCTCGGGTGGAAATGCACCTGCTGACATGTGCCCCCTACGCCGACTTGCCCCGCAATATGTTGGCTTTTAACAAAGTACATACGATCGAGCACTCTATTCGCGGCTGGAAAATGGGCCTCGATCTGCTCTTACTCTACCCTAAACTGTTGGTGGAACGTTTCGATGCAGTCCTTGACCTGCAAAACAATGTTTTTTCCCGCGCCCTTCGGCGGGCACTATTTCCTACAGCGTGGTGTCAATTCGACCGTTTTTCAAAAATCCATGTCGTGCGCCGCTATCAGCACACCGTCAATGCCATCGGGTTGGGTGACACCCGGATCGGGCAGAAAATCGCCCTGCGCGACGAATCCACTGGCATCGAAAAACTTCGGGAAAACGGCTGGAACGGCCACGAGCGCCTGATCGTGCTCAACCCATGCGGCTTGTTTGCCAACCGGCAATGGGGCGTGGAACAATACCTTGCCTTTGCCAAGAGGTGGCTCGCGCAGGTGGATCGTGATGCCCGGTTTGTATTGCTCGGGCTTCCAGCGATGCAAGGGCGTGTAGCGCTGTTGAACAGCCAGTTGGAAAGCCATTGCATCAATTTGATTGGAAAAACTACCCTCCTCGAAATGTTCAACATCGTGAGGCGAGCAGACCTGACCCTGTCAGACGATGGCGGGTTGATGCACGCCAGTTGGATTAACCACGTGCCAACGATCGGTTTTTTGGGCGCCTCGCCCAGTTACTGGGGCATACCGCTGGGCGAAAAGTCCTTTGGGTTCACCTCTTCCGACCTGCCTTGCGGCGATTGCCACCGCTCAGATTGTATCTGGGGCGACAACCGATGTCTAACCCGGGTGACACCTGAGATGGCTCTTGAAAAGGCAAAAGAATTGCTCGAATTATAGGCTAAAACGTCTCAAAATCGCCAAATCCAAACCTCATCTCCTCCAGAAAGGGTCGCATCTCGCTATCTCCTGCCAAGCAACAAACCGACCAGGAGACATGGGGTGGCATTCGAGCCGCTAACTTTTCGCGCAACCGGGATTCGGGATAGGTCTGAAAAAAGATTTTGCGCAATCCCATCCGCCGCGCTATTTTTTGAAGGGTCAGCAGCCATTGATCGAATTGGGCATCGGAACAGTTTTCAGGTAAACCTACATCGCCCACCAATAGGCCCGACTCGAATTTCAACCATGCGTCAATGCCATTAAATCGGCACAGTTGATTCAGGGTGAAGGACTTGTACTGAAAAAACAATTGATCGTGCAATACGCTGCCAAATCCCTCTGCTAGGGCTGAATTTTCGAGCACAAAGCCCGGAGGTGCGCGGTAAGCGGCGATAACCCGGTCAGCCCACCACCGAAACAGCCAGGAGAACCGCCCCCTGCGACACAAAGCCTCCAAAGGGAATGTATTGATTTTCAGGGGGTAGTATTCCATGCTGTGCGTCTTGGTGAAGCCCAATTTGTGCACAAAACCATATTCGTTGTTCTGGTTGAGAAGACCAAAAAACAACCTTGTACCTGCCTCTTTGTGCTCGGCGATGATCATTTTTACCATGCGCGACATCAATCCGCGCCCCCGGTGCTCCGGGAGCGTGAACGTCTCGATCATTTGTGTCATCGGTACCTTTCTACCATCGGGCAGCACCGCACACAAGGGCAACGCGGCCGCGACTGATACCACCTGGCCGCTGCTTTTTCCGTACGCCAACCAGCCGTGGTATTGTCCGCCCCCCCAGGGAGTGCTGTATTTTTTGTGGTAATAGCGCACGGACAACTGTTTCCCGGTTACTTTTTCAACCAGGAAAACAAGGTCGGCCAAATTGTTTGCGTCTATCTTTTTGTACTCGTAAGGGTCCATTTTAATACCTTCCTTTTTTCAACGCTAGCCACTGGTTATTCAGAGAAATATACGGGTTGATGCACATTCTTGCGTGGATTCGCGGATCGTTGTGGTCTTCCGCGAAAAGCAAGTTGACCGCCAATTGCTGCGAAAAACCAATACTTGTTGCATAGTTGAGCAGTGCGCGCGTATAGGAGCCGAAGGGATAAGCCAAGGCACGGATCGTCGTGCCGCAAAGTTGTTCCAGCACCTCTTTACAGCCTTTTATCTCCGCGAAAGCTGCTTCAGGCGACACTGACGCCAAGTCTTGATGTGTGTACCCATGCGCTCCGATCGTCGCGTACGGGGAAGCAGCAAGGTGCCGGATTTCAGGGGGCGAGAGCAATCTCCAATATTCCGAAAGTGCCTCGGCCCCCGTCCAGGCACCTGCGGCTTGAAGGGCGGCTTCCATTTTTTGCACAAACTGCCACGGCGAGTATCGGGCCCAATCCACCAGTTTCCGACCTGCTGCGTCTATAAAGTAGGTGGTATGCCGCCATTTTTTCTTCCGAAAAACCCGGTGGTCAATTTCAATTTGATCAGGCCCGAGGGCGGTAGCCACATCCAGAAAATCCATCCAAAGCCAGGTCGCCCCGCCACCTGCCGCAGCGGTCAGGAAAAAAGTGGCGGGTGCGGCATATTGCTCCAAAACGGGCAGGGCATAGCGCAAGTTGTTTTGATACCCGTCATCAAATGTGAGGGCGACCGTGAATCTTCGGGTGTCAAAAGTTTCGGAGAAATAGTCGTCGAGCGAGACGATTTGAGCGTGGCCGCTCAAAAAACGGACCTGCGATGCAAATTCATCCACACTGATATACCGGCCATTGAGCGTCTTCTGCCCGATTTTGTCCAAGCCATGATACACGAGGATGCGCCGTCCGGGTTTTGACAAGATGTTGCTTGCTTGCCGCCAGCCAAGGGAAAAAACCGCGTCGTTGGCGATAAACCGGGCTTTTTTCGTAATTTTCTTGACGATGTTTTCCAAAAGGGGGAAACAATGAAATTGTGAATGAAATGACTTCAAATGAACCTTCGCAAGAAGTACTGGGAATTGGTTAGACTTGACCGAGGCCAACAAGGTAGTCCAACAAAAGTGCAACTATGGAGCGCAAGTGTCCTTATTTGTAGCAAAAAAGAAGCACTGGTGCAGGACTTGTGAGCCATTCGCCCTATTGAACGCTGTTTCTCTGTGCCACGATCTGTTCCGACATTGACAACTTTTTTGAAAGTTGTCAATGCTCGCCTGGGCAAACCACGAAGCCATTCGCCCTGTTGAGCGCTGTTTCTCTGTGCCATGAGCAAAGATCGAGTCCGGATTTTACTCAATCCCGCTGCATGTTCACACAATGACAGGTTGCATTCATACATTTTGCTGCAGCATTTAAAGCCCGCCAAATATATTTGCCCCAAACAACCGTCCACGTGTACAGCCAACTGGATGAACGCATCAACACACTTGGCGGCGGCGCGCCCAACAAGGAAATCGAGGCCATCATTCCTTACAAAGACGGGATACTGTTTGGAGGCGGCGGCTCCACCAACAGCGGTTACCTCGGTTTCTGGAAGCCCGGCACTTCATCGGTCCAGACGCTCACAGATGCAGGCGTTTTCACCTTGTACCCGAATCCGGCCCAGCGTTATTTAAATGTTCGGGGGCTGGGAAACTATGATTACGACCTAGTTACGCTGAAAGATGCAGGCGGCAAAGTGTGTTTACAAATCCCCTTATCTGCGGTAGACGAGACTACGATATCCTTGCCCGACTTGCCTGATGGCGTATATTTTACGGAATTTTCAGGTAGTAGAACGTTGGGTTCTTTACAGCGGAAGGTGCTGGTGATGAAAGAGTAGCAAGGAAAATAAGCGCGAGTAGGATGGCCCAGCGACAGATTTCCCAGGTGACAAACGTGTAAACCAGGCTGACCAACAGGTATTTTCCAAACAGATCCCACCGGCCGGCAAAAAAGAACTGCATCAAAGACAACAAGCCCGACAGCGCGATCAGGGGCACTCCCCAGATGCGCAGGTACTTGTCGTTCAAGCCAATTTCCTGTTCGGCTGCTAGTTGAGTCATGATAAGGCGGCGGGATAAGGAACGGGCAAATAATAACTTGTAAATTTGATATGCTTTCTTTTCACCCAGATGACCCATCTTTTTGATTAAATAGCCCCACTACTCGCTCAAAAAGATAGCCCATCTGAGCAAAAACCAATCTATCTGAAACTTACAAGAACATAAGGAAGGCGGCACCAACAACTTAGTCATTTTAGGCCAACCATTTTTTCATCAGACAACACTATTTTTCTGCGAATAGTGGGGCTATTTAAAGAAAAATAGCGGCCGTATGATGGAACAAAGGGTGGCATCAAATGACTAAGTTATTATTTGCCCGTTCCTAA
>Ga0209181_10003850_pt1 | contig 22785 bp, 19 predicted proteins | sample MAT05_FD_187208 | JGI IMG/M metagenome (GOLD analysis project Ga0209181, IMG submission 187208) | Freshwater microbial communities from Lake Fryxell liftoff mats and glacier meltwater in Antarctica - MAT-05 (SPAdes) (version 2) | ecosystem: Environmental > Aquatic > Freshwater > Ice > Liftoff...
TCGTCCGGTGGCGGGCGACTTAGACGCGCTGGCGACGGCATTGGATGAGTATCTCGGTTACTTTGGCACTTACAGCGTGGATGAAAACGCCGGCACGGTCACGCATCATGTTGAAGGCTGCTCATACTCGGCATGGACAGGCACCGATCAAATACGTTTTTACGAGTGGAACGGGACGCATCTGACGTTGCGCGCCGAGCGGCGTGGCGGCGCACCCATTACAGGCATACTCTTGTGGGAGCGCTTGGAGTCTGATTCGGGCTAAAACAGCGCGGACTGCCTAGGGGCTATTCGTATTTCTCGATACGCCGCCACACAATGATCCCGTCGGCGCGGGACGAGTTGTAATGCCACAAGCCATCGCGCATTTTGGGACGCCGCCGCCCCGGAATCGCCAGTTCGACAAACGGTTGCTGTTCGACAAAACCAAAACCGCGCGCCAGTTTGATCGACGCTTCATTGAAATCGTCGCAATCCCACACCGGCAACAGCCCTTGCCTTAGCGTCTCTTCGATGAATGCCGCCCCCACTAATTTGGCATAGCCCCGCCGCTGAAACCGATATGCCGTGTCGATGCTGAGGATGGCGTCGCGCGGGCTGACCGATACCGCCAGCGCGACGCTGGCAAAGGCATCGTCGATCATCAAGGCGACGCCATAACCGTGCGCGTCGTAGCGGTCGTATTCGCTCCAAAACAAGCGCGTGAACGGCACCGGGAAAATTTGTTTATCGCGATCCACCCGTTCGGCGAGGGCGCGATCCAGCACCACGATTTGCGCTTCGGGCGGCACATGATCGCGCCATGTCGGGATGGGCGTGCCCAGTTGCCAGCGAAAATTCAGCCGCCCAATGGTTTCCAACGGGTGCGCCTCAAGGAGTGCCGCTTGCCACGCGCTGTTGAGCGGCACCATGCCATACATATATTGAAACACGCCTACTTCGGGCGGGGCATCGCTGATGAATTGGCACAATTCCGCGCTTAGCGTGGGGTCGCCCGCCAAAAAATATTCATAACTACGGCACATCATCGCCGCCGAAGGGGTATCGAAGTCATCCACGAAGATGCGCGCGGTTTGCCAGCCCAAAAAGACGGACTCGAAACAGGCTTCATCAAAAGGGGCATCGGCGAATAAAGGGGATACCCGCTCGTAAAATTCAAATGGAAGTTCATACACGATCATAGGCTGGCTCTCGGCGGCTGTTTTTGCAAGTACACATAAGTATAACCGAATCGAAAGCCGAGTCGGGTATACAACCGTAAGGCGACGGCATTGTCATCCATCACCTGCAAATAGCTCCGTTTCGCCCCGTGCCCCTGCCCCCACGCCAGCAACCCCGTCACGATCTGCCGCCCCAAGCCCTGCCCTCGGTATGCCTCCACTGTGATCACATTGAAGATGCCCACCCAGCCCCGTTCTGCCACGCCGGTGCCCACCGCCACGATCTGCCCATCGCGTTCGATTTGGGCATAGGCGGCGGGGGGCGCAGTGCGATCCAGCAGGGTTTGCATGACATAGGCGCGATGGGCATCATAGGCATGGAGGGCGTTGTGGGCGCTATGCCAACTTTTGGGCGCGGGATGGGGCACGAGGCTGAAGCCCGATGGCGTTGGTGGGGCATCGGGCAAAGCGTTTAGGGTGTAGATGCTGCTATGCGCCTCTTCCCGATAGCCCCGCGCCACCAACACGGGCAGCAATTCGCCCGCCGATTGTGCCGTCAGCTTGAACACAGTGGGCAACCCACGCCCCCAATAGGCGTGTTCGCAATCGGCGATTTTGTCCGCTAGTGGCAAAGTCGAGGCATACAACGGTTGTACCGAATTGGCGCGCCGCATGACCCCTTCGCTAAACCGCAAAAGCCACCCGTCAAACAAATAAGTCTCAAAGGCGGGCAAGGCGTTGAGGGCGATCTCTTCAAGCGTGCGAATCGCGTCGGAGGAAATGGCAGCGTGCATGATCAGCTTAGCCGACCGCCACCGCATCAATGATTTGTGCCGCCAATTCATAACGCCCGAATGCCGGGATGATATACGCCCCTTGCACAAAATCTTTCAGATCACGCAGCAACTCTTGGGCGATGCGCACCCCTTCTTGGGCGGCATCCTCGCCCGCGTCTTCGATGCGCTTGAGGATGGCGGGGGGGATGGAAATCCCCGGAATCTCGTTGTCGATGAAGGTGGCGTGGCGGATGCTGTACAGCGGCATGACCCCCATCAAGACGGGCATCTTGAGCGGCTCCCCGGCGATCTCTTGATAGCGCGCCAAGAACCGTTCGACTTTGGGCGGCTCGAACACCGGCTGACCGAGTGCGAAATCGGCACCCGCTGCTAATTTCTTGATCAACACATCGATCTCTTTGTCGAGATCATCCGCGCCCATGTTCAGCGCACAACCGACCGTATAGCTGGTGGGTTGCCCGATGGAGTTGCCGGCTTGATCGACACCGCTGTTCATCTTTTGGGTGATCAGCTTAATCAAGCCCGACGGCACAATGTCGTAGGTGTCCATCGCTTCGGGGTAATCGCCGATGCGGGTGGGGTCGCCCATGCACACGAAGATATTGCGCAACCCCAAGGCATGAGCGCCTAGTAAATCCCCCTGCACGCGCAACATATTGCGCCCGCGCACCGGGAAGTGCAGGATCGTCTCGACACCGAGCCGGTTTTGCAAGACATTGCACGCCGCCCAAGGACTCACGCGCATCCGGGCGGTCGGGCTGTCGGCGATGTTCAAGACATCCGCGCCCGCGTCGCGCAACAGTGTCGCCGAGTCGATCATGCGGTCGAGGTTATGCGAGCGCGGGGGGTTCATCTCCACGCTGATCACAAAGGCACCATTCGCCAGCTTAAACGCCAGTTCCGACGGGCGTTCAGGGGCGAGGTTGGTTTCTTCGTGATGCCGCTCGGTGAAGTGGATTAACGGCAAGGGGCGGGATGGGTCATCCAACGCCGTGCGCATGGCGCGGATATGTTCGGGCGTGGTGCCACAGCAGCCGCCGATGATCTGCGTGCCGAGCGCCTTCAAGGTCAGGGCATGATCCGAGAAATACTCGGTGGTGGCGGGGTACATGGTACGCCCGCCGACCGTCTGCGGATAGCCGGCATTGGGCATGGCGGATAGGCGCGCGGTCGGGGCGCTTTGACGCATCGCTTGAATCACGCGCGTGATTTGTGCCGGACCGCCGGAGCAATTGACGCCGATCACATCCGCGCCCGCTTCGTGTAAACGATGGGCGACGGCACCCGGCAAATGCCCGGAGACGGTGCGGTCGTCTTGGGTAAACGTCATCTCGCAGATCACGGGCAGGGTCGGCGCAAGGGCGCGGGCGGCTTCCAACGCCAAGAGAACCTCATCAAGAGTGGTGAACGTCTCGAAGATGATCCCATCCACGCCCGCATCAATGAGCGCGCCGATCTGTTCGCTGAAGAGGGCACGGGCATCTTCGGGCTTCAGCCGTCCATAGGGTTGAAGCCCCGCCCCCAACGGACCGACCGAACCGACGATATAGATGCGGTCCTTGTGCCCGCTGTCCGCAATGGCGGCACGCGCCAACGCAACCCCCGCTTGATTGATGGCGACGACTTGATCTTCCAAGCCGTATTCGGTCAGTTTGAGGCGGTTCGCGCCGAAGGTGTTGGTTTCTAGCAGGTCAACGCCGACATCGACATACGAGCGGTGTATGCCCTTGATCATGTCGGGCTTGGTCAAATTGTACTGATCGAAACAGCCATCCAGCGGGACGCCGTGCGTATGTAACAAGGTGCCCATCGCGCCATCGGCGAGTAGGGGCGTATCGGCATGGAGGCGATCATGAAACGATAGGGCGGGCATAGCTTAATCCTCTCGTGATGAGACACGACTGGCGACGGCAGCAAGGGCGTCGAGTTTTTCGGTGACTTCGGGATCGATTTGATCGAACGGGATGAACGGCACCAACAGATAATACTGAGACTTGCGCAGTTGTACAGGCACGCCTAGCCGTTCGGAATAGGCGGCGAAGATGCGGTCAAGATAATCATCGCTGGCTTTAACAGTAGACCACCACGCCTCAGCGCGATTGCGCCATGCGTTGGGGGGCATATAATCTTCGGCAAGTTCGCGCATGAGCGCCTCTCGATAGTGTGACTCGGCGGCGTCCTCACTGGATGCGGCGGCATAGGCGATCAGCGTTTCGGGCTGCATCAGATAATTCTCGATCTCACGCCGCCGCCATGCGGTCATGCCCAATGCGGGCGGAGTGCGCCCCAAGGAGTCGGCGTTAGTTTTATCGAAGATGCCCAAGCCGACGAGTTCTGGTTTGGCTTCGCATAACCCTTTGAAGTGTTCGCGCGCTTGCTCTAGCGTATTGCCACCGATGTCTTTATGAAACGTCAGCTCCAAAGCGTGGGCAGCGGGATGCTTTAGCCGTTCGGCGAATGCGCGCAAGATGTCATAATCGGTGGTGCCCTCAGTATAGAGTATCCACCCCGTTTGTTCCGCGAGGATGTAATCTTCCGCCGGAATCAAGCTAAGCGACTTGACGAAATCGCCATACTTACGCAATGAGTGGGGTTTGCCGACAAAAGCGATGATCGGGTCTTTGCGCTGAAACGCTGCTTCAAGGATCACCCCCGAATGAGTCGCCATGATGATCTGCGATCCGAGCGTCGTGGCGACTTCGGCGATCAACGTATACAGGTCGCGTTGGCGCAGGATTTCAAGGTGGCTATCCGGCTCATCCAAAAGGAGGAGTGCGCCCGGATTTTGATAGAGCGATGCCAGCAAGAGCATGATTTGCAACATCCCACGCCCCGTAGAGGGCAGATCAAACAAGGTGCCTTTGTGGTCACGATAGCTCATGCGCACTTCGCCCCGTTCAGGAAGATAATGCGGCGGCAGCAATTCAATGTGAAACAGCGCGCGCACCTGTTCAGTAAAAATATCCCAATACCCATTGGCGGACTGGAATTGAACCAGTGAATGGCACATATTGCGGAGCGCTTCGGCAGTTCTGCCTTCGCCCAATAAAACATTGATGCGCCCCGGTTGGATGAATGGCTCAATCGAGTCGATCCCCGACATAGAAGGTACAAAGACACATTTAGGGAACCCTTCAAAAGCGGGCGGGGTGACATCCGGCTGAATCAGGATCGATTCTTCATTGGCGAAATGATATTGAATCGCAACTGACCACGCGGACGTGGCATGGGTGCCTTGTTCTTGAAATGTGCCCTCAACGCGGATCGCCATAGAGATGGGATCGCCGTTGCCCGTACATTGATCGCGCCACAAAGACCGCACCTTGGCGACAGGCACCGAAGTTAAAGCGTAACGATTGAGCGTATCCGCTTGTTCGCGCCATTCCAGATAGGCGGCATACCATAAGGTCAAGGCTTGCAGCGCCGTCGTCTTGCCGGAATTGTTGGGACCGACCAACACCATGATCGGTCCCAATTCGATCTCGACCTCATCGAATTGTTTGAAGTTTTGGATCCGCAATTTAGTCAGCATAGGCTACGAATTCGCACACGTCCCGAACAAAATAGGTGGCGTTATCCAACCTTTAAGGGCAATTCCTGCTATAGATCAACAGCGTCCCATTGCCTTGTGGATCGGCTTCAAGGGTGTAGCGCGGCGGTTCGGCAACGGCATCCACATTCCCGCTCACAACAGCGGCGCGGGTGATCTGTGCCACCTGCACCCGTATCCACTCCTCGACGATGGCGGGCGTTGCGGCAATGCGCAACGTGCGCGTTTGGGTGCTTAGAAAATACGCTGTACCAGCGACAATTTCGGCATCTGGGTACAACCAGCGGCTATCCCAAAAGCTGGTGGTACATTGCTGATATAGAAAGGTAGTCACCCCACCCACCAGCAAAAAAGAAAGCAAGACGACCACCCCTAGCCCCGATAAAATACTGCGTTGCGGTTTTGGTTCGCGTTCGTCAAACATGATGCTTAGCCTTTGTACACACCCCAACGATTCGATTATTCGTTGGGGGTAAAGACGCCCACACCCCAGTATTAAGGAGTTTGGCAAACACTAGCGCGCGCCCAAAATCTGCTCCACGCGATCCACGCCGCCGATGTTGTAATACTTAGCATCGGGGTGATGCACGACGATGGCGGCGGTCGATTGCTCCGGCACCCATTGGAACGACTCGGTGAGTTCCATGCCCAGTTCGCTGATGGCGGCGGGCAACAATTGCACGAGAATCTGATGCTGGCTCAAGTCTGGGCAGGAGGGATAGCCCCAGCTATAGCGCTTGCCCCGCTTCGCCGGAATGCCAAGCGTGCTGTTGACGACCACTTGCTGCACATAATTGGCGGTCGCTTCGGCGGTTTGCACCGCCAAGCCGTGAAAGAAATAGGCTTCGCTGTATTCGTTGGCGTTCTGCTGACGGTCAAATTCGCGCGTGGCGACTTCGCCCGCCGTCACCACTTGCAACGTCATCATATCGACCACGCCCGACTCGATGGGGGCGAAATAATCGCTCAAGCACAGATATTCCCCATACTGCTGACGCGGGAACTGGAAGCGGGCGACTTCCACGCGGGCGGGGGTGCCGCCCTCTTTTTGAGCCGCGATGAATGGCAGGTGATCCCACACTATCAGATCGTCGCCTTGGCGGTTGACGGGGAAGAAGCCATAGACGGCTTGCGGGGCGAGCGTCTTGTTCTTCAGGGCGTCGCGCGTCATGCGGGCGAGCCGGTCTTCAAAGTCGCGTTCCAGCTTCACCCAGTCGTCGCCGTGCGTGTTGGTTGCCCCCCACGACAAGCGGTACAGTTCGGGCTTATGCAAATACTGAAGCACGACTTCCAGAGGCATCGACCGGATCGTCTTGGCACCCCAAAACGGCGGCGCGGGGATATCGGGTGCGGGCTTCACGGCGCTGACGCCACCGGCAACGCGAGCGCGCCGGACGGGAGCCGGTTTCTCCATTTCCTCAACCGCCTCCGCTTGGTTGTTCTCCACAAAATCGGCGCGTCTGACCGGATCGCCGCTCAATTGCTCCATAACATCGAGACCCTCGAAGGCGTCTTTACAGTAAAACACGCCGGGGGCATAGGGCACGTCGCCATTTTCCAAAAACAGGATACGCCGCCCGAACTTGCGGTTGATCGCCGCGCCGCCGATCAAGACGGGGAACGACAACCCGCGCCGTGCCAACTCGTTGACGACCAGCGGCATCTGCTTGGAGGTGCTGACCAAGAGCGCGCTCAAGCCAATGGCGTCGGCTTTATATTCGACCGCCTTCTCGATGATGGTGTTGACAGGCACCTGCTTGCCGATGTCATGGACGGTGTAGCCGTTGTTGCTGAGGATCGTCTTGACGAGGTTCTTGCCGATGTCATGGACATCGCCATAGACCGTCGCCAGCACGACCACGCCTTTGGTCACGCCTTCCAGCCGATCCATGAAGCCTTCCAGATAGGCGACCGCCTTCTTCATGGCTTCGGCGCTTTGCAACACGAACGGCAGGATCAATTCGCCCGAACCGAACTTGTCGCCAACTTCCTTCATGGCAGGCAGCAACACTTTGTTCAACACGCCGACCGCATCTTGACGGGTCAAACAGTCATCCACCAGCGCCTCTAAACCGTCTTTCTTGCGATGCACAATCTGCCAGTGCAATGCTTCTTCGCTGGTCATGTCCACTGTGGGATCAGCGACTTGGCTCCCCGCCATTTCGACGGTGTTGGTCTCAAAATACTGGATGAAGCGCGGCAGCGCATCTTGATCGCTGTTATAGATCAGATCATTCGCCAATTTGCGCTGATCATCGGGAATTTCGGCATAGGGCGTGATGTGTACCGGATTGACAATCGCCATATCCAGCCCCGCCGCCACCGCATGATACAGAAACACGCTGTTGAGGACGCCCCGCGCTGCCGGTGTCACGCCGAACGAGACGTTGCTCACGCCGAGCGCCGTCATCACGCCGGGGAGATTCTGCTTGATCAAGCGGACGCCTTCCAGCGTTTCAACCGCATCTTGGCGCAATTCTTCTTGCCCCGTCGTCAGCGGAAAGGTCAACGCATCGAAGATCAAATCGTGCGGCGCGAGACCGTATTCATTCACAGCGATATCATGGATACGTTGGGCGACGGCGAGTTTGGTCTCGCGGGTATGCGCCATGCCTACCTCGTCAATCGTCATCGACAGTATGCCCGCGCCGTACTTTTGGGCGATGGGCATAACTTGATCGATCCGTTCGCGTCCGTTTTCGAGATTGTTGCCGTTGATGATGCCACGCCCCGGATAAACCGCCAGCGCTGCCTCCGCCACTTCGGGATCGGTCACGTCGATAATGAGCGGCGCTTCCACCGACATCGACAGCTTCTTGACCAGATCGCGCATTTGCAGCGCTTCGTCGGCGCGTTCGGTCAACGCCACGCACACATCGAGCATGTGTGCCCCGCCCTCGATCTGTTGCAGCGCGATGGGCACCACAGCGTCATAATCGGCATCAAGGATCAACTGCTTGACCTTGCGGCTGCCCTGTGTGTTGACGCGCTCGCCGATCATCGTCGGTCCCGGACTTTGCATCATCGGGATGGCGCGCATGTTGCTGGATAAACTGGGCGCATAGTCGATCTCGCGCTCAACGGGCGCGTGCCGCACCGAGCGCTTGGCGATCTCATCGGCGACCGCATGTCCGTTGACCTTGTAATAGAGTTTTTCCAGATGTTCGGGACCGGTGCCGCAGCACCCGCCGACGATACCCACGCCCCAACGGGTGAATTCCGACACCATATCACTGAACGGTTCCGGTTCCATCGGGTAGACGGCTTCACCATCGACATTGATCGGCAAACCGGCGTTGGGCAGCACGCTGATGGGCAGCGGGCTGTGGGCGACCAAATACTGAATCGGATCGCGCATGTATTCGGGACCAGTCGAGCAGTTCAACCCGAAGGCGTCAATGGGCAGCGCTTCGAGCGTTGCCAGCGCGCTGGCGATATCGGTACCGAACAGCATCCGCCCGCTGACATCAAGCGTGATCTGCACTTGCAACGGGATACGCACACCCGCGTCTTCAAAGTAGCGGTTGATCCCCCAGATCGCCGCTTTGACTTCCAAAATGTCTTGGCTGGTCTCCAACAACAGCAGATCGACACCGCCTTCGATGAGTCCCTGCGCTTGGGTGTAAAACAAATCTGACAGTTCATCAAAGGTGATGTTGCTGAGATCGGGGTCGTTGCCGCTCGGCAGTTTTCCGGACGGACCCATGCTGCCCGCCACCATACGCGGGATGCCGGTTTCCTGCTCAAAACGGTCACAGACGCGCCGCGCCAACGCCGCCGCCACGCGGTTCATCTCCAATGTGCGCTCCGACAAATCATACTCGCGCAGTGTCAACGGATTGCTGCGGAAGGTATCCGTTTCGACCACTTCACAGCCGACCGCGAGGAACGAGGCGTGGATCGCCTCGATCACATCGGGGCGGGTGATGACCAGAAAATCATTGCACCCTTCGTACTTATCGCCGCCGAAGTCTTCGGGCGTCAGATTATACTTTTGGATGTTGGTGCCCATCGCCCCATCGAAGATAACGATGTGGTCGGCGATGGCGTCTAAATAACGACGGTTGGTGAATGTTCGATTTGTGTGTCGTTTAATCATGTGTGACCTCGTGCAATCTCAGCGAAGGATGTCGAAGGTGACATACCATGCGGCGTCATTGTGGAAATGTTCAATTTCATCAGCGTGATCATCCAGTGCGGCACGCTCGGCGCTGGTCAGATCGTGCGAGCGCACCATCGTGATTGCGGTGACGACCCCATTGGCGCGCCCCTGCCCGTCGTTGGTTTGAAAAGCAACTTGTTCCCCAACGACAAGACCGGTATCTTCAAGACCGGCGTGGCGATAAGCACCGACCGTTTGTTGATGCCGCCAACTGCGCCAGTCCGAGACGGCAACCCAACTACCGTCGATGAAATAGGTATCATCAAGGCTGGCAAAACCGAGTAAAGCAAATGAGCGTCCTGCCAAGCACTTGGGCGAGACCGTAATCTGTTTCGTCTTTCCCAAAAAATGATCACTCCTCGTAGGTGGGGTATGTGGGCTGCGGACTCATTAGACGGGGTGTATCACCTCCGCCATACCAACGTGATTGAGGAAAACAAAAACGCCCTTCTCAAAAATCATTGAGGAAAGGCGTTGGATGATGCGATGCCATTTTCCTCATCTTCCTGAACTGACTGTTGTCAGCATCAGACGGATTTGGCACCTTCCCGGCGCTCCGGGGGTTGCCGCGCGGTCGATGGGCCGTATTCCCTCGCGCGCTCTGGATGAGATAACTTTATGTTGCTCGAACTTGAATAAGGTTAACATAACTCGCGGATATCGTCAAGATTTGGGCGTGAATTGGCAGGGCTTACGCATGAAATCATGAAATGCAACTCGATATTCACAAAGGGTCACATAAGCACACAACGGGTTTGTCTTCGGTAGGGGCATGATATATCATGCCCCTACATGCCCATCCTGACCCGTTATCATCTGTCTGATACGTTTCATAACGTTTCATACGTTTCATGCCTAAGACTTGGTGAATTGGGGTGCCTTCGCGAGTCGCGTCAATCCTGATCAAGATTTACCTGCACCCGCAGCACCATTTTCAGCAAATTCTATCGTTGGACTGTGCCAATCGCTCCACATAATTCAGCACTTGCTGCTGCCGTTCCGCGTCTAAGCGCTGCACCACATTCACAATCTGATCCACGCGGGTGGAATTTCCCATGATGAAACACGCTCCATCTATTGGTTTGAGAGCAGAAATAGAAACATGCGTTCTATATTGTGTCATCGTACCATAAAATTGTGGGTAAGGTCAAGTAATTTTAGGGGATTGGGTGCATTTCAGAATACAGCAAGGCACGCGCGGGAGTGCAGCGAATCAACGAACGAGGAGAACTGCGTGTTCACAGTTCTCCTCGTTTGTCAAGCCTATGCCTACGCATTAGCTTTATTTCGCACTTGGCGAAACGGCAGTTAACGCCGCGCGACGATCATCTCGTACAAAGCGACCGTTTCACGCGAAGGTTGAATGCGCAGATTTTCTTTGAGATATTGTTGGATGGACTTATATTGAGCGACCGCTTCATCCAACATATTAAGGCGTAGGTATAAGCCCATAACTTGTCGATGAATATCTTCGCGTTCTGGAGACTCTTTCAAGGCGCGCGTTAGATAGCCCAAAGCACGTTTATCCTCGCCCTCGGCAGCACACAAACGTCCCATGCCGATGAGTGCTTGTCCGTACATCAAACGTAATTCTTCACGCCGTTTGATCACCCAGTCCATCTCGATAGTTTGGAGGAAGGGCGCACGATACAAGTCAATGGCACGAGAGAACAAGCGCGCTTGTTCGCGTTCATCGGTCGCCACAATAGCTTTTTCGACGGACTCAACAAAATCTATGGCGTCATAATGGCGAACAACTTTATCGCTCGGCAAATAGAAACCACTGTTGTATTGAGTGAGTTCAAAGCTCCCTGTTTGAGAAACCTTCATGTTTATTCTTTCAGTGATTTTTCTCTTGGTCACATGAAAGACATTGGTAGCTTCTTTTACATTCAGGTTGGGCCAAAACACGGAGAATATCTCGTCACGGGTGACAAGGGGGCGATCCATGAAGAAGAAGAAGAGGTTACGCGGTAAGGCACCATCCCAGTTAGTAATAGTCTGACCATTGACTAATACGTGTCCTTTGCCAAAGGCAAAAACCTCGACCTGAGGGCGGGGTTCGTCTTCGACGGTGAACATCATATCGTCTTTGTGTTGCTCTGTACCCAAAACAATGGCGGTGCCATCGCTCACCATACCCGCCCATGGATTGTAGGTCAACAGACGACTGCTGACCGCAATTTGGGCATTTTCGGGCATTGCGCTCACAAAGGCGTTGATGAATTTCTCGAATTGGTCGTTTAGGGCGACCTTATCAAATTCATCAACATAAAGAACAAGCGGTTCCTTGGAGTAAGCTGCCAGATCGGCTCCGAGTGCTTCCCCAACAGCGGCGGGGTTACCCTTCTTCAAGGCTGTGCGCGTCTTTTTGCCAAAGGTGCCCACAACTGTACTGATCTCATCAACGAGATGGGCGACGACATCAAGAATTTGCGTATTTTCATTAACCGTATTGACGCGGTAGTATAGTAGTCCGCTTTGGGAGTTATTTAGAAAATATGCGAGAAATAAATTCCGGTAGTTCGTCCAAGGGTAAAGTAATACCACCTTTTTCCCGTTGCTCTTCTCTCGAAATGACTCTAACGAGAGATGGGTCACTGTATGCAGAAACATATCCATTGTTCTAACCTTGTATAAGTCCTAACCGATTGAGGTGTGTGATTAATAGATCGGGTACGATGAGAGTTATAGACCTAACTGATCTACATGGTAAGGCTATTAGACAAGTTTAACATACCTGTTAACGGGTGTCAAGAGAATCGGTATGGTTTCAAAGGTATAAGTTTCTAGACATGCCCAAACCAAACATGTACACATAACAAACCAATTTATAATGTTCAGCAAAATTGGTTTCAACTTTTCATACTTTAACGGCAATAATATCAGAGGATCCATACAATATGCAAGTTCATCAGCGTTTTTGGGTAGCGATTGAAGCGCTCTTGCTCTCCCTTGTCATTTTCTTCCATTGGTTCCCCAACACCGAGCGCGCCCTCTCCTGCCTGCTCTTCATTCCCCTGATTATCGGACGCTTGCTCGTCACCAAAAAGCTGATCGCCCGCACGCCGCTCGACTTTTTTCTGGTCGCCTTTGTGATTTTATGTATCGCTAATGTTACAATAGCGCCATTTAGTTGGGGCTATTACACGGTTGGTCGCGCTGCGATGGGGGTGGGTATCGTTTGGGTCATTGGCGGTTGGACAGAAGTGCCAAATATAACAGCCCGTTTGTTAGCAGGCTTATTAATTTTTGGGGTGATGATAGGTATTGTGGGGCTATTTACTTCACAATATACCGCCAAATCCATAGAACTCCAATTGATTATCGACATTTTACCAAAATTTTACAATCTGCCTGTAATAACAGGGGGCTTTAATGTGAACGAGATTGGGGGTGCATTAACATTTTTCGCAACCTTATCTCTAGCACTTGCGATCAATGGACAATGGGTGATGCAAGCCCGTTGGCGCGCCCCCGGAATGGTGCTGGCAGTCGTTGCCTTCACACTCCTGCTCAGCACTTTGCTTCTGGGGCAGTCGCGGATGGCGATGATTGGCGTGCTCCTCGCTTCAGGCGTGGTCATTGTGCTGCTCATCCCAGCCGGGCGGCGGCGGTTCATCGCCCTGTGCGCCTATGGGGTTTTGGTGGTGCTGGAAGTAATCCTCGCCTTCAATCTGTTGGTACCCGCAGACCAAGTGGCGGTTTTTGAAGAGCGTGACCAAACCAGCGTGACCTCCCGGCTCGACATTTATCAAGCTGCCCTTGCCGTCGCGCGCGACTATCCCCTGACAGGGGTGGGGGTCAACCAGTTCAGAAGCCGTCAAGTAAGGGCGCTGTACCCCGTACCCGGCTATGAAAACAAAGTCTTGCCCCATGCCCACAACAACTTTTTACAACTCGGCACCGATTTAGGCATTCCGGGAATGCTGTTCTACATCGGTCTAAATGCCACAGTAGCAGGGATGTTATGGCGCGTGTGGCGGCGCGGGGCCCCTGATGCGCGCGTCGGCGCGGTTGCCGTCGCCAGCGGCTTGGTGGCGCATGGCATTTTTGGGGTGGGGGACGCCATCACCTTCTTTGACCGCTTCATATTCATTTATTGGCTATTCGTCGCCGTCGCTGCCGTTTTGTATCTACAGTTGAAACCCATGCCGCCAAACACGGAAAGCCATTTGTTGATAAAATAATAAACACAAGTCACTCGCTGTCGTCAATCAGCGATCTGATACTTTGATTGAATGCCGCCAACTTCAGGTGCGGTTTTCGTGAGGTTGGGCAGTCAGAAATAAACCTTCATTTCCTATTTTTTGTAGGATGGACTTATGCTCCGCGCCGTGGACATGCTGCTCGTCATCATTGTGTTCGTTTGTATTTTGCTGAACCAGAGCGCATTCGCCTTGGGCGCGCTGATTCTCCTGCTCCTCGTCAACTTGTGGCATTTATTAGACGGGCGCACCACGCCCGCCCCCCCAACGGCGACGGTTGCGCCTGATGTGTCCCAATCTGCCCCACCAGAACCGATTAATCCCCTCAAAAATGACTTACGCCATGTCAATGAGCGCTTGCGCGTCACGCTCGCATCCGCACGGGATGGCATCTTGTTGCTGGATGAAGAGGGGCATTTGGTGGAATGTAACAGCGCCGCCGAACGGTTGCTCGGCATCACGCGGGAACGGTTCCTAGGTGGGCATTTTGTCGACATGCTCGACGCGATGATGCACGCCAATGAACTCAACGGCTTTGGCTATGCCCGCGCCCAACTGACCGAACTCGCGCGGCAACTGCGGCTGGAGCCGAATCGCGTCACCCGCCGGCAGTTCACCAGCGTCATCAATGGGGAAACGTATCATATCGAGGAAATCTCGTCCCCCGTCTATGACACCGATCACGCCAACAACAACAATATGACGGTCATCGGGCGCTTATTGGTGCTGCGCGACATGACCGAACATCAAGAATTGCTCAATTTTCGCGAACAAGTCCTCAATATGGCGGTGCATGATCTGCGCGGTCCGCTGACGGCGATCATCAATGGCATCGATTTAACCTTGCACCCCGAAGCCAACCCCCGCGCCGATGAAATCCCCCGCATCTTGCGCCTGTGTTTGGATAGCGGTTATCGCCTGATGCGGCAAATCGAAGGGATGCTCGATATTGCGCAATTTGAGGACAAAACCCTGCCCATCTATCCCGCCTCGATAGAACCCAAATTGCTCATCAGCGAAGCCTATGATGCCCTTGCCAATACCTTCTTGGGAATGCGTGTGACCCTAGAGACGACCATCGCGCCCAATGTCCCGGCGATCATGGTCGATCCCGATCTCATCCGGCGGGTGATCGTCAATTTGATCGATAACGCCCTCCGTTTCACCCCACGCGGGGACGCCATGCACGTCGATGTGATCTTGTCGTCCAACACGTCCCCCAGTGTGCTGATCAATATTTCCGACAATGGGCCCGGCATCCCCCCAGAACGGCGCTCACTGGTGTTTCAGCCCTATGGTCAACATAAAGACACCCAATTGTTCAAAGAGCGGCGCGGTTTTGGCTTAGGGCTAACCTTCTGCAAATTGGCGGTCGAAGCACATGGGGGCGAAATTTGGATCGAGGGGGCACACCACAACCTAAAAGGCGTGTGTTTCTCGGTTCGATTGCCCATCAATCAGTGAGCGCAACTAGACCTCATTGTCGGCGTTGATCCAATAAGAGCCACCCGGATCAAGGATGATCGGCAGGGCACCGGTTTCATTGGCGACGCGATTCGCCCACCCGCTGACATCCTGCACAATCGGCGGAAACGTGTTGTAGTGCATCGGCACCACATAACGCGGGCGAATGTAGCGGATCGCTTTCAAAGCATCTTCAGTACCCATCGTGAAGTAATCGCCAATCGGCAAAAATGCCACATCGATTCCTTCATCACCGATCAACTGCATATCGGAGAACAAGGCGGTATCCCCCGCAAAATACAACCGCAACCCAGTAGCGCGTTCGGTGATGATAAAGCCTGACGCCAACCCCCCATAGGTTCCGTCGGGCAACGACGAGCTATGCAGAGCAGGGGTCAGTTTGACCGTGACAAATTCATAATCGGCTGCTCCACCTAAATTTTGCCCCGCTGCGTTGTCCACACCTTTACCGCGCAGCCAGCTCACAATCTCGACATTGCTGACCACCGTCGCGCCCGTCCGTTGGGCAAGGGCGACAGTATCGCCAAGATGATCCCCATGCCCATGAGACAGCAAAATGATTTCTGCCGAAAGTTGGTCATGGGTTACCGGAGCAAGTGGGTTGCCAGACAAAAACGGATCGATCACGACAGAGCGCCCACCCACTTCTAACGCAAATGCCGAATGTCCAAACCACGTTACTTTGATACTCATCGTTTTTCCTCCTAGTATTCGGTTTATCCTAACAAAGGACATGCCCAATGCGCTGCCGCTACCCCGGTGTTTGGGGGCGTTCGAGCGGTAGTGCCACCGTGATCGTCGTGCCTTGATTCAAGCCCGCGCTGGTCGCCCATATTCGCCCGCCATGCGCTTCAATCACCGCCCGAGCGATGCTTAAGCCCACGCCCAAGCCGCCTTGTGTCCGCGTCATGTGGTCTTCGACCTGATAGAACCGATCAAAAATCCGTTCGAGGTTTTCGCGTTTCAACCCAATACCCGTGTCACTCACCATGATCCAGATGTGATCCAGCCCTTGCAGTCGGGTTTGAATGACGATTCGCCCCCCTTCGGGCGTAAACCGAATCGCATTATTCAAAATATTGGTGAATGCCATCGTGAAGCGGGGATGATCAATCGCGACCACCAAATTGGAGAGGGGCGGGACATATTGCAAATGGTGGCGTTTGGCTTCGGTCAATGCCAAAGCATCATGGACGATCTCGCTCAAGAAATCTGCCAACCCGCGTGAGGTCAAAGTGAGCTTACTTTGATTTTGTTCCATATAGCGTAAATTGGTCAAATCTTCGATGATGCCGCGCAACTGGAGGGCGCTCTCGACCACTTTTGAAGCGTGTTCACGGGCTTCATCATCGAGCGTATCTTGAAGAAAACTCGAGTACCCCAAAATGACGCCGAGCGGTGTCCTCAGTTCGTGCGAAGCGATGGCGATGAAATCACTCTTCAATTTATCGACCCGGCTAAGTTCTTCGTTGGCTTTTTCCAACGCGGCGACGAGTTGGGCGCTTTCGAGGGCGACTGCCGCTTGCGCCGCGAGGATCGACAACAGGTTTTCATCATCCCCCGTCCACGGCAGATGATGTTTGTTGACCGCTTCCAAAACCCCGATCACGCGGTTGCGCACCCGCATTGGCACACCCAACACCGATTTGGTATGAAAATCGGTGGCTTTATCAACACCGCCATAATGTCGACGGTCGGCAAGGACATCGTTCACGAGGACGGTGCGGTTTTCGCGCAAAATGGTACCAGCAATGCTGCCTTCCAGTGGAACCGCGATCCCAAGTAGTGAATCGGTCATTTCGCCCGTCGTGGTGGCAGCAAAACGCAATTCCCCCGTTTTGTTATCCCATAACAAAACAGAAGCGGCATCAGAGTCCACAATTTCGACCGCCGCTTCCATGATCAAGCCGAGTAAAGGTTTTAGCTTCAATTGGCTGTTCAAGGCGGCGCTGATCTCGGTAATCCGAGTCAACTTTGTAACGCGCCGTTGTAAATTTTCAATTGTGTTGGAGTGATCGTTCATTGACATTCGAGTTTCGGTCTCATTCAACGCTTCTGTCTATTATAACGATCTGTGCAATTCTGGCACACTCTTTTATGGCTTTGCTTTTTGCATCCCTAAATTGATCCTTAGGGGGTGTTCTTGTTTTTTGAAAAAAGACATCTTTAGGTGAGTTCTTTATTTAAAGGTCGTAGTAGTAGTAGGGGCTGTTCAAACTGTTCAAAACTATTCCCACATTAACCCACATTATCCACGTATCCCAAAATACACCAAATTTTTTAAGGGTATTTCGCAACATTTCCCAAAAATTTGGGTTATCGCGAACAGAAAATCTAAAAGTTTTGAACAGGTTGCCTGTTCATAACTCTGCCACTTTTGAACAGTTTGAACAATTTCGCTCATTTGGTCTCTTAAGAAGTCTGTGACGACCGACGTTTTTATGAACAGGCTGCCGAGTTATGAACAGAGTTATGAACAGGCAACGCCGAGTTATGAACATTTTTTGCCGAGTTATGAACAGGTTTTTGGTACTTTTGAACAGACAAGGTTATTAATTAATGTTTTTCGTAATAATAAATTTCGTAATCTTGGATTAAATTGGGTTTTTAACGGGTCACGCTATTTGGGATAAAAGCAGAAAAGAGGGTTTAGGGAGTAGGGATTGGGGTTTAGGTCGAGGGCATCCGCCCTCTTATTGATTTTCAGGATAGGACAAATGTGCTATGCTTGGGGTGTTGTTTTTGCGATGGAACCGCTCCCGAAGTGTGAGGAACTCGACGATGACTTTTCAGGTATACCCCAGATTATCGGACTCGCCCTATGTCGAAACGATCACACACGGGCGGACAGTTGCGAGTGGCTCCACGATTCGCCCTGCCGAAACTCACTGGCACATGATTTTAACCAAAGTCCAAAACGAGGTGCGCTTTCTGGTGGTGGGTCCGTTGTCAAAATCGGGGGTAATTCATTACGGCGCAGATGCCGAAATCTTATGGATTAAATTCAAGCTCGGCGTCTTTATGCCCCATTTGCCAGTGCGCCAATTTTTGAATAGGGAAACGCCTTTGCCCAATGCTTCTGGGCAGTCCTTCTGGCTCAAAGGGGCGGCGTGGCAATTCCCAGACTCTGAAAACAGCGATACCTTCATCAATCGGTTGGTGCATGATGAAGTGTTGGTGCTGGATCGGCTGGTGAGTGGTATCCTCCAAAATCAGATTCCGCTCGCTTCGCTGTCCCCGCGCACGGTGCGGCATCGATTTTTGCGGGCAACGGGCTTAAGCCAGTCGTATATTTTTCAATATGAACGCGCCAATCGTGCGGTTGCCTATTTGCAACAGGGCGGTTCTATTTTGGACGTGGTGGCTGAAGCGGGTTATTTTGATCAACCGCATCTAACCCGATCCCTAAAGCAGTTTGTTGGGCATACCCCCGCTGAAATCAAGCGGTTGTCTGGCTGCCCTGCCCCGTAACTTGCCATTTTATACAAGACTGCCAGCGTAGACTGATTTATCCTAAAGAGGTTCTCGTGAACTAGGCAACGTATGACAAGAGGAGATCGACCGATGCAAAAAATTACCCCCTATTTGTGGTTTGATGGCAACGCAGAAGCAGCAGTCACTTTCTACACTTCGATTTTCGAGGATTCAAAGATTGTGAATGTGGCGCGTTATCCCGAAGGCGTCCCCGAACTGGGGGGAACCGTGTTGACGATCAACTTTGACATTTTTGGACAGTCGTTTATCGCGCTCAACGGCGGACCACAATATCGTTTCACCGAAGCGATATCGTTCCTGATTCACTGCGAGACGCAAGCCGAGGTCGATACTTTGTGGGCACAACTGACCGCAAATGGGGGCGAGGAACAACCGTGTGGGTGGTTGAAGGACAAATTTGGGGTATCGTGGCAGATCATCCCAACGATTTTGAATACTCTGCTGAGCGATCCTGACCCGGCACGCGCGGGGCGGGCGATGAATGCCATGTTGCAAATGAAGAAAATTGACGGACCGGCATTGCAGCGCGCCGCCGACGAAGCGTAGGGCGATTGCTTCACCGTTCAAAAAAATAGGCGGGGGTGGATTGATCCTCCCCCGCCTATTCCCTCAACCCCCAATTCCTAGCCCCAGCTTCACCGATTGACCGACATCGGCATGACCACACAAATGAAGTCATTGCGGCTGGCAGGGCGAATCACGCCGGCGTGCGCCGGGCCATTGCTCTCTAGGACGACTTGCTCATCCGTCATCACGCTTAGCGCATCGATCAAGAAGCGAATGTTGAAGGCGACATCGAGCGCGTTCCCTTCGACCGTCACATCCAATACGCCTTCGTTATCGCCGCGTTCGCTACTTTTGCCGATCACGGTGACTTCCCCCGGCATACTTGGTTCGGTCGCCGGCTTGACCATGATTCGGGCGCTGTAGTTGCTGTCGCGGGCGAAAATTTCGGCACGCTTGCACGCCTTCAGCAAATCGGAGGTGTAGAAGGTCACTGAGGTGCTATAGGCTTTGGGGATGATCGCCCCGAAGTCGGGAAATTTGCCCTCGATAATTTGGGTCGCGATGAGCGTATTCTCGTATTGGAACATGACCATATCGCGGTCGCCAGGCAATGCGATGTGAATTTCTCGCTCTTCGTCGCCGATGATGCGTGCCACTTCACCCAAGGCTTTGGCGGGGATGATCATATCGCGCTTACCGGTGATGCCGTGTTCGATGCGGGCAGTGCGGACTGCCAAGCGGAATCCGTCCGCCGCCGCCATCGTCAAGTTGTTGCCGTCAAAGGCGGTATACAAGCCCGTTAAGGTCGGGCGGGCGTCATCTTTGGCGGTGGCAAATTGCGTCTGGACGATCATTTCTTTGAAGATTTTGGCAGACATGATCACATCGGGCACGAAGGTCTCGTTGAGGGGGGGGAACTCGCCCTCGCCGATGCCGCGAATATTGGAATTGGTCATGCCGCTGCGCACATTGACGGTTTGGGTCGATGTTTCTAGCGTCAAGTCGACGCGGTCGGGCATGAGGTTATTGACCAACTCGGCGAAAGTTTTGGCGGGCAATGTGATCGCCCCCGCCGCGTCCACCCGCGCGCCAATCGAGGTGATGATCGTCAGTTCCAGATTGGTCGCGGCGAGCTTTAAGCGCGACTCTTCAGTTTTGAGCAAGACATTCGCCAGCACCGGCAGTGTCGGGCGGGAGTCAACCGCACGGCTGACGATATTCAACCCGCGCGCGAGCTGATCTTGTAAAATGGATACACGCATACGCTTGATGCTCCTGCGGAGAAATTTACGAGAACGGTTCAAATTAAACAGATTGGAACAGAATTGTATGAATTATACACCAATCGATATAATTCTTGATGCTCAAGCGCTGATCTGGGGCATGAATCAAAAATTCAGGCAACCATATAAAAATTTGCTGAGTTGTGACTGGCATGGGCATGATATATCATGCCCATTACGAACCGCATAAGGAATAAGAAGATGTTAGAGCAATTGATGAAACTTGATTTTGAGACGATGCGCGGCTGGGGTTGGGCGGAAATTGAACCCTATGTCAGCGCGTTGGAAGCAGCACCGATCACCGCCGATACGGTCATCGAGTGGTTGGGGGCATGGGCGCATCTTGGCAACTTGGTCGGCGAGGTGTATACCCGTTTGTATGTCGGCACGACGTTAGACACCACCGACAAAGAGACGGAAACCCGCTTTTTCGCCTATATTACCCAAGTCATGGAACCTTTTCAGGTCAGTGAGCAACGGCTGAAACAAAAATTCCTCGCAACGGGTCTCCACCCCGAAGGCTTCGCGAACAACCGCCGTGCCATGCAAACCGAAGCCGATTTGTTCCGTGAAGCGAATGTGCCCTTGTTTACCGAGGTGCAAGCCATCGTCACCGAGTACGATCAAGTGAGCGGCGCGCAAACCGTGCAGTGGGAAGGTCAAGAACTGACCCTGCCCCAAATGCTGCCCATGCTCCAAGATGAGGATCGCGAAGTGCGTGAGGAAGCATGGCGGTTATCGCGGGATCGCCAATTGGCGGATCGCCCCAAGCTTAATGAAATGTGGGGGCGCTTTTTGGAACGGCGTTTCAAGATCGCCGCCAATGCCGATCAGCCCGATTTCCGCGCTTACCAATGGCTGTCGATGCAGCGCTTTGATTACACCCCCGACGATTGCGAACGCTTCCGCGATGCCATTGAGCAGGTCGTCGTGCCAGCGGCGGCAATAATATATGAAAAGCGTCGCCAACAATTGCAAGTGCCCACCTTGCGCCCGTGGGATTTGGATAATGACCCCTTGGGACGCGCGCCATTGCGTCCGTTTAGCAATACCAAGTTGTTGATCGACCGTGCCGAAGCGATTTTCAATCAAGTCGATCCCGAATTGGGCGCATATTTCTCGATCATGAAAAATGAAGATTTGCTTGACCTCGCCAATCGCAAGAACAAAGCGCCCGGCGGCTATCAAACCACCTTCAATGCCTCGCGCCGTCCCTTTATTTTCATGAACGCTGTCGGGCTGCACGATGATGTGCAAACCCTGTTGCACGAGGGTGGACACGCCTTTCACTCGTTTGAATACCTGAAAACCCCCAATTGGAGATTGATCGATCCGCCGACTGAATTTGCCGAAGTTGGCTCGATGGGCATGGAAATGCTGGCGGGACCCTATCTAAGAGCGGACAACGGCGGCTACTATACCCCCGTCGAAGCCGCGCGTGCCCGTATTGAATATCTTGAAGGCGTGCTGTTGTTTTGGCCCTATATGGCGCTGGTGGATGGCTTCCAAAATTGGGCGTACACCCACCCGACCGAAGCCGTCGATACGGCTGCGTGCGATGCCCACTGGGGACAGCTTTGGGATCGCTTCATGAAAGGCATTGACTACAGCGGCTTAGAAGACATCAAAGTCACGGGCTGGCACCGCAAGCTGCACATTTTTGAGATCCCCTTCTATTATGTCGAATACGGGATCGCTCAGTTGGGGGCAGTGCAGATTTGGCGCAACTCATGGACGGATGCGGCGAAAGCGGTCGCTGATTATCGCCAGGCGTTGTCGTTGGGGGGCAGTGTTTCGTTGCCGGAATTGTTCCGCGCTGCCAATGCCCGGTTCGCGATGGATGCGCCGGTCTTGACCGAGGCGGTCGATGCCATCATGACCACCATCGCCCAACTCGAAACGGTCTCGTAGTTCCTCAAGAGTAACGGCTCACGCCGGAAATTTTCCGGCGTGAGCCGTTACGAACGTGCGGGGGAACCAGGGCTGTTGCAAAGTCTTGTGTGAAACAATATCAGTGGATCACAAAGCATATCCCCACCCCGTCCGACCGAAGGTCGGCATCCCCTCCCCACTTCGTAGAGAGGGGACTTCTAAGAACCGTTGTGAGCTTTTTTCTCCCCCTCTCCATAAGCGAAGCG